>ERZ1034768.391-NODE-391-length-15304-cov-6.138566_pt1 | contig 15304 bp, 23 predicted proteins | sample MGYA00520691_ERZ1034768 | MGnify/ENA primary metagenome ERZ1034768 (study PRJEB33766, sample SAMN09781704) | gut metagenome | biome: gut microbiome | host: Homo sapiens | place: Madagascar | study: EMG produced TPA metagenomics assembly of the PRJNA485056 data set...
AAATTACTTGTGTTGATATTTCGGAATTTCAGCAGAATATCGACTTCAACAAAATGAAAAATGACGGCATAAAAGCGGTCATAATAAGGGCAGGATACGGCAGAGAAGTATCGCAAAAAGACAGTATGTTTGAAAGCCATTACAAAAATGCCAAAAACGCAAATTTAAAAATCGGAGTGTATTGGTACAGCTATGCAGACAGCGTCGGCGATGCAGAAAAAGAGGCAAAGGCTTGCCTTGAATGCATTAATAACAAATCTCTTGATATGCCGATTTATTATGATTTGGAAGATAATTCACAAACTAAACTCGGCAAAGCAAAACTTACAGAAATTGCGGAACGCTTTTGCGAAACAATCAAGAAAAGTAACTACAGAGCAGGTGTGTATGCCAATCTGAATTGGTTTAACAACTGTCTTGATTATGATGAATTGAAGAGAAAATACAGTATTTGGCTTGCCCAATATAATGACAAAGCAGAGATTGACTGTGATATTTGGCAGAATAGTTCATCAGGTCGTGTTAATGGATACAACGGCAGGCTTGATACTAACATTGTGTATGATGAGAGTCTTTTTAATTGTGCTGATAAAAGCACATCAGAAAAGCCAACGCTGACTTATCGTGTATTTGCTGATCACAAATGGTACAGCGAAGTAAAAGGTCTTAGCAACATAGCAGGAAGAAGCAAGCAGGCGATTTCTGCTATTGCTCTTAAGGTATCAAGAGGTAAAATTCGCTATCGTGTGCACTTGCTCAACGGTGACTGGTTGCCTTGGGTAAGAGGTTACAATATCAATGATAATCGAAACGGATTTGCGGGCATCAAGGAAAAAGTCATTGATGCCGTACAGGTCGAGTTTAGTGGCGTGAGCGACTTCAAGGCTACATACAGAGTGCGTAAGCAGGGTGCAGACTTTTGGGATTGGCAGCACAACACCGAAAAAGACAGCTCACAGGACGGCTATGCAGGCGTTATCGGCACTAAAATTGACGGTGTGCAGATTACATTGACATAATGGAGGTATAAAACAATGAAAGACAATATTATTCAGGCTACTGTTTCAGTAGCTATCGGTGCATTGGCGGCTTATTTTAACATATTGCTTGTACCGCTTGCAGTTTTAATCTGTGTAATGATAATAGACTATGGTACAGGTATGGCAGAGGCATACATCAATAAAACTCTTAACAGCCGTATTGGTGTTAAGGGCATACTTAAAAAGATAGGCTACCTCGTTCTCGTGTGCGTGGGCGGTGTAGTTGATTACCTCATCGGTGCAGGACTTGCCACAGCAGGGATTGAGTTTTCAAGCTATTATTTCGGCTTAATTGTTTCCGTGTGGCTGATTATAAACGAGCTTATTTCAATCCTTGAAAACCTTGCTGGGTTGGGCACACCAATTCCAAAATTTCTCGTCAATGTTGTTCATAGACTTAAAAATACAGTCGAAAATAAAACCGATACAGACACAAAAGAATAAGCATACATAAGTTTAGCCCCTCACTTATCATATGGTAGGCGAGGGGCTTTTACTGTGTAATTTACTGTGTAACTTTATTGATTTTAGCTGATATTGTTTGATACCGAAATTCACTCAAAAAGCAAAGGCAGAGTGATTGAAAAACATAGAAAATAAGCCGATTTTTCAGTGTTTATCGCAAAAAATAAGCACCCGATTGCTCGAGTGCTTTTGGCGGAGATGGAGAGATTTGAACTCTTAACAAATGCAGTATTTAAGCCATAAAACGGCTTACTGTGTAAAATCTGTGCAATGCGTTGAAAATCTGTTGCTTTTAGTAGTTGTTTTCAAAGTATGTATTCAGCTTATTAAGTGCCTCTGTTTTGTGCTTTTGTGTAAGGTGAGTGTAGATGTCTGATGTAGTGGAATATTGAGCGTGACCTAAAATTTCCTGAACATCCTTTATATTCAGATTAGCCTCAAAACAGATTGTAGCAAAGCCGTGTCGGGCAATGTGGGGAGTAAGTTCGTCAAGGCCTGTGGCAGTCTGATAGTCTTTCCAAAGTTTATCAAAGCGTGACTGTGTGTAATATTCGCCGTCACAATTAAAGACAATTTCATTTTTCTCGCCCTTGATTTTAAGTAACTCTGTTTCAAGACCTTTTGTAAGCAGTACATCACGCTTGCCTGCCTCTGTCTTCGGTTCTTTTATGTGGGGTGCATTGTTTACATGATACAATGACTTTGTGATATGTATTATATGGTTTTCAAAGTCTATGTCGCTCCATTTAAGAGCCAATGCCTCGCCTCGTCTGACACCTGTATTGAGAAAGAAAAACGCAAGCAATCCTCCCGGGGCAGAGATTGAATTTTTGATAATCTCGATTTCCTCGTATGTTGGGGCTCTGCGGTGCGTTCTTTTAAGATTCTTGCTTATTTGTATGTATTGGCAAGGATTGTTTGTTATATATTCATTTTGTGCGGCATAAGTGAAAATAAGGCTAAGTACGGATGCGTATGCTTTAACGGTTTTATATGCCCAAGATTTAGGAAACTTCGCTATATAGCGGTTGATTTCACGAAGTCCGATGTTTGTTATAAGCTCATCGCCAAAATAGTCAACGGCCCGTGCTGCTCGTGGCTTGTATGCCTTGACAGAACCTTGGGCAAGAGTTTCAAATGCATCAGCTTCCCATTCTTCCGCAACAGCAGAGAACGGCATACCTGACTTAGCTTGCTCACTTTCGGGATTATAAGCAAAAATTTTCTTTTCGAGTTCTTTTTCAGTTCTTGCTCTGAATATGTGTCTTTTGCCGTCGTAGACGATTGATTTTTCATAAAGCCCGTCAGGTCTGCGGTAGTATTTTTGATTTGCAGATTTAGAACCGCACCAAGGGCAGAATTTAAAATCAGACTGCAAAGTCTTTTTGCATCTCTTGCATTTCATAAAAAACACCTCTGTATTCATTTTTTATTGACACAAAGGCTAATTTATCTTATAATAATTAAAGACTTTCCACAGTCTTGTATGGCCTTTGCGTCGTACACCGCTCTATTCTGTTGGCGCAGGGTAGGGCGGATTTTTATTTATTTCACTGACTGGCTTATAATTCGCACTTCAACTCTATCGTCAATGTTACCTGCTGGATAATATATTAGATCTGTACCTACAGTTGACGGAGAAATATTGGTGCATTTTTGGGTCCATATTTCAATCATTCCACGAGTATTAGCTGAAATAACATCACCGCATGCTGTATCGTTATACGAAATACCGTCTAATATAACTGTTTCTGTGCTAAATTTAAGCTGTTTATCAGTTTTGTTGTCAATGAACAAATGAACATCAACCGCTTTATTTTTATAAGAATGAAATTCCACATCACTGAAATAAACAGAAATTTCGTCATTCTCAAATAACAATGTCATTGGTTCTGTTACATCAGTAGGTTTTTCAGTTGTCGGTTCAATGGTTGTGGGTTCTTCGGTTGTGGGTTCTTCGGTAGCAGGCTCAGAAAACTTTATATGTTGTAATATGTAGTCTTTCGATTCATCAAATTCTGTTTTACTGTTGGCTATTTTCCCATTGAAGATCATAGTAAATATGGTATCACCCTGCAAGAAAGCGTAGTAATCATAATACCAATCTACCCCATCATCATTTGTGTAAGTTGCTGAAAAATAATAAGTTTCTATATTATCATAATCAAAATTTATATTTGGGGATTCAGAAAGCGTTAATCCGGTGTTGTTTTCTTCAATAATTTCAACATCATCTTTCACATCGGTGTAGTTTACTTTTCTATTAAAAGTATAGCACCCAAGAACCAATTTTCCTTCGTCACAGTTGTATACATTTCCGCTATCATATTTTGTAATTTCCCATTTAGAATTATAACAATATGTCATTTCTTTAAGAGATTCGGATTTATAGTCGATAGAAAATGTTTCTGTTGGAGTAACTGTAGTAGGTGGTTCTATCGAACTCATTAAAGCGAGCGAAGTTTTTGCAAAAACATATAAAATCGTGCAAACAACAATCAACAATGCAAAGGATAAGCTCGAGATAATGATAATAAGTTTTTTAGTGGATTTCTTTTTAGTCTTAATTACATTTTTGTTTAACTCAGCCCTGCAATTTTGACAAAATCGTTGATTGTCGGGGGTCCATCTTCCGCAATATGGACACAACATACACATTCCTCCTTGTGATTATATTTTATACAACAGATCTATATCAATAGAGATTAATAAACCCTGCTGTAGAAGCCCACAGCTTTACCGAGAATACGGACTTTGTTCATTTCTTCTTTTTGGTAATATAGAGGCTTAAAGGTGGGATTTTCAGGGCGAAGTTCTATGCTGTTTTCGGTTTTATAAACTCGCTTGAGGGTTGCCTCGTCTTCAATGAGTACCGCTGCTATCTCTCCGTTTTCTACCTCCGGCTGTTCTCGTATGAACACTATGTCGCCGTCAAAAATGCGTGCGTTTATCATACTGTCGCCTTTGCACCGCAGAGCAAATGTGCCTTTTGTTTTTTCGGGCATATTTATGTAATCTTCTATATTCTCTTCTGCAAGTATAGGCTCACCACAGGCTATTGTGCCGAGCAGCGGAACTTTAACCATTGTAGGCATTGGTTCTATATTTTTGATGTGGGTAAGGTCTGAATCTGTCCAGCCCATTATGTATGCAGGGGAAATGGAAAGATAATCAGCAATTAATTCTATCTTGTCTGATGGAATATTGGTTATTATATTGTTTTCATACTTATACAAAGTTTGCTTACTGATTTTGCAAGCATTTGCAAGGTCAGTTTGTGAGATTGCGTTTTGTTGCCTAATCTTTTTTATTCGTTCGCCAACTGTCATATTATCACCTTTCTTACGAAAGAATTTATTTTCTTTTCTGACCTCATTATATAATAGTGAAAGTAACTTGTCAAGAAAAATATTTCAAAAAAGTTGTAAATAATGTCTTGACAAGTTACGAAATACCCGCTATAATAAAGGTAACCTAATAAGTTACGGAGGTGATACAAATGCTTAATGCTAATGAGTTTAAAGCTGCAATCGTCAGAAAGGGTCTTACGCAGAAAGATGTAGCTGATAGTCTTAATATCTCAGCTAAAACGCTTAGCAACAGAATTTCCAAGGGCGTTTTCGGCAGTGATGAAATCGAAAGCCTTATGGAACTTTTAGATATTACAGACCCAATGCCAATTTTTTTTGCAAAAGCAGTAACTTAAAAAGTTACATTAGCTAAATAGCAGAAATCAGCTTAGGAGGAGATTTATATGGCTGACACACATACAGACGAAATTTTTAATGTGTACGGTGCACTTGATAATCTCAACAAGCGAATGAAATCTGTTGAGAACAAAGTTCCCGATTACACAGCAGATATGCTTGAAGTTTACCGAAATCTCGGTGCTCTTACAAAGCGTATCGCAGAACTTGAAGAACTTGTAACCAACACCCAGAAAACAGCATAGGAAAGGAGATGAATATGTGATGGAAAATTCATTCATTATTGACGAAAACAAAAAATGTTTTCTTAACGGTCAGGAACTGACAAATGTAACCAATGTTGATATAAAAAACATCAATGCTCTTGATATAACAGAAGTTGTGATTACCGTTGCGGTCAAAAGCATTGACGTTAAATATAAAGGTTTGGTTAAATGAATTTTGTTACAAAATCTACCAAATCCAGCAATCCGTTTTTGAAACGGTTCTCCATATAAATAATTGCTTGATTTGTGATTTCAAAATCGCCTGTGATGTAGATTTTTAAGTATTTTTTCTGACCAAGTTCGAGAAATGTCATATTTACATCATCATCGTGCCATTTCGAGAGCAGTTTGTCAGATTTATAAAAATCTTCCTCAAAAGCATTTGACGCTACCTTTGACATTCCAGACTTGATTTTTTCCAAGTACATTTTATAAATGATACATATCATTTTATCGGCGTCTTTTGTAAGTTCAGGCATTATCATTTTTTTACACCTCCTTTCATTATCGTATATTGAAATTATATCACATTGTCGGGAGGTTGCAAGAATTACAGCATAAGAAATTTTTATGAGGAGGTGAGAAGATGGACGAGCTTGAATATAAAAAAAAGCAACACCACTATTGGCATACAGCATTTTGCATAGCAGTGTCGCTTTTGTCTGCAACTTGGACAGGTATTATATTTTGGGTTTTAGTTCCGTAGGGAAGGTGAAAAAATGTGTTTGAAATATATTTATTAGGAATTATCGGGATTGCACTTGAAATAACTGCTTTGGTCTATACATTTGCATACAAAAATTCAAAGTATGTCATATCAATGTTAATGCACATACTTGGAACAGTTTGCTGCTTATTGCATTTGTGCTTTATTCTACTTTTCTGGGGACTCTAACACTATATTTCTTAGCAATAATCTTTACAAAATCTTCTAAAGTTTCTCTTGTTTCATCGTAACAAAGATTAGCTATGCCGTTATTTATGCTGTCAATATAATTCCATTCTGATTCATCAATGTATAAATATATTTCCGTGGCACATTTACCAAAATCTGTTTTTGAAGTGTTGTTGTGGTGATACACAACGGCACCTGCACTTGCTATATATGATTCTATAACTTCGGTTCTATGCTTGACATAGAATTCATTGTTTTCTTTTACATTTTCCGAACGCATTGTCAACTCTTTTTCCTTAATTGAGTAATGACCGTTTATTATAGCGGTAACTATCGGAGAAACAATGGAAAGCAAGAGTGCCGAGATAGAAACAATTAGAGCAATGGTACTATCCAATCTTTACACCTCCTTTCGTGTTTAAATCATAGCACTAAAAGAGGAATAAAGCAATTAAATAAAAAAGAGGTGAGAAGATGAAAAAAGAAGACAGAGATAAGGTTATAAATGCTTTATCAGAATTTGTTGTAAGGGTAGCAAAAGGAGAAGCGACCTCTATAGCAGAAGTTGCTGTTCTGCCTGAGGTCGCCAAGGTTTTGTTAGTCTTTGAGGGCTGAGTTTTGAAGTGCTTCATTTATGCCTTTAAAGAGTTCAGTATAGAATTTAGCCATTTCTTCGCCGTTCTCACCGCAGGGAGACATATCAGAACTGTTAGCCTTTGCGACTGCAATTTCTTTGGCATACAATGCCGCAATTTTTGCAATTGAGTCTTCTCTCATAATTACACCTCACTTTCATTATATAGTGTAATGAATTGGGGTTCACCACTAAATATAGTATAACATAAAAAGGTTGTGAAATCAATGCACATTAAAGAATTTAGTATAATTTTGAGAGAAAACAGAAAACAAAGAGGAATTTCGCAAAGCAAACTCGCTAAAAAAGCAGGCTTTACAAAAAGAGCTATCCAATACTGGGAGAAAGGAGAAAAAAGCATTTCACTTGAAAACGCTGATAAGTTGCTTAAGGCGTTAGGCGTACAGATTACTATTGGAACTCAATAACAACTCGTTATCGAGTTTAACTTTAAGGAGGAAACAAAATGTTAAATAACAAAGGACAGATTGTCATTTTCGCAGACAAAGCCACATCAGGCTCAAATGTAGTATCTGCGTGTGTATCAGATGAAACCGCAAAGGCTCTTAACGAACTTTGCGAGAAGTCCGGAAAGAAGATGTCGAGCCTTGTTCGCACTCTGATTGAGGACGCTATCAGCTTAGTTACGATTGTGGGGGAGTAATATGCCACGAGAAAAAACTTTGTTTAGAGACAACCTCGACAGGTTAGACGCTGCGTTTCCGGATAAGGAAGTTTTGCAGTATCGGGACATCGCAAAGTATCTCGGAAAAAGTTGCGTTACTGTTAAGAGACACTTTCAAAAAGACTATAACAAGAAACTCGGCGGAATCAGCAAGGCAGTCCTTGCAAGTATTTTGAGCTGATTAAGGAGAAGAATTACAATGGCACTTAGACACATTAAAACAAAACGCAGTCTTAAGGACGAGAACAAGCACTTACATAGCTTGGTTAAGCACTTGCAGATTGAGCTTGAGAACGCAAGGCTTGACCTCGGCATTAAAGAGGACACAATCAACGGCTACCGCAAGGAGAACATCAAGCTCAGACAACGCATTAACAGTATGTATGCATATGATGTTTTCGGGGAGGAAGTGTAACAGATGAAAAAAGGGACAACAATCGAAAGCGGATACGATGATTCGGGGCGCTGGTGTCTGAAACTTCGAAAAGCTAAAGGCAAGTTTACGCTTGATGAAATAATTGAAGTGGCGAAAGAATGGGAAGTAGATTACTACGCTGTGATTATTAAAGCAATGAGCGATGAGATAGCACAGTATTACGACGATGACCTTGACGGCGACTGCGTGACATTGTATCGTGCTACAGATTTTATAAGCAAGGAGTGTAGCTAATGAAAAGATTAACTTTAAATCAAGACAGCAAAATCAAGGTCGAGGACATCTACGGCAAAATGCACGATTATAAAGATGTGCCGATTGAGTTTTACTGCTGTATTCGCAAACTTTACGACTTCGAGAATACAGGATACAATCCCGATTTTATCGACACTATACCACACATTCTTATGGATATGGCAGAACTGCTTGAAAATCCCACGACCGATAACATCAAGGCTTGCAAGTCTAAGATTAACTACATTTTAAGTGCAAAAGAAGAAAACCGCTGACAGCACGGCAATGCTTTCAACGGTTCAAGAATATAATATGAAATCAATCAACATTATTATATCCTTAATTTTATAAAAAATCAAGATATAAAGGAGAAATTGAGATGTCAGAAATCAAAATTACCATTGATGTACCACAATTAAGCGGAGTTATTACCGCACTTGAGCACCTTGCAAATGCAATGGGCGGTCCGAACATAACAACTGTGGCAATCACAGAACCGCAAACAGTTGAGGCTAAGACTGATACGGCAAAAGGCGAAACCAAGACACCGACACTGACAGACGAAAGCACAGACAACAAGCAGTACACGCTTGAAGAAGTCAGGGCGGTATTTATGAAGTGCGCAAAGAAACACGGCAAAGAGGAGGTCAAGAAAATTCTTGCAGACCTCGGTGTTGCCAAGGTGACAGAGATTAAAGAGGAAGATTTTGCAAAAGCCGTAAAGGCAGTTGAGGAGGTAAAGTAATGCCGGATATACACGCAAGACTGTCAGCATCGGGCGCCAAAAAATGGATAAACTGCCCCGGCTCAATACAGCTTGAGGAAAATTTTGAGGACAAGCCGTCAGAGTTTGCACAAGAGGGTACTAACGCTCATGCACTCGGCGAGGCAAAGATAAGACTTGCTACCAAGGAGTATAACCGTACCAAGTATCACAATGCAATCAGGAATATTGATATAACAGAGGATATGGAGGACTACGCAGAGGGGTACAAGAATTTTGTAATTGAGAGATACAATTCCGCATTACGGAAAACCCCCGACGCAATCCTTATGCTTGAGCAAAGGCTTGATTTTTCAAACTATGTTCCCGACGGATTCGGTACAGGTGACGCAGTTATAATCGCAAACGGCAAACTTGAAATTATCGACCTTAAATACGGCAAGGGTGTTGAAGTTTCTGCCGTTGAAAACCCACAGCTTAGGTTGTATGCACTCGGTGCTTATGAGGCTTTTGATATGCTTTATGGGATTGAAAATGTGACTATGACAATATATCAGCCAAGACTTGATAACATCAGTTCAGAGAGTATAACTGCTGCCAAGTTGCTTGAATGGGGCAAAACCGTTAAAAAGGCTGCACAACTTGCAAACGATGACAGCGTGACCGATTGCATTGCCGGAAGTCATTGTGACACAGGTTTTTGCAAAGCAAGACCTGCTTGCAGAGCATATACAGCGGAAAAACAGCGACTTGCTGTATATGATTTCAAAGCTCCCGCCTTACTTACAGCGGAAGAGATTGCAGACGTTTTAGACCAATCCGCCGCAATCAAGAAATGGGCAGAACTTGTCAGCGATTACGCTCTTGATCAGGCATACAAGCACGGTGTTCAGTATCCGGGTTTTAAGGTTGTAGAGGGCAGAAGCAACCGCAAATACAGCAAGCCTGATGCGGAGGTTGCGAAAATCCTTACGGATAAAGGATATTCCGAAGACGACATAATGGTAAGCAAAATCAAAGGCATTACTGACATTGAAAGATTGCTCGGCAAAAAGACCTTTTCAGATATTTTAGGCCCTTACATAATGAAACCACCGGGCAAACCAACACTCGTACATTTTGAAGATAAAAGACCTGCAATCAGTTCAGCTGAACAGGCACAGGAAGATTTTAAAAACGATATTAATTAATAAAGGAGTAATAAAATTATGGCAAACAATAACAATTCAACAAAGGTGGTAACAGGCGAGGTAAGATTCTCATATGCAAATGTATTCGAGCCTAAGAGCATTAACGGAAGTGCTGAAAAATATTCGGTTTCAATCCTCATTGACAAGTCGGACACAAGAACAATCAAAGCTATCGAAAAGGCGGTTGAGCTTGCTAAGCAGGAGGGCATCTCTAAGTTTGGTGGCAAAATTCCGTCAAATCTTAAACTTCCGCTTCGTGACGGTGATGAGGACCGCCCGGATGATGAAAACTATGCGGGCAAGATGTTCGTCAATGCAAACAGCAATACAAAGCCGGGTATTATTGATAAAAACGGTACGGAAATCATTGATACAACAGAATTTTACAGTGGATGTTACGGCAAAGCGTCAATTAATTTCTATGCGTACAATACAAACGGCAACAAGGGCATTGCCTGCGGTCTTAATAATCTTATGAAAACAAAAGACGGTGAGGCGCTTGCCGGCAGAGCAAAGGCTATCGACGACTTTGCCGATGACATAGAAGACGATGATTTATTCTAATTATGCAGTTGAGTATTGATATTGAAACCTACAGCAGTGTCAATCTCTTAAAATCAGGAGTGTATGCCTATGCAGACGCTCCTGATTTCACAATACTTTTATTTGCATACGCTTTTGATGATGACGAAATAAAAATAATTGACATTGCCTGTGGTGAGAAAATTCCAGATGATGTGCTTTCCGCTCTCACGGACACAAATATAACAAAAACGGCATTTAATGCTAACTTTGAGAGAACCTGTCTTGCAAAATTTCTGAACACAAAAATGCCACCGGAGCAATGGTGCTGCACAATGATTCAGGCAGCGGAAATCGGACTGCCACGGTCACTCGCGGGAGTAGCACAGGCCCTCGGACTTGAAGAACAGAAAGACAAAAAAGGCAGGGCTTGTATTGAATATTTTTCAAAGCCTTGTAAACCCACAAAAGCAAACGGCGGAAGAACAAGGAATCTGCCGCATCATAGCATTGAAAAGTGGGAAACCTTTAAAAGCTATTGTATTCAGGATGTGGCGGTTGAACGAAGTATAAAAAACAGGCTTAGCAGGTTTCCTCTTGCGGAGAGCGAGCAAAGGTTGTGGGAGCTTGATCAACGCATATGCGACCGAGGTGTCGCTGTTGAAACCGCACTTATAACCAACGCTATACACTTTGACACCGACTATCAAAAAACAATGATTGCAAAGGCACAAAAGCTGACATGTCTTGAAAATCCTAAATCAGTTTCACAGCTAAAGACTTGGCTTGAAGAACGCACAGGCGAAACATTTCAGAGCCTTGATAAAAAGGCAGTTAAAAGCCTTACAGAGCGCACAAGTGACCCGCTTGTAAAAGAAGTACTGCAGCTAAGAAAAACGCTGTCAAAGACCTCTACGGCGAAGTATAAGGCAATGCTCGGCGGTTTATGTTCTGACGGCAGAGTTCGAGGCTTTTTACAGTTTTACGGTGCAAGCAGAACAGGCAGGTGGGCGGGTCGAATGATACAGCCACAGAATTTACCGCAAAATCACCTTGAAGATTTGGAACTTGCCCGAAACCTTGTTATAAACGGTGATTACGAGCTTTTTGAGATGATGTTCGGAGATGTGCCCGATACACTTTCGCAGCTTATCCGTACAGCGATTATACCGACCAAAGGCAGGCGGTTTATAGTGTCTGACTTCTCGGCTATTGAGGCAAGGGTAATAGCCTACCTCGCAGGAGAGAAGTGGCGACAGGAAGTATTTAAAAACGGCGGTGACATTTACTGTGCGTCGGCAAGTCAGATGTTCAAAGTACCCGTTGTAAAGCACGGAATAAACGGACATCTCCGGCAGAAAGGTAAAATCGCAGAGCTTGCACTCGGTTACGGAGGCTCGGTTGGTGCGCTTAAATCAATGGGCGCACTTGAAATGGGGCTTAAAGAAAGCGAATTGCAGCCGCTTGTTGACAGCTGGCGACAGGCAAATCCTTGTATTACATCGCTTTGGTATGAGGTTGAAAAGGCGGCTGTAGCAGCGGTTAAGGGTGAGCCGCAGCAGATTAAATGCGGAATTAAGTTCTTTAGACAGGGCGGTATTTTATTTGTCGGTTTACCCTCGGGGAGAAAACTCGCATATGCAAAACCCGAACTGCAGGAAAACAAATTTGGCAGACCGTGCGTTACATATATGGGTATAAGTCAAACAAGAGGTTCATGGGAGAGGCTTGAAACATTCGGCGGTAAACTTACGGAGAACATTGTTCAGGCTTTTGCGAGGGACTGCCTTGCGGTATCAATGCAAAAGCTTGAAAGCCGAGGGTTTGAAATTAACTTCCATGTACACGATGAAGTTATTATAGATTGCCCGATTGGTGTTTCATCTGCGGAAGAAGTAAGTGCCTTAATGGGAGAGCCGATAGAATGGGCAAAAGGCTTGATTTTAAAGGCAGAGGGATACGAAACGCCATTTTACAAGAAAGATTAAGAAAGGAGGAAAATGCTTGAAAAATTACTTTATAGCTACCGCAAATGATAGATTTGCAAAGCTGTGGAAGAATACGGAAATAACATTCAAAGAGCTTGCAGACAGACTGTCAAGGACAACGACAACGGCGGAAACCGTCGGCGAGTTCCGTAATATGCCAAAGTCGAAGCAAGACAACATTAAAGATGTAGGCGGTTTTGTCGGAGGCAGGCTCAAAAACGGAATAAGGCAGAGAGAAAAGGTTGAGTGCCGTTCGTTGATTACCCTTGATGCAGACTTTGCGGCACCTGATTTTTGCGAGAGTATAGATATGTTTGCAAACTATTCGTTCATTATCTATTCAACGCATAAGCACACGGCAGAAAAGCCGAGATTAAGACTTATTATACCACTGTCACGAAACTGTACAGCAGAAGAGTATGAGGCTGTTGCAAGGAAGATTGCGGAAGAAATCGGTATTGACCAGTTTGACGATACAACATATCAGCCACAAAGACTTATGTACTGGCCGAGTACGAGTATTGACGGCGAATTTGTTTATAAATATTCAGAAAGGCAACCGCTTAATGTGGACAGTGTGCTCGCACAGTATGAGGATTGGCACAATGTAAACGAGTGGCCGTTCTCAAGCAGAACAGTAAAGCAGAAAGACAGACTGCTTAAAAAGCAAGAGGATCCGACAACAAAGAAAGGTGTAATAGGTGCATTCTGCCGTTGTTACGACATACACACAGCAATAGCGGAATTTTTGCCCGATGTGTATGTAAAATGCAGTACAGAGGACAGATACACTTATGCACAGGGTAGTACATCGGCAGGTCTTGTAGTGTATGAGGGCGGCAAATTTGCGTATTCAAACCACGCAACAGACCCCGCAGGCGGACAGCTTTGCAATGCGTTTGACCTTGTAAGAATACACAAATACGCAAGTCTTGACGATGAAGCAAAGCAAGGAACCCCAACGGTTAAACTGCCGTCATACGTTGCAATGCAGGAATTTGCGTCAAACAATAAGGAAGTCAGACTGTTACAGCATAAAGAAAGAGAGCAGTCCTGTTTGGCTGACTTTGAAAATGATATTGAAAGCGAAGCTGATAACGACTGGGTGCTTGAACTTGCAACAGACGGCAAAAGCAACAATCTGCCGACTATAGACAACTGTATGAAAATCTGCCAAAAAGACAAAAGGCTTAAGGGCAAGATTGCCTATAATACATTCACAAGGCGGCACACCGTGCTCGGTGCGGTACCATGGAACGGTGAAACCGAGAGCAGAGAATGGAACGATGTTGACGATGCGGGACTTAGGCATTATATAGAAAATCTGTACGGCATAAAGAGCAAGGCGGCTATACTTGACGCTTGGTCGCTTGTGAGTACGGAGAACAGCTATAACCCTGTTTATGATTACTTGACAGGGCTTAAATGGGACGGAGTAAAAAGAGCCGAAACATTTTTCATTGACTACCTCGGTGTTGAGGATACGGCATATACAAGAGCCGCTACACGAAAAACACTTGTTGCGGCAGTCGCAAGAATTATGGTTCCGGGCATTAAATTTGATACCGTACTCACGCTTGTGGGACCTCAAGGTTGCGGCAAAAGCTATTCAATCAAAAGGCTTGGTGGCAGATGGTTAAGCGACACCCTGACTACTGTTCAGGGCAAGGAGGCATACGAACAGTTGCAGGGCTTTTGGCTTATTGAAATAGCAGAGCTTGCGGCACTTAGAAGAAACGAAGTTGAGGCGGTCAAACACTTTACTGCTAAGTCGGAGGACGCATACAGAGCCGCATACGGACATCATACAGAGGTCAGAAAAAGGCAGTGTGTTTTTATCGGTACGACAAATCAGCACGAGTTTCTGCGTGACCAAACAGGCAACAGACGCTTTCTTCCGCTTGATGTACACCCCGACAGAGCAGCAAAAAATGTGTTTGAAGAACTGACAGATTATGAAGTCGATATGATATGGGCAGAGGCAATGGAAATGTACCGCAACGGTGAGAAGCTGTTTATGGATACAGACGAATTAAGAAGACTTGCGGAAAGCGAACAGAACCGCCATTTTGAGGAAAGCCCGCTTACAGGTGATGTGGTTAAATACCTTAACACATTACTGCCTGAAAACTGGGACAAAATGCAGCTTTACGAACGCAGAAACTACCTCAACGGATATGAAATGGGTGCAGAGCAGAACGGCGCAACACAACGAAACAGAGTGTGCCCTCTTGAGGTATGGTGTGAGGCTTTCGGCGGCGACCGCAAAGACTTTACATACCAAAAGAGCAAAGAGATTAAAGATATTATTATGCGAACAGGTGAGTGGGATAATATTGGCACAAGACAGTTTGGGGCTATTTACGGAAAACAGCGAGGCTTTACAAGAAAAACGGCAACAGAGCACTAAAAAGTTTGTTGCCGCCAAAAACCGCATAAAATAGCCGTTTTTTAGACATTGGCAACAGGGCAACAATTTTTTATGTGTAACTATAGCCAAATAAAGAAATTATAGAAA
>ERZ1034768.394-NODE-394-length-15254-cov-18.141720_pt1 | contig 15254 bp, 11 predicted proteins | sample MGYA00520691_ERZ1034768 | MGnify/ENA primary metagenome ERZ1034768 (study PRJEB33766, sample SAMN09781704) | gut metagenome | biome: gut microbiome | host: Homo sapiens | place: Madagascar | study: EMG produced TPA metagenomics assembly of the PRJNA485056 data...
AGTAAATTTGTTCGTGCGCGAAAATTTATGAAATAAATTTTCTGTGCAATGTAATTTTATATATTAGGAAAGTTGCATAACTTTCCTAGAATATAAAAAACCAGAATTAAGATTTTGTACGCAGTGCAAACTGCTACAAAATCTAATTTCTGCCATATTTCTCTTCTACAGAATGTTATCATACTATGATAACATTCCTAGAATATAAAAAAATTGCAATATTATATAATACTGCAATTTTTTTATATTTATTAAACGTTTTCTTTTATGTAGTCAACAACGTCTCCAACTGTTACAACTTTTTCTGCATCGCTATCTGGAATTTCTATATCAAATTCTTCTTCTATAGCCATTACTAATTCAACTATATCTAAAGAATCAGCTCCTAAATCATCAATAAAAGATGCTTCCATTGTTACAGCAGTATCTGCTACACCTAATTGTTCAACAATTATAGCTTTTACTTTTTCAAAAATTTCTTCTGAACTCATAATTCGAGTTCACCTCCTCTCAAGTTTTCCTTTTGTATGTATATCTTTTTTATAATACTTTTATATTATATGTTAAGATATTTGTCAAGTGTATTTATAAATTATTTTAATTTTATACTAAACGTTCAGTTATTATTTATTAAATGCCTCTATCATTTTGTCTACTGCTTTGTTTTCCACAAACTTTTCAGCTTGAATAATTGTATATTCAAATAATTTTTCATCACTGCTTCCATGTGCTTTAACTACTGGCTTTTTAACTCCTAAAAATAATGCTCCACCATATCTCTTATAATCCATTGTATTTGCAAATCTATTTATTGCTGGAAGTGATGGTATTGCTGCAATTTTTGATAATATATTTTTTAATAGACTCTCTTTTAAAGATTTTTTAACAAATTTTCCTAAGCCTTCAGTTGTTTTTAAAAATACATTTCCTGTAAATCCATCTGTTACAATAGCATCTATTTTACCTGAAAAAGCATCTCTACCTTCTACATTCCCTACAAAATTAATATCTAATTCTTCTGCTTTTTCTTTTAATAATCTATAACTTTCTTTTACAAGTTCATTTCCCTTTGTTTCTTCTGTTCCTATATTTAGAAGTCCTATTGCTGGTTTTTCAATTCCAAATGTATTTCTTAAATATATTGATGACATTTGTGCAAATTGTAATAAGTTAATTGGTTTGCAATTTGTATTTGAACCACAGTCCATTAATAATAATTGGCTTTTATATGCTGGCAATATTCCTGCAAGTGCTGGTCTATCTATTCCTTTTATTCTTCCTACCAATAGTGTCGCTCCTGCAAGTAATGCTCCTGAATTTCCTGCAGATATAAATACATCACCTTCATCTTGTTTTAGCATATTAAATCCAACTACCATTGATGAATCTTTCTTGTGTTTTATTGCAACTGTTGGTTGGTCTTCCATTTCTATTGTTTCTGTTGCGTTATGTATTTTTAATCTATCTGAAATTTCTTCCATTTCTTTTCCATAAAATTCTTTTATTTTGCTTCTAATTACTTCTTCTTTTCCTACTAATATAATTTCAGCCTTTACTTTATTTACCGCTTTAATTGCACCTTTTATATTTGCATCTGGTGCATTGTCTCCACCCATTGCGTCTAAGATTATTTTCACTTTTAGTTCCTCCTAAATTTGTTTATTTCATTTTATTTGTGATATATCTATTTTATTATTCTTTTATTAAAATTACAAGTAGTTTTTAAAAAAAATAAAAAAAGAGCCGAAGCTCTTTTTTATATATTATATAATTATTCTCATAATTATTCGATGATGTCAGCAACAACACCTGAACCAACTGTTCTACCACCTTCACGAATAGCGAATCTTAATCCTTTTTCGATAGCGATAGGAGTGATTAATTCGATTGTCATGTTAACATTATCACCTGGCATAACCATTTCTACACCAGCATCTAATTCGATAACACCTGTAACGTCTGTTGTTCTAAAGTAGAATTGTGGTCTATATCCATTAAAGAATGGAGTATGTCTTCCACCTTCGTCTTTAGTTAAAACGTATACTTGTGATGTGAATTTTGTATGTGGATGAATTGTTCCTGGTTTACATAGAACTTGACCTCTTTCGATGTCTTTTCTATCAATACCTCTAAGTAGAACACCGATGTTATCACCAGCTTCTGCTTGGTCTAATAATTTTCTGAACATTTCAACACCTGTTACAACAGTTTTTCTTCTTTCTGTTGTTAAACCGATAATTTCAACTTCGTCTTGAAGTTTAACTTCTCCTCTTTCTACTCTACCTGTAGCAACTGTACCACGACCTGTGATTGTGAATACGTCTTCAACTGGCATTAAGAATGGTTGATCGATTGGTCTTTCTGGTGTTGGGATATAGCTATCAACAGCTTCCATTAATTCTTTCATTGGTTTGTAAACTTCATCATCTGGATTTGTTGATGTGCTTTCTAGAACTGCTAATGAAGATCCTTTTATTACTGGAATATCATCTCCTGGGAAACCATATTCTGATAATAAGTCTCTAACTTCCATTTCAACTAATTCTAATAATTCTGGGTCATCAACCATATCACATTTATTTAAGTAAACAACGATGTATTTAACACCAACTTGTCTAGCTAATAGGATGTGTTCTCTTGTTTGAGGCATTGGTCCATCAGCTGCAGATACAACTAATATAGCACCATCCATTTGAGCAGCACCTGTAATCATGTTTTTAACGTAGTCAGCATGTCCTGGGCAGTCAACGTGTGCATAGTGTCTGTTTTCTGTTTCATATTCAACGTGTGCTGTGTTGATTGTGATTCCTCTTGCTTTTTCTTCTGGAGCTCCGTCGATTTGATCGTAAGCTTCGAATTTAGCTTTTCCTAATAATGATAAATATTTTGTAATAGCTGCTGTTGTTGTTGTTTTACCATGGTCAACGTGTCCGATTGTACCGATGTTAACGTGTGGTTTGTTTCTTTCAAATTTTGCTTTTGCCATTTTAAAATCCTCCTTATTTTAGTTAGCCGTTCTTTTTGAACGTAGCTACTTTATTTTAAAATTTAATAACGTAAATTATTTATTGCACTTGCATTTTACAACATTTTCATTAAAAATGCAAGTACTTTATTCACTTTTCTTTCTAGAAGCAACAATAGCTTCAAGAACAGATTTTGGAACTTCTTCATAATGAGAAGGTTCCATAGAGTATGAACCTCTACCTTGAGTCTTAGAACGTAAGTCTGTTGCATAACCAAACATTTCTGATAATGGAATAAATGCATGTATTTCTTGCATTCCATCTTCTGCATCCATACCTTCCATTCTACCTCTTCTAGAGTTTACATCACCAATAACATCTCCCATATATTCTTCTGGAACTGTTATTTCAACTTTCATAATTGGCTCTAAGATAACTGACTTAGCTTGTTTACATCCTTCTTTGAATGCCATAGAAGCAGCTATTTTGAAGGCCATTTCTGAAGAGTCAACTTCGTGGTATGATCCATCAACTAATGAAACTTTGAAATCTATAACTGGGTAACCAGCTAAGATACCACTTTCAGCAGCTTCTCTCATACCTTGTTCAATTGGTTTAATATATTCTTTTGGAACAGCTCCTCCAACGATTTTGCTTTCGAATTCTATTCCTTTACCTGGCTCTAATGGTTCCATTTCAAACCAAACATCACCATATTGTCCTTTACCACCAGATTGACGAATAAATTTACCTTGAACTTTTACTTTATTTCTAATTGTTTCTTTGTAAGCAACTTGTGGTTTACCTACATTACATTCAACTTTGAATTCTCTTTTTAATCTATCTACGATGATATCTAGGTGTAATTCACCCATACCAGCGATGATTGTTTGTCCAGTTTCTTGGTTTGTATAAGCTTTGAATGTTGGATCTTCTTCAGCAAGTTTTGCTAAAGCAATTCCCATTTTTTCTTGAGCGGCTTTATCTTTTGGCTCAATAGCTATATCGATAACTGGTTCTGGGAATTCCATTGATTCTAGGATTATTGGATGATCTGGATCACATAAAGTATTTCCAGTTGTAACATCTTTTAAACCTACAGCTGCAGCAATATCACCAGCATATACTTTTTCAATATCTTCTCTGTGATTTGCATGCATTTGAAGAATTCTTCCTACTCTTTCTTTTTTGTCTTTGCTTGAATTTAGAACTGTTGATCCAGATTCAAGTGTTCCAGAGTAAACTCTGAAGAAACATAATTTTCCAACAAATGGGTCAGTAGCAATTTTAAATGCTAATGCTGCGAATGGAGCATCATCTGAAGTTTTAGCTTCTGTTTCTTCTCCGTCTAATGTTTCACCTTTGATATGTGGTATATCTAATGGTGATGGCATATAGTCAACTATTGCATCTAATAATTCTTGAACACCTTTGTTTTTGTATGAAGAACCACATGTAACTGGTACTATTTTATTAGCTAATGTTCCAGCTCTTAAACCTCTTTTGATTTCTTCAGCTGTTAATTCTTCACCATCTAAGTATTTCATCATTAATTCTTCATCTTGATCAGCAACAGCCTCGATCATATTAGCTCTCCATGTTTCAGCTTCTTCCTTCATATCTTCTGGAATATCTGTTTCAACAATGTGTTCACCTAATTTATCATCTTGGATGAATGCTCTCATTTTAATAAGATCAACTATACCTTGGAAGTTGTCTTCTGCACCAACTGGTAATTGGATTGGAACTGCATTAGCTTTTAATCTTGTTTTTAATTGTTCAACACAAAGCATAAAGTTAGCTCCTGTAATATCCATTTTATTTACATATACCATTCTTGGTACACTATATTTATCAGCTTGTCTCCAAACTGTTTCTGTTTGTGGTTGAACTCCACCTTTTGCTGCTAAAACTGTTACAGCTCCATCAAGAACTTTTAAAGATCTTTGAACCTCTACTGTAAAGTCAACGTGACCTGGAGTATCGATAATATTAATTCTATTATTTTTCCAAAAGCATGTTGTACAAGCAGATGTAATTGTAATACCTCTTTCTTGTTCTTGTGCCATCCAGTCCATTGTAGCAGCACCTTCGTGAACTTCACCTATTTTGTGAGTTTTACCTGTATAGAATAATATTCTCTCTGTTGTTGTTGTTTTACCAGCATCAATGTGAGCCATTATTCCTATATTTCTTGTTCTCTCTAATGGGTATGCTCTTCCTGCCATCTATATTTCCCCCTCTCGGTATTTCTTTATTTTTCGAAAATTTTACCATTTGTAATGAGCAAATGCTTTATTAGCTTCTGCCATTCTATGTGTATCTTCTTTCTTCTTAAATGCTCCACCGTTTCCAGCAACAGCATCCATAATTTCACCAGCTAATTTTTCAGCCATAGTTTTTTCATGTCTGTTTCTTGCATAAGAAACTAACCATCTTAAACCTAAAGTTTGTCTTCTTTCTGGTCTAATCTCTAATGGAACTTGGTATGTAGCTCCACCAACTCTTCTAGCCTTAACTTCTAGAACTGGCATTACGTTTTCTAAAGCTGCTTCAAAAACTTCTAAAGGATTTTTTCCTTCTTTTTCTTTTATGATATCAAATGCATCATATACTATGTTTTGAGCAACTGATTTTTTACCATCTAACATTATGTTGTTTACTAATTTTGTAACAACTTTACTATTGTATATTGGATCTGGTAAAACATCTCTTTTTGCTATATATCCTCTTCTTGGCACTATTCTTCCCTCCTTAAAAATTTTTATTAGATATTTATAAAATATCTTAGGTACTCTGATAGGTTTTCCTATCCGTATAGTGCATTATAATATATTCCTAAATTTAAGTACCTTTTTATGTTTATAAAAATAAACAACAAGTTCATTCTAAAAACATTTAGAAAAATTTAGTAAGTATTACAAGCACTAATTTTCAATTTCATGTCACTAATCTTCCTTTAATTTAAGAAAATTGAGTAAATTAGGTATATTGTGCATTTTTAATATTTATTTCAAGACGAAGTCGTACGTCTGTACGTCGAGTTTTGGAATAAATATTAACAAATGTGCAAGATGCCTGATTTAATCGATTTTCCTATTTTTTAGGTCTCTTAGCCCCATACTTAGAACGAGCTTGCATTCTATCTTTAACACCAGCTGTATCTAATGTTCCTCTGATGATATGGTATCTAACACCTGGAAGGTCTTTTACCCTACCACCTCTGATTAATACAACACTGTGTTCTTGTAAGTTATGTCCTATACCTGGGATATAAGATGTAACTTCATAACCATTAGAAAGTCTTACTCTGGCTACTTTTCTCAAAGCAGAGTTTGGCTTCTTAGGTGTAACTGTTTTAACTACTGTACATACACCTCTTTTTTGTGGAGCTCTATTATTTGTTATTTTTTTGTTTTTTGAGTTCCATCCATGTTGAAGAGCTGGCGCAGTTGATTTTGTTACTCCTGTTTGTCTTCCTTTTCTTACTAATTGATTAATTGTTGGCACTTAAATTTCACCTCCTACTTTTTATTTTTACATTTTTTCTGTGTAATATCTTTGAAATATTTCCGCCTTTAAAATGTATTTTACTGCTACGGATTTGCATATTTCACACAATTTACCATAGCAGTTTATATTGTATCATTTTTATGTCTATAAGTCAAGAAAAACTTGGAAATTTTTCAAATTCCAAGTTTTCAAAATTTATATTTTAAATTTTTCAGGTTATCTTTCCTATTTATCTAATTCATCACTTTCGTTTTCATCTATAGACATGCTTTCAGAATTTTTGTTTTCTACGCTACCATCATCTTTAATTACAGTAATATTTCCATTTTTCCATGTAATAAGTTTATCTCCATATTTAACACGTCTATCCACCGCTTGTCCTGTTGCCTTAACTCTTTCTCTTAAGTTATTTTCCAAATTTTCTTTTTTTCTTTCTTCTGTAACAGATATTCCATTTTCCACACTACCAAAATCTAAATTAACATCTATATCATCATCTTGTTCTACCATTGGTGCAACATTTGCCCTTGTTCTTCTTAGTTCATCTGCTTTTTGTTTTTTGCTTGCCTCATTTAGTCTTTTTCTTCTTCCAAATTTACTCATGAAAAATTCTTTAATTTTTGTGAAAATATTTGATTTATTTTTTGAATCATGTTTTTCTTTTTCTTTCACTTTATCATATTCTCTTATCATCATATTTTTTTCTCTATTAAGCAATGTTTGTAAATTTTCATAGCATTTTTGCATTGCAACTTTTTGTTCAGGAGTTTTGTCTTTTAAATCTTTATAAAGTAACAATCTTTTCTTTTCAATATCAACATATTTTTCATCTATATTATCAATATTAGTCAAACATATAACTCCTCTTAATTCAAGTAGATGATTATGTGCAACATCTGGATTATTAGTTGCTTTTTCATATTCTTTTCCCTCTAAATAAGCATCTATCGTATCTTTTAGTTCTTGTCCAGCACATTTTATTTTTTCTTTTTCTTCTTGTATTTTTTGTTCTGCAAATTCATTATCTTTAATTTCTTTAAGAACCGCTAATTGTTCTTTTTTATTTGCAAATTGTTCAACTATTTGTATTTTTTCAAAAATTTCTTCCATATTTCTTCCCTTCTAATCAAATAAAGAGAAATTCGGAAAACCAAACTTCTCTTTATTATAATTATAATGTAAATTGATCTTCTTCCTCTATCTTTGGTTCACTTTCTTCTTTTGAAACTCCTGCATCTGATTTTTTTAGCACATAGTTTCCATTTTTCCATTCATATTTAGTTTTTACTGTCCTTTTTGTTTCTTCAGGTTTCATAACTTTTTTTACTTCTATTTTCATATCTTGTTCTTCTCTTGATTTAGGAACTACATTATTGTTTTTCCATTCAAAGTCACTTGAAGCATACATTTCACTTTGTTTTTTTGAAATTTTAGAAACTTCTTTAAAGTTCTCTCTTCCATCTTTATTAGTAACATATTCAGAGTCTTGATTTTCCTTTTCATATTCATCTAATAAATCTCCGACAGTTTTGTCTTCGATTTGAGCTCTTCATTTATCCATCACATATGGATCTTCTATACCAGCCTCTTTTTGTTTTTCATTTGATTTTTTTTCTATATCTGTCTTAGTTGCTTTTGCACTATTCATTAAACTTTGTAGTTCTGTTTTTGAAATCTTTCCATTTCTAGTTGCATCTTTAGCATTTTCAACAATTGTCTCTAATTCTTCTACACTTTTTCCTGCTAATATATCATCTCTTAATTGTTCAAAATCACTTTTTTGTGTTTCTTCTTTTATTCTCTTTTTGAATACATTTGATGCTTTTAGATTTTTTTCTTCACTATTTTTTTCTATTTCTTGTTCCTTACCTTTTCCTAATTTTTTTTGCCTTGCTCTAGCTATCATTCTTTTTATAGGATTTGGTTCATATTCTACTCCATCAGTAAATTCTGCAATTCCATTTTCTCTATTTTCTTCTGCTACTTTTACCACTTGGTCTCTTACTGTTCTATTCCATGGCCAAAATGCACCTCTTGATAAATCTTTCATATTATATTCAATTGTAAAATCCAAATTATCTTTGGTAGCACCTCCTGATGCCAAATAAATTATTGATCTTTGTGCTTGTGCTTCTGTAAGCATATTCTTTTCTCTTAATTCAATAACACCTTCTATAATTGCAGGATCAACTTTTTCTGTTATTTCTTCTAATGTTTCTAATTTTCCTTTTGAATATATTTTTTTAAGTTTTGCTACTTTGTCTTCTTTATCTTTCTTGAATATTTTTCCTATTCTTCCTATTTCAAAAAAATTTTGATTTTTTGTAACAAAAACATTTCTTGCTATAACTATTCCTGGTTTTTCAGTTTTGTCTTCCCTATTTTCTTCGTCCTGTTTTCCTTCGTCCTGTTTTCCTTCATCCTGTCTTTCTTCATCCTGTCTTTCTTCGTCCTGTTTTCCTTCGTCCTGTTTTCCTTCATCCTGTCTTTCTTCATCCTGTCTTTCTTCATCCTGTTTTCCTTCATCCTGTCTTTCTTCATCCTTTTTTTCTTCATCCTGTCTTTCTTCGTCTTGTTTTTCTTCGTCTTGTTGTTCTCCTTGTTCTTCTAACTCAGTTTGTTTTAATATATTTTCTTCTAATCCTTCTATATCTTTATCATCTTGTTTTCCAGCAGTACCTATAAATTCACCTTTTTCATTATATAAATCTGCCATTGTTCTTGGTTCTTCATTTTCTTCACTTTCATATTGTTCACCATTTTTTTCTTCTTCGCCTTTTTGTTGTTTTGATTCTTTTTCTCTTTTTTCTTTATCTTCTAATCTTTTCTCTATGCCATATTTTTTTATAGCTTCTTCAATTTTTTTATTTAATGTTTTTCTAAGTCTAAAGTTGTTAATCAAACTTTTTTGCACATTATCCAATTCTTTATTGATTTTTTCTAAATCAGTTCGTGCTTCTTCTTTTCCCGCTCCATCATCTCTAATTTCTTCTTCACATTCTTCTTTTCTTTCTAACAAATCATTTTGAGATTTAGTCAATTTTTCAATTTCGGATTGGACTTTTTTTCTCTCACTAAAAGTATCTTTTATTTCTTTTATTTCTTCTGAATTTTTTAATATTTCTTCATTTATTTTCTTTAAATCGTTTTCAACTTCTTTTAGTTCTTGTTCGTTTGTTTTTTTGTCAACTCTGCTATTTATTTCTGTCCAAACCTCAGTCATTTCATTTTTTCTTTTTTGTATCAAATCATTTTTTTCTTCAAAAACTTTATCAAACTCTTCTTCATATTTTTCATCCATTTTATTTTTCCTCCTTTGAAAGTTTCCTCACATTATATCACAAAATAATTTGTAACATTTTAGTAACATTACTCCTTAAAGCATTCCAAACTTCTTTCAGCCAATTTCGCATACCTTTCCCTTTTATCCCTAATCTTTTTTCCATCTAGTTCTGGTAAAATTCCAAAATTAGCATTCATTGGTTGGAACTTATCGTTTTCAGTTGAAATATATTTTGCCAATGCTCCAATTACTGTATATTCAGAAAATACAATCTTATCTCCCAAACTTGTTACATTATCTGATGCAGTACCAACATTGTTTTCTATTTTATTCACTTTGCTATCAACATTATTTTCAAATAATTTAATAGCATTTAAGGCCGCAACCATTCCAGAAGAAATAGATTCTACATATCCTTCTACCCCAGTTATTTGCCCTGCAAAGAAAATATTATGATTTGATTTTAAATTATATGTCTCGTCTAATAATTTAGTTGAATTGATATATGTATTTCTGTGCATTACACCATATTTTACAAACTCTGCATTTTCAAGTCCAGGAATCATACTAAACACTCTTTTTTGCTCTCCAAATTTCAAATTTGTTTGAAAACCAACCATATTATAGATATTTCCCTCAGAATTATCTTGACGCAATTGCACTACGGCATAAGGTCTTTTAGCATATCTCGGGTCATCAAACCCAACTGGTTTTAATGGTCCAAAACGTAGTGTATCCATTCCTCTTTTTGCCATAATTTCTATTGGCATACATCCTTCAAAAATTTCTCTTTTTTCAAAATCATGTAAAGTAACAACTTCCGCTTCTGTTAGTTCTTTCCAAAACGCTTCATACTCTTCTTTATTCATAGGCAAATTGATATAACTTTTCTCTTGATTTTTTTGTTTTTCTTGCCATTCTTCTATGGTTTCATCTTTTTTCTTTTCTTGTTCATATCTATTTCCATAAAAAGCAATATCAAAATTAATACTATCTTTTGATATGATAGGTGCAGCCGCATCATAAAAATATAATTTATCTTCACCTGTCAATTTAGAAATCTGTTTTGCCATTTTCTCTGAAGTCAGTGGGCCTGTAGCAATTATAACTATCCCATCATCTGCATTTATTTCACTTTCCGAATCCACACTTTCTACCTCTTTGTGGATAATTTCTATTAATGGATTTTCTTCAATTTCCTCTGTTACTCTTTTGGCAAACAACTCCCTGTCAACTGCTAATGCTTGACCTGCAGGAACTTGAGTTTCGTCAGCAATTCTAATTAATAAAGAATCTAATCTTCTCAATTCTTCTTTTAATAAGCCACAAGCATTTGTTAGCAAATTTGATTTAAATGAGTTACTACATACTATCTCTGCCAAATTTTGATTTGAATGTGCTTCAGAATATTTAATTGGCTTCATTTCATATAATTTTACTTTTATTCCTGCTTTTGCAATTTGATATGCAGCCTCACAACCTGCAAGGCCTCCACCTATAATTGTTACATAATCTTTCATTTTTACCCTTTTCCCTTCTTAAGCCACAGCACTATCTTTCTTCTTCGTCATATCCTTCTTGTTCCTCTTCTTCTAACTCATTCCATGACTCTGATTCATGTGATTCCATATGTTCTCTTTTTTGAATTTCAAATCTCAACTCTGCTAATTGCTTCTTTTTTAAAATCATATCTTTTTTATCATATTCTAATCCTGATTTTTCTAGTTTTTCATATAGCTCTACAATACGTGTTAAAGCTTTTTCCATGTCAGTAACTCTATATATACTTGAATGATCAACCAAATCTAATAATGGATCTAACTCATCCCTTATTGTTTCTTCATATGTTTCTTCTTGTTTATTTTCAAATTTTTGCATCCAATTTTCCATAATATTTCCCCCATTATTATTATTTTGTAACAATTTCAATGTCTGTTTTGGAACCGATGTCTCAAACAGAACCGTCCCCAATGCGACATTAACTAAACAAATTCATAATATCATCTTTTGATAATTTATTAATAAATGTAGTCTGCATATTAAGCATATTATCAGTAAGTTCAGCCTTGCGCTGTTGAAGCTCATAGATTTTTTCTTCAATTGAATCTTTTGTTATCAACTTGTACACTTGAACATTATTTTTCTGACCAATTCTATATGCTCTATCAGTTGCCTGATTTTCTGCTGATAAATTCCACCATGGATCATAATGTATAACCATATCTGCACCGATTAAATTAAGACCTGTTCCACCTGCTTTTAATGATATTAAAAATACACTTATATCTTTATTTTGATTAAACTCGTCAACCAATTCTATTCTTTCGTCAACTTTTGTACTTCCTGTTAATTTAAAATATTTGATGTCTCTTTTATTAAGTTCTTTTTCTATTATTTCAAACATTGATGTATATGTTGAAAATAGTAAAATTTTATGTCCTGCCGTTATACCGTCCTCAACAATTTCCATACATTGATCTAATTTACTACTTCCACCTTTATAGTCTTCTATAAATAGACCCGGATGGCAACATATTTGTCTTAATCTTGTAAGTGCTGCAAGTATTTTTATTTGACTTCTTTCATATCCATTTGCACTAATTTCGTCTTGTAATTCTTGTTTTGCTTGAATCAAATATGATAAATAAATATTTTTTTGTTCTTCTTCCATTTCATTATTTAAAACTGTTATTGTTTTTTCAGGCAATTCTGTTAAAACTTCTTTTTTAGTTCTTCTTAGTACAAATGGTTCTATCAACATTTTTAATTTATTCATTGCATCTCGGTCTTCATCTCTTACAATTGGCATTTCATATGTTGATTTAAATTCCTTATAACTAAATAGATATCCAGGCATTATTAAATCAAATATTGACCACAATTCTGCTAATGAATTTTCAATTGGTGTTCCTGTTAATGCAAATCTTGTTTCTGCATTTAACATTTTTATTGCCTTTGCATTTTTGGTTGTATTATTTTTCAAATACTGTGCCTCGTCTGCAATTATATATTTAAAGCAATATTTTTTATCTTTGTACACATCAATATCTCTTTTTAACAAATCATATGATGTTATTATTACATCATATTTTTCCAATTGGTTAATTTCCATTTTTCTTTCTGATGCAGTTCCCCTAATTACTTTTATTTTTAAATCTGGTGCAAATTTTTCTATTTCATTTTTCCAGTTTAATGATAATGAACTTGGTGATACTACTATACTTGTTTTTGCTTCTTCTGTATTTTGCTTATAATCTAATAAAATTGATATAATTTGAATTGTTTTTCCAAGTCCCATATCATCTGCAAGTATGCCTCCAAATTTATATCTATCAAGTGTTTTTAACCATTTAAAACCTGTTTTTTGATATGGTCTTAATATTGGTTCAACTTCTTCTGGTATTTTTTCGTCTTCATCCAATAAGTTTTTATCTAACCCATTTATGATGTTTTTATATTCTTTATTCTTTACTATTTCTGTGCCTTTTATTTCTTTTAAAAGCTGATTTAAATACAATGTTCTATTTACTGGCAGTCTAATTGTTCCACTCTCTAATTCTTTATAATCAACATCTGTTCCTGAAATTAATTTATCAATAAAATCAATTTCATTACTTTCTTGCAAATCAAGAAAACTTCCATCTTTTAATCTGTAATACTTTTTCTTTAATTTATATTTTTGCAAAATATCTTCTAATTGGTTTAAATCTATATTTAACTTATCCATATCAATTTCCAGAAGATTATTTTCAACTCTTACACCAACTGTTCCTATTTTAGGTTTTGCAACCTCTTTTGATTTAAAATTTTCTGTTGCTAATACTTCAAATTTTTTCATATAATAATTGATGTCATTTGTTAAAAATTCATAAATTTTATCCTCATCTGGTAATATGAATTTAAGATTTTGAACATCAAACATAAAACCTGTTTTTCTGAAAATATTCATTGCTTTTGTTTCTTCAATAAGATTTCTTGAATATTTAAATTCTTTTTCCTCTTGTGAATTCAATGGATTAAATTCATTCTCTCCATAGCATAGTCTTACATCTGCTACAAGATAATTATTTTTGTCATAGTCTAAAAATACTTTTACTCCTAATTTCTCGGGTTCATATTCTTTTATCTCTTCCAATAATTCAGGTTCTATTTTTATAGCATTTTTTACTTTTGAAAGTACAACTGAAAATAATTCACCTAGTTCATCTTTTCCAAGTGATATCTGTGTTAAAAAATTTTCTCTAAAAACTTTTAATAATCTTAAAGTTGTTTTTTCAAATTCCTTGTTACATCTATATAGATTTTCATCTGTTAAAACATATTTATATTTTTTTCCATTTAAAATTACAATTTTGAAAACATCAAAATCTGCTATAATTCTATATTCGTCATTGTCTATATGTTAAATCTGGATTTTGGTCTATAAATTTTATATTTTGTTTTTCATATTCTCTTGTAATTAAAACTGTTTTATTTTCTAATGTATCAAATAATTCGTCAATCGCTGTATTCCCAATTATTATTGAACTTTCATTTAAAGCTTTTCCGTAATATCTATAATTTGAATTTGCTGAAGAATTTGTGTATGCAATTACTTCTGCATATTTCATTATAAAATCCAACATTTTCTGGCTATTTTCTTCAAACACTTCTTGTGTATGTACAAATTCTAATTTATCACCATATTTATAGAATTCTTTGTTCATCATTCTTACATAAAATTCTGCTAAATTTTTAAGTTTGTACATTCTTTTATTTCCGATTTTAAATTCAATTTTCATTTCTCTAGTAAACTTGTCATATATTATTTGAGGTTCTATTTTTATAGTTCCTTTATTTTTTAATTCGACATCTATGTCTGAATCTATTTCATCTAATTCTTCGTTATATAGTGTTTTTACAATTTGATGGAAACTGTTGTATTTGTTTGCATTTTTGTTGTTTTGTCTTGTGATACTATCTTTTTCTTGAATTTTATCTGGATTTTTTATGTCTTGAAATCCATTTTGATTAAACTCTAAAACTGATGCTAGACTGTGCTTGCAGACTCCATATGTGTTGTAGTAATCTGGGCAGTCACAACTTATTTCTTCTACTTCTCCGTTTTTTACTTCTACATATGTGTCATATTGTGCTGTTCCAAATACTTTTGCATGTATTTCAAAGTTGTTTTCGTTTTCGTATTCTACTTTTGTTATTGATACATTTCCTAACATTTGGTATTTTCTTGCTTTTTGTGTTCTTGCATGTCCCGCATCCATACATAATTGTTCTATTACATTTTCGTTTACTAGCATTTAAAATTTCATTCCCTTCTCATGTAAAAAAATACTTAAAAAAATTGTAATTATTTTTTAAGTAACTCCTTTTCTTGATATACTATTATATAATATTTTTGTGGTTTTAGCAAGGGGAAGAAAAAGAAAAAAGTTTCAACATTGTTACTATTCAGACTAAAAGTAAATGAATAGTTAACAAATTGTGGAAATAAT
>ERZ1034768.395-NODE-395-length-15207-cov-7.395525_pt1 | contig 15207 bp, 19 predicted proteins | sample MGYA00520691_ERZ1034768 | MGnify/ENA primary metagenome ERZ1034768 (study PRJEB33766, sample SAMN09781704) | gut metagenome | biome: gut microbiome | host: Homo sapiens | place: Madagascar | study: EMG produced TPA metagenomics assembly of the PRJNA485056 data set...
GAGTTAACAAAAATTGCAGAAGTACGATCTCTGCGTACGAGGCATGAAATGTTTGGCTATGATCTGGGTGATGAAAATGATGCGTACATCAAACGTACCTTCAAACTTACCGTGAATGGGGATGATAGCCGGGTAGACCTTGGTACTACGAAGTTAGATAAAACAGTGGAAGAAATCCACGCAGAGTACTTACGTCCAGTTTCAACTTCTATCGGAATCTGCTATGAATGCAGTGCTATCATGATTGATCGGATCGGAAACATAAACCAGATTGGACGTGGCTATATGAGTGAAGAGCGTATCAAAGAACATGGATATCAGCATTATACCGATGTGTTAAATCTGTATCCGAGTATGTGGACTTACTACACAAGCACAGAGCTGAAAGATGTGATTCGTGAAAATGCAGAAAAGATTTATGAAAGACCTACGGAATTTGAAGCGGTCGATCGTGAAGATGAACTGGATGCAGCACGTATGACGATCCGAAATACAATCGACTATTGCTTAGACGTTGCACCATCTGTCGTAGAAGCCAGACGTGCCTTTAAAGATATGGTCGATGATCTGGATGAAGAGACTTTGACTGCATTGGCAATTGGAAATTATCAGGATGCCACAACAGCTGTCACTAAGCAGTTTGAAGAAAAAGAGAATCCACTCTTTGACGCAAAAGAGTTCAAAGATGGGTTAGATCGAAGATTTTCCATGTTACGTACCAAGGACTATGATCCATACTACGATGAATAATTAAGGAGGTGCGCCCTATGATTTACCAAGGGCATTTAGAACCATTGGTATTCACTATACAATGTGAAGAATTTAATGAAAGAACCAAACAGTTTGAATCTCGTGACCAGGTGATTTTAAATCGTACACGTCTTGGTATGAGATGGTCTAATTCGTATACGTTTTATGTATTTGAGAATGGCGGGCTCTACACAGAGTCTGCCTGCATCAAATTGGTAAAAGCATTTAACAAATTGGAACATCCAAGAGACATTACAAATCACATATCCGTTGCACGTATCAATCGAGATGACAAAGATTTTTCGTCCATGGAGATTTATGCAACGGATGCATTTGCTGATTTTCTGACGGCAAAGTTAAACGGACGATCAAAAGCTATCACAATCGATTTCATATATTTTCGTAGCAAAGCAGATAATGGAAAACCTGCACCGGGAACTCCGTTGGCATTCAAAGAAAAGATCGATGAGATCATCAAAAATGCCACTGGAGAAACCAATCCATTGACAGTTAATGTCTATTACTCCGAATACTTTCAACCACATGTATTCGTAGAAGAAATCACAGATAAGACTGAGATTTAAAAGGAACTATACAAAGGAGAACACACCATGGAAGAAACAAAGCTGGACGCGGTCAGCGTCTATAATCAGGTGAAGACCTGTATCAAAGAAATGCATGAAGCGGGATTATGTATCAAACGAGACCGCTTAGAAGAGATCGTTACCGATCACCATGGAAGTCACTATGGAAAAGAAACCAAACAAATGGTATACTTAATGCAACACAATCGAGAATTTCGCAGAGCATTATTTCGTTTAGACGCCTTAAACGAGTTCGGCGCTCTGCGACGTTCCGAACGAATCTTAGATCGAGAACGTCATAGCATCAGACAGGGGCGTCTTCTTACGATGGGATGCATGGCGATTCTCTTTATTGGAATCGTCGTTATGACAGCAATTCATTGCAGCTGGTTAGGAATCGAACCACGATATAATCTTGTAATGATAATCTCTGAGATTGTCACACTTGGAATTGGAATGTTTGCAATTGATATTCTCGTAAATACCAATACGATGGGTGAATCTCATGCAGAAGATGGAATCGATCCAATTATCAATGAAGAGCTGTATCCAAAAGAAACCAAAAATTATTTATTTAATCCACCAAATAGTTTATATGTCAAATATGTCGACCTTGGATATGTTCTGCTTCCGTCAGAAGCAGTTGCATTCGCGTCCTATCTGGTGGATCTACTAAATCATCCAAAAACGATCCTTCTTCTTGGTGACCGTTCTTTTAAGGATGTCTTCTCTAAAGAATATCGAAAGATTTATTCAGAAATTGGCAACTGTTACCGGTTGTTCGAGACTCCCTCTCAAGAAGAGATTGACGACTTAAAACTGAAAAACCGTGCGAAGAATGGTGGTCCGCAGATCTATAATTTAGATAAACCGTCAAAGAAACGCAAAAGGAAGACAAATAAAACCGTAAAGAAATTATCTCAGAATGGGAAACTTATGCAATTTGATATTCCGATTACGAAAGGAGAAGACGATGGCCATCATTAATCTGATATTAGACGTGGTCATCCTTATTGGAGCTGGAATGTTAACATTCCAGCTCTACTTATACGTGACCATGTTTCGTTTGAAACGTCAAAAGAAATGGACAGCATCTAAAGAAGCTCGGTTAGCGGATATGATCGTAAGTATGCGAGCACTTGTGTCTTTAATGATATTTGTAAGCTGTTGTTGTCTCATCGGGAAGGTGATTTTATGGATGTAACCTATTGGTACACTGTATTTGGAATCAGCTTTGTAGCAAGCATACTTGGTGCCGAGATATTTATAAAAGACCTTGAGAATTCTACCTTGTATATAGAAGTTGCAATTCTGTTGGTGTTTTGCATTATTATGATGCTTGTATCGGCAAATATATTTATGATAAAATTATTATTGTTATATTAATACATTAGGAGATGACAAAAGATGTTACAAATGATGCAATCATTAGGGGTGGGATTCCTGGCAATGTTTGGTGTTCTTATACTTATTGGATTAATCGGAATCTTGATCGATCTTTGCCAGAAACATGAGATTGAGGGATTCCCATTATTAACATTGACGCTGGTATGTTTATTTGTGATTGGCGTTGTACTAATCGTACTTGCCAAATGCATGGCAGGAACCGCATAATATAGGAGGATATAAAAATGAATGCTTTATTGGCCGGGCGCATTGTAGTAGTTATATTTGGATTAACCTGTTGGTGTTGCTTTGTACGTTTACTGGTATCATACGATAGCAAATACGGAAACGATACCAGAGCAAATGCATGGGTATGCTTCGCTGTTTCGTTGATCGTCTTCGGAATTGTAGCAACCGTTTTCACAATCACACAATAGAAGGAGAGACTATGAAATTTCTTCATACGTTATTGGTATACCTCATGCTTGGCAGTTTTATCATTGCCATCTTATTAGGAATCATCGAGGCATACGCAGTGCATCGTGAATTAAGATCTGTTTCACAAAAGACAGAGAAAGCGATATTAATCACTTTAGGATGTATGACCATTTGGTCATTAATATTATCATACATATAAGGAGGAACCACTATGGTTGAAAAGAAGTATTACTGGCCTGATTTTAAGGATACCTTTACAGTCAAAACTGAAGAAGGAATGAAACATGAATCACTAATAGGTGAATATGATTGTGATTTAATTATGAATTACTTGATGTATGTCGCGGATCATATCATGACCACTTCTATTACGGATGATGTTAGTTATTTCAAGGAACATGCATTTCCATATTTACCACTCTACGGATATGATCCATTTATTCTTGCTGGAGAGGGAATTTTGAAATACATCATCGAAGTAAATTTCATCAATCATGAAGTTACGATAATGGAATTTAAGGTTCTTACCAGTTTTGCTGAATTATGTTTAAAATCTGAAGGACTGATCAAAGAATCTAAAGAATATACAAATCGGATCATGATAGATCGTGATCGATTTGTGGAATTATTTGGATCTTCGAATGAGAATCATCCGTATAAGCTCTTTAATAATTTACGATTAGCGTTATTGACCCATTTTGAAAATATATACAATAGACGTATCTATACGGAGAAAACACTAAAAGATCTGGGAATGTTAGATGTTACAAAAGGATTCTTAAAATCATTTCAAACGTACTTAAAGTTTGCGGATGAAAGTACTACGACATATACACACGAAGAGGTGATGGATTTGTTGTTACAGCAGATGCTTGTAATTGCACCAAGGGATTTTCAAGAATCTGTAGAAACCTATTAAAAGAGAAGAAGAGCCGGATAGCACATCAGTGCTTCCGACTCTTTTTTAATTTTGATTGAAGTATTTTGATATGATCCGGGTCTGTCTCCAGTCGTATCAAAGATTCCAGAAGATACTTATTATCGCAATTTCTGGGGAGCTTATGATAAGCAATTAGTTTTGCTATATACTCTGCCGTGGAGTAATTTCGAATATGTGTATGACCATATTTGAATGGTTTCTTAGTGTTGTACACCACGTACGTCTCAGAAGAGCTTTTATTATGTTGATCTTCTGCGTAAATATCTACGAATTTGAATTTTCCAACTCGAACCATAAGGCACCTTCTTTCTTTAGGAGATTGTAAGGGGTCTAATAATCCGTAAAGTTAATACGGATATTTATACAATATTTCCGTGAATCAGAGAAAAACTATACTTAGTAATCCGCATTTCATCTCTGATCTGGAAAAGTTCATAGCTTTGAAACAGAAGCAAAAGGGCAAACCGATCACCCGTACAAGAAGTACAAAGTGTATGATCCGGCTAGCGGAAGTCGTTAAGAAAGGTCATCTATGGCTAAAACAAACACACAGAACACAAACGCACAGAACCAGCAGCAGAACAACAGAAAACCAACAACAGAGCATCATAAAATGCAGGGTGTTGCAAACGCAGCAAAGAAAGCCGGATCAACAGTAAAACATGCTGTTGGCTACGGTGTTGATCTGGTCAACAGATCTGCAGGAGAGGTTCTGTTAGATGTTGCATCAGTCGGTGCCGGTGTTGCTGCAGGTGCAATATGTGCGAAAGGTGCACATGACGGCATCACCGTCGGAGCTCAGATGTTAAATAACACTATTAATATGAGCACCGGCAAAGGCACCATCTCTGTGAAGCGTAGATTCGGCGGATGGAAAGAAATTTCAACCGCTGAATACACCGCAGCTATTAATCGCGGAAAGAAATTTGAACAGGCGATTCCAAACTATTGGACAAATCGTCATGCTGATCAGATTAACACAACCGCAAATATTGCTGGTGGTGTTGCAGGCGTTGGTGGCGCAGCACTCGGTTTCACAGGAACCAGACGTCTGGGTAAGAAGACGATTCCGAATCTGTCAAAAGAATACATCATCGAACGTCAGAGACGTCAGCAGATGCACAGTACAGATGAACCAGTGGAAGACTCATCCAAGGATGAGACCGAAGACAAATAATTACCCAAACGAAGAAAAGAAGAGTTCTTAGAACTCTTCTTTTTTTTGTCTCCGGACAGTCCTTTAATTGAATTAAAGGAGGCGTTCACATGAAATATTATCTTTTTCCTCTGAAGCTCTCAGAAACAAGAGTTCCATCAAATCTTGGATGGAACTTTGTGCATGAAAATATAGATCGTTTAGTTGAGTCTGAAGTCCTGATTGAAGTAAATACATATGATAAGGGAACCACCCGAATCTTATACAAGGACGTTGTCTATACTATCAAAAAAGACTTCGTTGATCTTTCTAACAGCAGACGTATCTATCTTGGAGTACCGGCAAATGAGGGTTCTGAGGTAATTGGAAATTATGATGACTTTGTGAAAAAGTTGGGCTAAAACAAACTAATAAGGTCGACAGATTAACATATATCTATCGAACGATTTAGCTTAAGAAAACTAACAGTAGGGAACTTACAAAAAGTTCCCTACTGTTTTTAGTTGTTGTAAGCCTGAATCGATAATATGAAATAGAAAAAGATCGCTTTCTTATAATTGATACGTGAGGCTTCTCGTTTAAACTTGGCATGAACACCAGAACTCTCCGCCCATTGATCCAAAATGGTTTTGATACGTGCAATATTGGCATCGTTAGAGTTCGTTTTTCTAAAAAGCTCTGCACTCCAGGTAAGGAAGTAGGAGCTGTTAATATCCACTGGTTGTTTCTGGTCTGTATACAAGAATAAGAACAGAATAGATTCGATAAATCCTTGGATAGAGGATTCATTTTTTCCAGAGACGATCTTACTTAAATAGAATCTCGTATCTGAGATAGAGATCTTGGCAAGCTTTGCGCAAATCTCTGCTCGCTTTAAGTCAATACCATTTGTGATTAACGGAATCGATACTTTAGAAGTTATCGTGCTTACTAAGGTGGTATTATTCTCGTCACCATCCATAACTGGAGAATCACCAAATTGGTCTTTGACTGTTGTGACAGTTTTTCCAGCTGCATGATTCTTGGTGTAATTATCACAGATCTTCTTAATCAAAGAGTTCTGGTCATTACGGATACGTTGAATAAAACGAACCACTTCTTTATCTGATCCATCTTGCATGAAGTCCTTCAGAAATGAATAGGATGACTGGATGGATGTCGCCAACATACCAAATACATGACCAGTTTTCTTTAAGATAAACTTCTCGGTCAGGTTATCAACGGTATATAACATCGCACCTACGTCGCTGACTCCATACTTAAAGTACTTCGAAAATATGGATGGATATACGGATAATGCATAGATAATCAGCGCCGTATTTAATCCACGTTCATCTTTGGTTTCAATGGTGTAGTATCTGATACAGCAATAGAACAAGAAGAAGATTGGATTATTTTTAAGCAGCTGAAAGTTTGTATTCGTTGCAGCTCCTTTTAAGATCGCAATGATTTGCTTACTAGAAGCATTGATCTCTTCTTCCGTGATGTCAAAGATTTTATAAAACATCCCCTTGTCAATATCGCCAAATGGGACTAAGTATTGTGGACCTGGTGTGTGAAGCTTTTGTGAGTTCTTATCTACGTATCGACCAACGGTCTGCTTAAATCGCATGTCACCGGCTGATGTCTTTAAAACGGCTCTTACTTTCTGATACAACCCGTCACGAATGATGTAAGACTTTGATAAATCTGTAGATTCACATAAATACTCGAAGTCTACCTGGGGATATAATTCAAGATCCCATAATGTTTCCTGTTCGAAGACGGGGTGTTTATATCGTTCATCTGCATAGATTACAGGGTCTGTCCGATATTTCATTTGATCGTGTCCCCCTTTCGTAGTTAAGATTTTGTTGCCAGCCGTAAGGTACAATTTTGTAAAACATTTAGAAAGTCGAGGTGATATTTCATTGAATAACCGATTTCTATCAAAGCGCATATTATTTGCTTATGCAGTTGCGCTTAGTTTGGGAACCCATTTTGTATCGACTGGCATCGACCGCGTATTTGACATCTTAGTACATATCTCATTTCATTACCCATGTGCATACTTGGGAAGTGTTGTTTGTGTACTCGCAGGGTTTGTGTTGATCGGATGCTCAAGAGGATTATATCAAGTATATCTGCATGTGATTGAAGATCAGATGCATGATGCAAATTGTACTATTCGAGAGCTCCATGCACTTCCACGTATCTGCGATAGTTATGTCGGGATTATACTGATACTTCTGGTCATGGTCGGTACTTTGGGATATCGTTTCTTACATCTATTTGACTCAGAAATTGTACTCGTAACGCATGATCCATTCAAGTTATTTTTTGGACCTGCCGTGTTGGGTGTATATGGATTGTACCTTGTATATCACAGCAATAAAGGTCGAAAATCGATCAAGTGAAAGGAGTGACAACGATGACATTACGATTACCGTCAGATAAAAAGAAACACGAACAATCGATTCGTGACTACCGCAGAAAAATCATACTGCGAAATATTATGTGGAATCTGGTATTTGGATTCTCTGTATGTGCAGTTGTATTTGGATTTGCAACGTTCATAACCAAAGAGCTGAGCAGTCTAATTACATGTGGGATCACTCTCATATTGATTCCGATTACGTTGGAATCAGCACTTCATCTTTCAGACGAGACTGATTTGAAACGATGGTTCAAGAAATAATAACAGAAAGAAGGGGTCTTGGATGCTTAAAGCACCAAAAGATAGTATCGAAGAGTTAGGCGAGAAAATGATCGTCAATGCTGGTGGTGGTTTTCTTACTGCAGTCATTGACGATTATTACTACTACGATGAGAACTTAGAGAAGAAAAAGTTTGAAGATGGGCATACCTACTTTCCGAGCGTGCTCGTGTCTGCACTTCATATGACCGACGATATCAAAGGCGAAAGCCTCTTTTATCAAGACCGTGAAGGAAAGCCCCATTTTACTATATACAAAAACGTATCTTACGCGATGTCCACTATGAAAAACGAACACGTAAACGTAGATGATCCAATACGCGTAACCGCTACGTACAATCACTACAAGGATCTTCCAAGCTGGATTGGTGTTGACCGATTAGCAAAGGAATTGTTCCGTGTGCATAACAAAAAGAAATATGATTTGGATGATATTTTTGAAGATCAGTGGTATCGTCAAAAAAGAAACATCTACAGAGAGACGGCTGTTACCACAATCGTATTAGCGATTCAATATATTCTATTTATTCCATATGTAATTGACAGACCGTGGTTTATGCGTCTTCCATATCATATCACTACAATCTTAATCTTAGCCAGATTCGTAGGTAGGACATTTCGCCTATACGCTGATTTAAAACGGTACGATCCAAAAAAATGAGGAATGATGATACAGATATCCGTAATTGGTATCTGTATCATCATTCACTATTCGTTCGTATTTTTTGGTTCATCAACCACTTCAACCTCGGTATGATGGAAATGCTCAGAAGGTAATACCTCTACACGATCACGTTCTTCTAATAGACGTGCGGACGTACAATTTTGAGTTACACATTGTCGATCCAATTTGTGTAACTCGCTTACCATGTCAGCAACAAAGGTGTTACCTTTTTCTTTCCTGTACTTATCGAATCTTTCATCAATAACTTTCAATGAGTAGATGTCGATATACCCAAGTCTCATCCAGTAATGATATTCGCTGGTGATAAACCCTTTGATAGATTCCTTGTCTGAATCCAGTAATAGATCAATTTTTTCTGAGAGTTCACTTAATACATCTCGTTTAATGCGATTGATTTCTTTTTCCAACTCATGTCCATATGCACATCCGCCTGTTTTGTTCTCCATATTGTCCATCAGGCGTTTGACATCTGCGGATATTTGTGTGTTGGATGCGTTAACAGTCTCCGTGAGTCTCACCATTAGTTCAGAAAGATATTCAATATCACTTTGTGTGGAACTCACCTTTTCATTGTAGTCGTTTTGTTCTTGCTCCTTTTCGAATTCCTCTCTGGATTCTCCTTTGACGCTTTTACGTAACTTCCAAAGCCATAAGATGCATGCAAACAACAAGGCGACACAAATTGCAAAGACAGTAAAAGCGATCAGAATTATACGAGCACTTTCCTCGGTCATCAATAGATCAACCATTTTACCAGCAGGATCTCCCATATTATCTGTCCTTTCTTAAATAGGGTTTACGAGTTACCTAATGGATACCCTGTATTTGCAGAGTATCCCATTAAATACTTGTTAGGAGGTGCTCCGAGGGACAAAAAAAGAAGCACCTATAAGGTGCTTCTCATACTTATTTTAATAATTCTTTTGGTATCTCCTTTGTTGCCGCATCATATAATGCATCACATACTGTATCACATAATGCATCTGCAATTTCTCGAGCTTCTACACTTTGTGGTTCAATCGGCATATCAGCAAGTGTGGGAACTGTTCGTGGATACGGACCAGCTGTTGATTCATAGGTACCATCTTCTTTGAGATACTTACCCTGTGTATCTACAACTCCAGAAGTGTCCGTTACTACAGATACAGACGGATTCTTCACAGATTTCTTTAATGCATGTGTATTAGCAGCTTCTTTCTTTAACTGGTCATTTTCTTCACGAAGCTTCTGTACTTCTGCAGCCAGATTCTTAATCTTCTTATGCAATTTCTTTGCTTCGTTGTGTTTCTTTGGTGTTGGGATCTGCGGATTCACTACGTCAACCGGCTCTGTGTAGATTGAGAATCTTGGTGTATGGATGACTTCTGCACCTACTTTTTCTTCTATGGTTTCTAAGAAATCATCAATCCGGCGTATAAACACCTCACGGCGTCCATACATTGCCTGATAAACTACGTAATGATAATTCCTCTCCGTATCACTTGCGATTCCACATATCTGATAAATGTACATGTTCTTATCAAACTTTTCATCGTTCTTGTGAACCTTCAGATATCTGTCACGCTTATAGTGCGCGACAATCGTTCCTGGTGTTAATAAGCTTTCTAAATCGTTGTGTAATAAATTCATTTTGTTTCCTCCTTTGATTTGTGAATTGGTATAAAAGTTGCATATGGATACATCTCTTTATCCTCGTGACCGGATAAATCGATGATATCGACTGGTTGTGAGGAAAACGCATCATTGTGCGTAATCATAAAGTTTTGTTCGGAACCGATTCGTTCAATCTGACGTTCCATGATCAATAGAAAGTTCCTTCGATTATCGCTATCTAATGCTCCGTCAATCTCATCTAACGACATGATATTGTATCCATTTAGGGATTGACTCACCAATGCAAATGAAAGAGCCACGGATGTTAAAGAGACTTCTCCTTGACTTAAAAGCTTTACATCTGGTAATAGTTTACCACGGTTATAGACTGGCATCATAAATTCATCTGGACTGATTTCGAAATCTGCCAGTACGATGTTTCCATGGTACGCGACGTCCAGTAAATCATTGGTCATTTTGACCGTATCTTTCAAATAATGCTTTACAATGATCGTCGGAATACCCTTGTTCGAGGATAAACTCTGACGAACCCAACTCATGTTATCAAAGTGCATCTGGTAGTTTTCTAGGTTTTCTTTATTCTCCAGATACAAAGTAAGTCCCGACTGTAATTTATTTCGTTCGGTTTCTGCACGAGTCTTATCACTCATCAATCCTCGGACGTTAATCTGTAATTCGTTGGATCGCTTCATACATTCATGATACTGGTCGTATTTAGCCTGATATTGGGTTAAGGATTCTTTTACGGATTCATAATCTTCGCAACTCTCTACGGTTTCTGTCAGCGATTCTTTCGTATATTTTAATTCTTGCATCTCAGCACGTAATGTAGCCATGTCCTCGCGGTAATCCATAATCTTGTTTTTACAATCTTCCAAATTTGTAGTTGCTTCTGCGAGATCTTCACGTAAACCTTGCGTTTCAGAAAAGGTTTCATATGTATTAATCTGCTTACAGATATCCGTTTGGATATCCATGCGTTCCTTAAGAGCTTCCTGTTCTTTTAAAAGCGTATAGAAGTTATCCATTCGTTTTGCATCGTATATTGGTTCTCCTTTTTCCAGATGAGATAACATCGTTAACATCTTGAAGTCTTCTTGGATCTTTTCTGGAAACTTGGAAATGATTTGCGCATATGGATGGAACCCTTCCAAAATTGGAGATAACCCAATATAGATGTGATGCATCATCTGATAATAATCACCATCTTTTTTCTTGGCTTTCTGAGCACGTTCCTCTAAGAGGTTATTAATATGCGTCACGATTCGATGCCCTGCGCAACGATTCTTATCACAGATCGGATCAGCATTTGTGATGATACTTTTTAAAGTTCGTAAGAATGCTTCATCATCATCCTGGTTGTTTCCTTCTAGGAGACCACTACTGATATAATGCTCTACGTTCTGCTTTCGTCGTATCAGATCCACAACTTCTTTCATAGGAGCATTTCCAAATTCATACAACGTAGAAATGGTCTGTTGGGATGACTTCAGATATACTAAGAAGTTTTCAAAATCATGAACTGTGATATCAGATTTGAAGTCTTTTAGGATCTTTTGATGACTCTTGACTTTTTCAATCGTTTCATTCAATAAATCGTAAAGACGTTTCAGCTCCTGATCTACAGTAGATTCTTTGTCCAATCGGACGTTTAGTTTATGAACCCGATCTTCCCAATCGTTACGACTTGTTAACTCTCGTTCTAATAATGCTTCAGTCGTACTATAGGACTTCTCCCGGTTTGCCAAGGATTCACAAGTTGTTTCTAAGAGTTTCTTATAGTATGCTGCATCTTTTATATCCTTACCAAGACGATCTCTGACTTTCTGTAGTTTCTTAAAGGTCTTCCCGAACTTCTCCAATGAGTCTCGGATCTCAGAAATATCTCCTAATTCTTCCATCTTTGATCTACAAACCGCAAGGTCATCTTGATAGATGCGAAGTTTGGTTTCAATGTTTTCAATCACCTTGGCGTATTCCTTGATCTGTTTTTCGTACTCTTTTCGATCTTCATACATCATACGTTTGGATTGATCGACTGCGTGAGAAATCATTTCTTTTAGGGTACGTAAGTTGTTATTGACATGCTTGTAGTACTCCAGGTAAACGCCGATGTCATCGAGTAATTTTCCCATGAAGTTTTTACGGTCGGTAGATGTGGAATCGATTAAAGATTTAACGTTTGGTCCAAGTCTTACCAACTTCATATAGGATAACTCGATTCCTAAGTGAGTTTTGACGATTTCCTTAAATGACGTCACATTTCCATTGACGTTCAATTCTTGATCGTTTAATTGGATAAACGATTTGGTTGTATGTGTTTCTTTACTTGGTGTATAGTAATGCTGGATTTTATAGGTATCTCGACCTTTTTGATACCAGATTTCTTTTTTACCTTCTTTATGCGGGGTAACTAAATGATATCCATCTCTGACATCCAGATTTCCGATTGTGGAAAATGGAGTCAGTAAAGAAAGAATCGTAGTCTTTCCAGATCCGTTTGGACCAATCAACAAACAAATATTATTCTCGCAATAATCTAAGTCTAGTTCTAAGTAGGACGTTCCTAAACAGTATTGAATTGCTTCAAAGTTCTCTAGTATGAGTTTTGTAATTTTCATTTTGGTTCCTCCTGTTGCTTAATCGTACGTTTTTTGAAATCTAGTTTTAAACATACTATTAACTACGGTAAACATTAGAGGTTTACCGCTCAAAAATTCCATATCGGAAATCGGATGGAGTATGGCATTTTCGTACTCCAATAAAGTAATATATAAGTCATATCAAGAAACGTCTGCTTGTGGACGAGCTGTAAAACATCGACGGATCGTTGCGTCTGTATGCAGGTTTTCGATGATGCTCAGAGAGTAATTGATGTGATGTGACTACTTAAGCTAAATCGATTCGATGGATGATATGTTTACATAGATCTTTTGAACAAGTCGTGAAATGCTTGTTCAAGTACTTGGGAGCGCTTCTGTAAGTACAGAAATGCTATACTCTGATTACGTTTTTTCCTCCTATAAGGATTTTGTGTATATGTACTGGTGGGATACCGTTATGCCATACGAGCCCACCTAAAACTCTTGAATATGATAGTACCTTACCGAACCAAATCACTATTTGTCATTGATTAGGCATTGTCGACTGACATCTTATGGGATGTATTTACGATCGTGAAGGAGTGACTCCCAAGTGATTACCGAAAAAATTAGGTTAACAACGATAAATAGCCGATACAGGCATCAGATGGATGCCTACCGGAAGCTAACTACTTTTGTTTTTCATTTTTGAAAGAGCCTAATCTCTGTACGGCTCTTACCTCCTTAAAATGATAGGACTACGCGAACGTGAATCGCGTAGTCCCTTTTAAGTGCTTTATTGTAATTTGTACAAGTCTTTGACTAATTCATTGATATACTGCACGTTCAGATTTACAATGATCTTGTATGTGAAGTAAGTCGTATCATTATGGAAATAAATATCCAAGGTATGATAATCGATGTAATAGTCTTTTCCCTCGATCAGGAGATCCCCCTGACGTCTTACTTTAATATCCAAAAAGTCTAATACTGGTAATCCATTCTTTTCGTGGTACTCAATTGCTTTTAGGATCGACAAGTTGATCATTTCTTTGATATTGATATGATCATTGATTTCTTCCAGTCGGCAAGAAGCTTGACTATAGAGTGTCCATCCTGGTGCTAAGTTGTAATCTTCTTTACAGGTAATATCTGTAAATACTGGTACCACGTTTCCATTCGAGTAAGCTTCCTCATCATCCACCGTACGGAACTTGTATTTCTCTAACTCATGCCCGAAGATGTAATAAAAACCAGTGCTTTCAAATTCCACACGGACCGTAAAGGTCATCTGATATTTGTCATAAACCTGTCCGACCTTCTCACCTTCATCTCCATTGATGTCGTTGATCCAGTATTCCACATTGACTGGATAGTACCGATAGAACTCTCGGTTACCGGTTGCTCCGGATAACTTATACGTGATTGGATATTCGGAGTGTCCATTCATATAATCCATAAATGCTTTTGTACAACCATTGTCATCGACAACTGGTAACTGAATAATATCAGAAATGATATTGATCATGCTAGTCGGAATGTAACTTTCCAAACAAGTTGGAAGCTTTCCTGGACAATTGACCGGTACTTTATTTGGAAGATAGCTCATCCAGTTTAATAACTGAATATACGTATTAAACACACAAGTCACATCGATATACATAACGGATCGATTCATCAAGTATTTGATCTCATAATTGTGTGCAGGATCTGCCATGAATGGCTGCAAGTTTCCACCACCCCATGCGGGCATCGTATTTGTATGCCGTTCAATGAAGTCTGTTCCTTTTAAGAACCGTTCTTCATCTAATCCAGAGACTCTTGGTCTAAAAATGATTTTTGGATTGATCTTCTTACTTTGAGCACGGACATCCGATTGAACCATCTGACGATGTGCAATCTTGGAGTTAATATGAATTGTCTTAAAGAAGTCTTTGGGAAAAAGATCTAAGATCCATTTTTCCATAAAGGCTAAGACGTTTCCATAGGTATGTGCCGCGCTTCCCATAATAGAAGTGAATTCCACTTTTTCACCAGTTGCGGCTTGTCCACGGGCACGTTCATAATCATCAATGTCTATCATCTGATAAAACTGGTCATTCTTCATATGAAGATCTCGTTGCCATTTATACATAAATCGCACCTCCTTCGTTATTACAATGTCGGATACGTAAAGTTGAGTAGTAGGTTTTTAGCCTACTACTCAACTCGCATTGTTATGAATCTATAAAGAAAGGAGGCGAGGTATGTGTGTTTATATGCATATGAGTACTTATTCAGACACATTCGTAAATGAATAAGTATGGGGAAGCTTGTCTTCCCCGTATTTTTTGTCGCCTCCTAATTTAGTGTAAACCTCTATTTGATTATTTATATA
>ERZ1034768.396-NODE-396-length-15177-cov-6.151038_pt1 | contig 15177 bp, 10 predicted proteins | sample MGYA00520691_ERZ1034768 | MGnify/ENA primary metagenome ERZ1034768 (study PRJEB33766, sample SAMN09781704) | gut metagenome | biome: gut microbiome | host: Homo sapiens | place: Madagascar | study: EMG produced TPA metagenomics assembly of the PRJNA485056 data set...
GGTGGAGTGCGACATGATGTGCGCGGCCAGTGACGGGAGGAGGAGGAGGGGGACGGAGGTCATCCGGCTTAATCCGCACGAGAGGATACTCTGCCACAGGACTTTGATCGAGGCGGCCAAAACCACGATCGCGCCGTCGATGGTCACGCGGCTCAGGCGGATCGCCAAGGACTATGACATCATCCACATCCATCATCCGGACCCGATGGCGGCGATGGCGCTCAGGCTGTCGGGCTACAAAGGGAAGGTGGTGCTTCACTGGCATAGCGACATACTCTCGCAAAAAGCGCTTTTGAGATTCTATCTGCCGATTCAGAATTGGCTCATCAAAAGAGCCGACACCATCGTGGGGACGACTCCTGTCTACCTTGCGGAATCACCTTACCTTCAGGGAGTACAGGAGAAATGCCGCTGCATCCCTATCGGAATCGAGCCGGTCATCAGCGACAGCGCGAGGGAGCAGGAGATCCGAAATGAATATTCCGGGCGGCGGATCATCTTCTCGCTCGGGAGGCTTGTGGAATACAAGGGGTACCGCTATCTGATCGAGGCGGCAAAGTACCTCGATGACAGTTTCATGATCCTGATAGGAGGTGGAGGCCCGCTGCGAGAGAGCCTCCAGCGAGAGATCGACGAGCTTGGTGTCGGAAGACGGGTCAAACTGCTGGGCAAGGTTCCGCAGGAAGACCTGGCATCCTACTACGGAGCCTGCGAACTGTTCTGCATGAGCAGCGTTATGAAGACGGAAGCTTTCGGAATAGTCCAGATCGAGGCGATGTCTGCGGGAAGACCGGTGGTCGCCACAAAGATTCCGGAATCAGGAGTCTCCTGGGTAAACGAGGACGGGGTCTCGGGAATAAACGTCGCACCACGGGACAGCAAGGCCATCGCAGAGGCGATCCTCACCATCACAGACAACGAGGCGACGTGGAAAAAGTTCAGCGCGGGGGCGGCAAAACGCTTCGCGGAGAACTTCACAAAAGAAAAAATGATCTCAAAATGCTTGAATATTTATGCGGAAACATTATCTTTGCACTAAACAGTAGATCCTACCAAGAGCCATAACAGACAAAATGAGTGAAAATACTATGTCAACAACAAACGAAATGTCCGCGACATCGCCTAGAACAAGTATGAGTACTATTGACGAAAACCTGAAAAGATTTTTTGACTGCATCGCAAGCATTTGCGGAATGATTGTCTTCTCCCCGCTTTTCCTTATCATCATGATCATCATCAAATACGACAGCAAGGGGCCTGTGATTTTCTCGCAGGAACGGATCGGGAAGGGAGGCAAGCCTTTCACGCTGTACAAGTTCAGGACAATGAACAACTCCTCAGAGGCGGACGGCAAGCCGAAACTCTGCCAGGAGAACGACGAGCGGCTGACCAAGGTCGGTAAGTTCCTCAGGGATCATCATCTGGACGAGCTTCCTCAGCTTTGGTGCGTCGCCAGGGGGGACATGAGTTTCGTCGGGCCGAGGCCGGAAAGAAAATACTACATCGACAAGATAATGGAGATCAACCCTGACTACGAGCGTCTCTACGAGCTTCGTCCGGGGCTGTTTTCCGAGGCCACGCTTACGAACGGCTACACCGGCACACTTGAGAAAATGCTGACAAGACTTGAGATGGATCTGGACTACCTTGAGAACAGGTCGCTGTGGAGGGACACACAGATCATATTCAAGACCGTAACCTCCATTCTTGGCGGTAAGATCTTCTAAGACAATGAGACTGGACTCCACATTAAACCTGCGCCGGATCGGCGGCAAGTACATGATCGTCAAGGCTGTCGGAGGCAAGGCCAACATGACCGACGTGATCACCCTGAACGAGACGGCCGCCCTTCTCTGGGAGAGATTCTCAGACATGGACTTCACGGAGGAGGAGATGGCGGAATGTCTCTGCGGAGAGTATGAGGTTGACATCCAGACGGCGAGGAACGATGTGCATAATCTTTTAGCGAAATGGAAAGAGTGCGGGATGCTTTCCTCGTCCTGCTAAGGGCGGGTCTGTGGGGAAAGTTTCCCGAGAACCGGGGACTGTTTCCGCTGGATGAGGAGGAATGGGAGCGGGTGTTCGCCATGTCCAGAAGACAGTCGGTCTCCGGAATAGTCTTTGACGGGATCTGTCTTCTTCCCGAGACGCTTCAGCCTTCACCGGCGGTTTTCGCCAAATGGATTGTCATCGCGGATGCCATCGAGGAGTTCAGCGGGCGGATGAACGCCGCTCTTAAGAATCTCACCGGACTGTTTGTCAGTGAAGGGCTTAGGCCGGTGCTGCAGAAAGGCCAGGGGGTCGCGGCGCTTTATCCTGAGCCTTCGCACCGTGAGTGCGGGGACATTGATTTTTATTTTCCGGAAAGGCAGCCGCTCCGACAGGCTCCGCGACCGGGAAAAGAATCACCTCTTCCGGTCTCTGATCCCGCCAAGGTGACAGGGGAAACAATGGATGACAAGGCGGTGGAGTTGGTGAGGAGGCACGGCGTGACGGTGACGCGGATGCCGGACGGGAGCCAGACCTACGAATGGCACGGCATCGATGTCGAGCATCATCCTGCGATCATCGACCTGCGCTCCCCTGCCGCTATCAGGCTGTCCGGCGAGCTGGACGAGACACGGGAATTCGTCCCGACGGACATCGCGGACGGCTTGAGGGTGCCTTCCCCTGCCCTCAACGCCTTGATGCTGAACTCGCATATTCTTAAACACGCGCTCGGCAGAGGAATCGGACTACGTCAGATGTGCGACCTCGCGATGGCGTACCACAGGATCAGCGAGGAGGGAAAGATTGATGAATATGGCGGGCGGATCCTAGCGTTCTACCGCCGTGTCGGGATTGTGAAATGGAGCAGGCTGCTGCATTCGTTCCTGGTGGGAGTGATTGGACTGCCGGAAGCGGAACTACCATATTCAGAGAAGATTGTGCCTTACGGGGCGCTCTGGAGGATCGTGGAGGAAGGCGGGAATTTCGGGCAGCACCGGGAGACGGGTGCCTCGGCAGGGACGGTTGTCTCGGCAGGCCCGGCGACCGGGAAGAGCGGTGTGCTCAAGAGAAAGCTGGGGACGGCAGGAATGTTTCTGCGGAGGGCAGGATTCTCTTTGCGGTTCGCTCCGAAAGAGGCGTTTTGGACAGTTTTTGACCTTGCCAAGGGACAATTCAGAAAATAATAACGACTTTTGTACAGTCATGGACTTGAGCAAAGGCCGATTCAGAAGATAAATGATGGAGGAAACACGGACATATTCATACAAGGTGGCGGGACTGACTTTTTCGGTCATCGCTCCGGTAGGAATTGACATCGAGGCGCTTCTGCCGTCGTTCAAGGACTTCCGCGCCACTTCGGGGGAGATGGCCGCGCCGGAGCCGCACCGGGAAATGTCCGCGCCGGAGCCGCACCGGGAAATGTCCGCGCCGGAGCCGCACCGGGAGCTGCTCCGCCTCACACTACAGGCGGAACCCCTTGAGATTCCGTCAGATGCCAAGGAAGTCGAAACGGATGACAACGACATGGGACACACCAGGCTTCTGAGGACAGAGGACGGACGCTACGGCGTCGAACTAAGCGGCAGCCGGGACGGAAAGGTCTTGGGTACGTTCATAGCAAACGCCTCATTCTCAAGTGTTTACGCATCTATCAGGACTGATGCCGCCACCGCCGGCAGCATCCTTTCCTCCATGCTCCGGATCGCGTTCGCGCAGGCGGTCATCCTCCGCGAGGGGCTGTCGATCCATGCGTCCGCCGTCGTGTCGGACGGAAAGGCTTATCTCTTCCTCGGGAAGAGCGGCACGGGCAAAAGCACCCACGCAAGGCTGTGGCTCAAGAATATTCCCGGATCACACCTGCTGAACGACGACAATCCCGCCGTCAGGCTGATCGACGGATCGCCCGTCGCGTTCGGCACCCCCTGGAGCGGGAAGACCCCGTGCTACCGCGACGAGTCCGCCCCCGTGGGAGGGTTCGTCCGCCTCAGGCAGGGAGACACCGACATATTCACGGAAAAAGAGGATGTCGCCGCCTTCGTCGCGCTGCTTCCGAGCTGCTCCGTGATCCACAGCGACGCCAACCTACAGTCGATGCTATACGACACACTCACAAGACTTTCGGAACGGGTTCCGGTCGGAGAGCTCACTTGCCTTCCTGACGATGAGTCCGCCATTGTTTGTCATAAGAATATAAAATCGATCATAAAATGAAGAATAGATTGTCACAACTGCTTCTGATCCCGCTTATGGGCATGGCCGTTTCCTGCGGATCGGCGAAGAAGTACGTCTACCTCAACGACATGACCCCAGGCACAGGGTATCCTTTTGATTCCGCCCACGAGGCCGTCATCCAAGCCAACGACAGGCTCGGCATCACGGTCAGCTGCAAGCAGCCGGAGCTCGCCATCCCGTTCAACATCCAGAGCGGCTCGTTCAAGATGTCCTCGGACGGAACAGCCTCGTCATCCCCGGCGGCCAACGAGCCGGGCTACAAGGTCGATGCCAAGGGAAACATCGAGTTTCCTATCCTTGGAAACATCCATCTTGAAGGACTTACCTTGAGCCAGGCCTCGGACAGGATCAAGAATCTGATCATCGACGGCGACTACATCAAGGCTCCCATAGTGAGCATGGAGTTCCTCAACTTCAAGTACACCGTCTGGGGAGCCGTGAGCAAGAACGGAACGTTCACCGTGGAGAGCGGCAGGATCACCTTGCTGGAGGCGATCGCCAACGCGGGCGACCTGACCAACAGGGCAAGGCTCGACAGGGTGGCCGTCATCCGGGAGGAGAACGGCGACAAGCGGATCTACTTCCACGACATCCGCAACAGCAACATCCTCCAGTCGCCTTGTTTCTTCCTGCAGCAGAACGACATCATCTACGTGCAGCCTAAGTTCGGCAAGAAGGACAGAGAGGACAGGAGCATGCAGATCGCCACAATGTTCATGAGCGCCATCACAGCCGCGAGCTCCGTCATCTGGGCAACCTCGACATTCAGAAAAGACTAGCCCCGTCACACCTATAATCAACGAATATGCAGACAAACAATACCACCGGCAGAAACGATCAGGATGTCAACATCATCGACATCCTGCTCTTCCTGCTCTCCAAATGGAAATGGTTCGTCGTTTCCGTGATAGTGTTCGGCAGCCTGGCCTGGTTCCAGTACGCCAGGACTCCGAAGACCTATTTCCGCTCCGCCACCGTGATCATCAAGGATCCGTCCAACAAGATCTCCTCGGCGGGACTTGACCGCTACGACAACTACATCAACAAGGTGAACGTCGCCAACGAGATCCTCCAGTTCCGGTCCAAGAAACTGATGCGGGAGGTTGTGAGCCGCGTCAACGCCGACATCGACTACAAAGTCAAGGACGGCCTCCAGATGACGGAGCTCTACAAGAAGTCTCCGGTCTCTGTCCGCTTCCTGGACACGACTCCCGAGACGCGGCTGAGCATGGTCGTGACCCCGGTGGACAGCGGCAAGGTGATTGTCTCCGACTTCGGTACGGTCGACGGCGACAAAAAATGGTCGGTCAGGATGAAGGACACGGTCAGCGTGGAGGGAGTACGGCTCATCATCGCCCCTACCAACTACTACACGACCTCCTGGATGGGCGAGCATATTCAAGTGACGAAGAATCCCCTCTCGTCGGTGGTCGGCTACTTCGTCTCCAGTCTCGGCATCAGGCAGGAAGAGGACGAGGCCTCGATTCTCACCCTCTCCCTTAAGGACCGCTCCTCCGCAAGGGCGGAAGACGTGCTGAACATGCTGATCTCGGTCTACAACGAGGAGGCCATCAACGACAAGAACCAGGTGGCCATCAACACCGCCGAGTTCATCAACGAGAGGCTCATCATCATCGAAAGCGAGCTGGGAGGCGTGGAGTCCCATCTGGAATCCTTCAAGCGCGAGAACCGGATCGTGGACATCGCGACGACAGCCGGGATGTATGTCGGTGAGTCCCAGAAGTACAACACCAACGTGATGGAGCTTGAGACCCAGCTCCGTCTGGCCACCTACATCAAGGACTACCTCACGGATCCGACAAGGGAGATCGACCTGATCCCTGCCAACACGGGCATCAGCGACATGAACATCGAGAGCCAGATCGCCCAGTACAACACCGTGAAGCTGCGCCGCGACAAGCTCATCGAGGACAGCAGCGAGAAGAACCCGATCGTGGAGGAGCTGAACACCTCGCTGAGGGCGATGAAACAGTCCATCATCAGGGCCGTGGACAACATGATCGTCAGCATCAATGTCCGCCGCAACGACGCGCAGTCGCGTGAGTCACAGGCACAGTCCCGCGTCTCGTCCATCCCTACCAAGGAACGCCAGATGCTCTCGATCGAGCGCCAGCAGAAGATCAAGGAGTCGCTTTACCTCTTCCTCCTGAACAAGCGCGAGGAGAACGCCCTCTCCCAGGCGATGGTGGACAACAACGCGAGGGTGATCGACGGAGCCTCCGGGCCAGGCGATCCGATCGCCCCGAGCAGGAACAAGATCCTGCTTCTGGGGCTGCTGCTCGGACTGGCCGTGCCGGGAGTCATCTTCCTGATGATCATGTTCCTTGACACGAGGATCCACACCAGGAAAGACATCCAGGGCAAAGTCAGCGCACCGTTCCTCGGAGTGATTCCGGAACAGGACAAGGACAATGAGGGTTTCGCCTCGGAGGCGTTCAAGATTGTCCGCACGAACATGTCCTTCCTTTCAAGAAAAGAGAAGATCAAGGTGATAATGTGCACCTCGTTCAGTTCCGGGGACGGAAAGACTTTCGTCTCCGCCAACCTGGCTAAAAGCTTCATCTCCGCCAGGAAGAAGGTGATCCTTGTGGATCTTGACATCCGTAAGGGAACCCTGACCTCACAGTTCGGCAAGCACAGCCACCACCACACCGTCGGCATCACAAACTTCCTGGCCGACTCTGACATAGCGCTGGACGACATCATCACCCACGAGACCGGTGTGGAAGGCCTTGACCTCATCCCGTCAGGCTCCATCGCGCCGAACCCCGCCGAACTCCTGATGGACGAGAGGCTGGATGAGATGTTCGCCGAGTTGAGGAACCGCTACGACATCATCATCACAGACTCCGTCCCTGTCGGTCTTGTGGCGGACGCGACGATCGCCAACCGCGTCGCCGACATCACGCTCTTCGTGGTGAGGGCCGGCCGCCTTGACCGTCGCCAACTTCCTGACATCGAGACCATGTACCAGGAGCGGAAACTCACGAACATGTCGCTGATCCTCAACGGCGCCGACTACCACCATCACGGCTACGGCTATGGTTATGGCTACGGCTACGGGTACGGCTATGGTTATGGCTACGGCTATGTGGATGGCAAGAAAAAGAAACGGAAAAAGTAGCCGCTGATCTTGTAGGGAGAAACATCTTCCTGCTCGGGAATAGTCCTGAATGCGAAGTAAACGTTTTAAATCACGAATAACGAGAATATTATACTTTTTTTGTTGCATTTTTTCCAATTAATACATATCTTTGCTTTTGATTGGTTTAGAGCATTGCAAGACATTATAATAACAATGATAATAAATTAGTTTTCAAGAAAATACTAATAAGAAGACAATATGAAAAAACATCTGATTACAGCGGCTATTGTCGTGCTGGCAGTAACCCCGGCACTTGCCCAGCCGTCAGTGAAAACAGACACAACGGTCAACGTCATCTATTCCGCAGACAAATTCAAAGTGGAGACCAATCATTTCAAATATGACTGGTTCATCAACGTCGGAGGAGGAGCCCAGATTTATTTCGGAGACCACGACAAGCAGGCAAAATTCGGAGACAGGCTTGCTCCCGCATTGAACATAAGCGTAGGTAAATGGTTCACCCCGGCTGTCGGAGCGAGAATCGCCTACAATGGACTCAGCATGAGAGGAGCCACCCAGCAAGGTCCGGACGAAGCGTTCTCGACAGGAAAGGAGGTTCCCGGAAAGGGCGGAAGCGGTTACTGGCTGAACAAGCAGAAATTCTCGTTCGGTGATGTCAGGATGGATGCCATGCTCAATCTTTGCAATGCGTTCCGCGGCTACAAGGCGGAAGGCCGCTTCTGGAATCCAAGCCTCTACGCAGGTCTGGGATTCGCCTGGACATACGATGAGCCAGGCAACGGCAAGTCCAGATCCCACGAGGTTTCCGCCAGCATAGGAACAAGCAATGACTTCCGCTTGAGCGACGCATGGGCGATAAACCTCGATGTTCGCGGAATGTTTGTCAATGACCGCTTCGACGGAGAGATGGGTCATCGCTGGGGCGAAGGTGTGCTGAGCGCCACGATTGGTCTGACCTACAACATCGCGCCACGCGGATGGAACAAGAGCAAGACCGTTGTCAAGACTGTCAATAACAACATAGCCGACTTCCAGAAGGCTCTCAGCGAGTCCGAAGCTGAAAGGATCAGACTCGAGAAGGAACTCGGCGAACTCAGAGCCCAGCCTCAGATTGTCGAGAAGCAGACCACGATCGCCGCTCCTTACTTCGTGATCTTCGAGATCAACAAGAGCAAGCTCAGCAAGGATTCCCGCGTGAACCTTGGAATGCTCGCCGAGATCATCAAGGCTAACAACATCAAGTACATCGTGACCGGTTACGCCGACGCCGCGACCGGAAACAAGAAGATCAATGACAAACTCAGCCGGAAACGCGCCGAGGCCGTTTACGAATGTCTCACTAAGGAATTCGGAGTTCCGGAGTCACTTCTTGAGATTGACCACAAGGGTGGCGTGGAGAACATGTTCTACGACGACCCTGCACTGAGCCGCGCGGTAATCACTAAAGCATTGTAGTTCCGCCTCTACCTGATTGACTGACCAAGACGGCGGCATGGCACCTCAAGAGTGCCGGCTACCGTCTCAGTCAGTTTTAAGAGAAGACATTTGGTAATGTCAGAATTCTAATTGAAATAAAGTTTTATGAATAAAATGAAAGACATCAAACGATTCTATGTCTCTCCAGACTCAAGGAGGGAAAGAGGGGTCATGGAAAGTACCGTCTGCGCCGGCAGCGAAGTAACTAAAATTAAATCCACCAAGGAGAACGTCGAGGTGGACGAATGGGATTCGATCCAGAATGGAGTAACCTTTGATTAATCTGAAAAAACAATGAGAAAAGCAAGCAGAACACTCGCGGCCGCATTCATGGCGGCTATCGTTCTTGCCGGGTGCCAGAACGAGGAACCGATGAATAAAGTGAAGGAGGGGCTTCCTGTAAGCCTTTCGTTCAATATGGAGGTGCCTGAAATGGACGAGATAACCGTCACAAGGGCAACAGAGGAGCAGGAGACAAAAGTCGAGAAGATGGCTATCCTCTTCTACAACGCCAATCAACCCAACTCGACACCGATCATCGTGAAGGTCAGGAATCTTGGCGAGCCAACAAGAAGGAACAGCAACCCCAACTGGCTCTACACGATCGAACTGAATGAGGACCAGCTCACCGTCGGCGACAGGAAAGTGACCAGCGGCGAATGGTACATGTACCCTATCGCCAATTACGACAAGTACACGGTCGTCAATCTGGATGAACTGGCGGGGAAGACGCTCGCCGAGTTCAGGAGCCACACTATCACAGCCTCTGGACGTGACATCACCTCCACGTCTGTGCTGATGTCGGGACACTACGGCGACAAAGAGAACACTACCACCATCACTCTCCAGCCGGGCGAGAACACCTTCGACAAGGTCTTCCACCTCAAGAGGATAGTCTCCAAGAATGTCTTCGTACTCAAGAGCGGGACAGGGGTGACCTTCATTCCGAAGAATTACAGCATCTACAACTACTCCACATCGTCAACCCTGCTCCAGAGGGATGAGCTGAATGAATATGCCGGTGACGACACCTTCACCAAATTCGAGGAACTTCCTATCGCGGCTCCGGCCGCCGGCGGCGATTACTCTTTCTCATTCTACATGCCGGAGAATGTGCAGAAGCCGGCCGCCTCGCCGACTTCATGGTCTTACGCCGACCGCGAGAGAAGGGAGAGTGACTACAGCACATTCACCTATGCTCCGGCCAAATCAACCTACGTTGTGATCGAGGGTACTTACGAGGGTCCGGGCGAGAGCGGGACAGACCACGTGACAGGAACCGTGAAGTACACCATCCACCTCGGAGACTTCGGCAACAGCACCGATGCGTCAAACACGAAATTCGGCAACTTCTCCGTGACACGTAACGCAAGGTACACCTACACGATAACGGTCAACGGAGTGAAGAACATCATCGCCGAGGCAAAAAAGGTGAGCGACAATCAGCCGGGAGCCGAGGGACAGATCATCAAGCCGTCCCCGCACGTCATCGTCAACCTTGACGCACACTTCGAGAATGTGCTGCTGACATTCTCGAAGACAAACATCGAGCAATGCATTGTCAGCGGCACTGTACCTGCGGGAGACGGAAAGATGACATCCTTCACCGTTCAGGAAGGATCAACAGATCCGCACCTTGAGGACATCGCCTGGGTGAAGTTCGGCAAACCTGCCAGTCAGACGGAATTCGCAACATATCCCGGAGACGCCAACTTGGTGAACATCTACGACTTGATTGATGAGATAAAGGCCGGCACCGCGACACACTGCATAATAAGCGGAGACAATGTCTACACGCAGGCCTACGTGGACGAGTACTTCTACAATGACAAGCCTTACAAGGACTTCGTCAACACGGATGACAGGGACTTGTCATTCACCATCGGCAATGCCAAGATCAGCGCCGACGGACACAGCTCCTACATCGAGGGCAGTGGCTTTACACTCAAGCAGAAGTCAATCAAGACATTCTATAAAGATAATGTGGGTAATCCATTCGGATTTGAATCTGTGGAGGAGACACCGGCTGCAACTTTCACCGGTAATGACGACTATCCGGGAACGGAATTGCAGAACGGATTGAAAAACACCTGGGAGATCATCAACACTAAAACAACCAAGACGTGGACCGACTATGTGAACATTGCCCAAAACGGCTTCACAGGGGCGACTCCTCCTACCTCGGCCAACATAATGACCACTACCGGAACCAATCCGATGTTCGAATGTCTCTCAAGAAACAGAGACCTCAACGGTGACGGCAAAATTGACGAGGACGAGGTAAGGTGGTACCTTCCTAGCATCCGCCAATGCATCTTCGCCTGGTGCGGTAAGAAGTCTCTGCCTACAGAGATATCATTCGAGACGACGAACTATGCGACAAGTACAAACCTGGGCTTCCGTATCTGGTGGGCTTTGGAGGGTACCGCAATCAGTTCCTGGTCTAATATGGAGACAAATCCTATGATACGATGCGTCAGGAATCTTGGCACAAACTCAACCTCGGGTGAAGTCTCGGACATCACAAGCTGGGACCAGGAGAACTATGTCGTGACAGTGAACGGCCTCAAGGACGAGACCTTGAGAACCAACATGCAGATCGGAGAGTATCCTGAGCACGAGAATTTCGATGCGGCGAGTACATTGCCTAAGGCTTTCAAGATCGCCAGTGCGGATCTGAACATTCCGGCAAGCGGAGAGGACACCTATGCTCCTGTAATCACAGTTGGCGAGCTTGATCCTACTGGAATACCTGAGAGTCAGAGCAACACGACTCCTCATAATATAACTGTTCCGGTAACGATCACTAATTACGATGCGTCTAAGAACTACACCTATCAAATCGGCACCGGTAATGAAGTAAATGTTACGTCAGCAGTGCTCAAGGTCAGTGCTGCAATAAACCTTACATCAACTTCAAATGGTGCGACAGCATCGACAACAATTAAAATAAAGAGCGACAACGGCAATTACACATCTTTCAATGTAACGGTTACACTGACCACAAGAACAGAAGGCTTTATTTGGCAAACAAAATATTACACATACACATACAGCAAGTCTACGCCTCAACAAACAATAGTTGCTGGTGGAACACCAGCCAAAAACACCTTCAAGTACACTGAGATCATGAACGGTGACTGGTGCGAGAAGTACTACCAGGAAGGCACCGACGACCTTGGCAAGTGGAGGATTCCGAACGAGAAGGAGCTCTACTTCATCCCAATGTACTGTGGTGAGGAGATTACCGGCAATCTCGCCGGTTACAAGCCTTCCGGAACCGAAACCGAAACTGGAACCATGCGATACGCAGCAAAGACCAAATACGAGCGTCCAGAGGGTTCCCATGTCGAGTACATGATCTACTACTTGCAGAAGGACGGTAATTCAGGTACTCCAATAATAACAACCGGTCACGGACAGTCCGATGCGGACTTTACAATCCGATGCGTCCGTGACGCGCCTCAGGGTACCAGATCCTACGACTCCTCCTACAGTAGCGGAGGAACGGGCTTCGGACTGTAGAGGATGACCTAAAGACTTAACCTATGGGTAAATAGATTAAACTCTTTAACACATAGGTTATGAAGCGTACACATTCAGCATCTGTGCTGATGGTGCTGGCGGCACTGATGGCCGCCTCCTGCGCCGACAACAACGAGACGGAGGTACTGGAACAGGAGTCGATCTCCCTTACCGGAGAAATAGGACAGATTCCGGTGACAAGAACCCAGATCGACATCGAGCCGACCGAGGACGGATCCCTTGGGATATTGTGGTCCCCAGAAGACAGAATCGGCGTGTTCGGAAACACCACCCCCAACGCCCCGTTCGACGGCACATTCTCCACTCCTGTGAGTTCCGGAGAGTTCAAAGGCTCGCTGTACACAAGCGACCGGCCAAGGTTTGCCTACTATCCTTACGTGGAAGGGGCGACGGACAGCAGAGCGATCCCGGTCAATGTGGCCTCAGTGCAGTACTACACGGACGAAGCTTCTATCGCCGCCAACGATGTGAAGGCCAGCGACACTCCCGTCATCAAAAAAGATGGAGGCTATGGATTTATATTCAAGCCTCTGGTGTCCTTCCTGAAGACGGAGGTGACATTCGGAAGCAAGCTTGACGAGGTCGCAAGCTCGGAGAGACTCCAGTCCATCATATTCAGACAGAAAGCTGAGGGGACCGCGGCTCCTCGCGCCTGGACCGGTGATTTCACGATGGATCTAAGCAATCTGGCTTCGGGTCTTGCCGCTGTTGACGGAAAGACCTCATCGCAGATCACTGTGAAACTGGCGAAGGACGAGGAGGGAGGAATCTCGGTTGGCAGAAAGGCTGTCGTGTATGCCGCCATCGCGCCGGGCATCAAGAAAGGTGACGAGATCGAGATTCAATTATTGACTGACTCCCACAAGGTGTCATTCGAGGTCAAGGCACTCGTTGATTTTCAGGCCGGAGCATGCTACGACATTCCTCTGAACCTTGATGACCTGAAGCCGGAGAACAACTGCACGGTCGAAAACATCAGCACGACTCCACTGGAGTTCAAGAGTTTCGGGTTCGAAATCGCCAAGAACGAGTCAAGCCTTCTGAAGAAGACGGCGGTTCTGAACACCAGTACCTCCAAGACCGAAGTCAAGGCCGCGGAGGATTTCAGCTGCGCGATCGACAAGGACGCCGGCACGGTCTCTTGCTGCATCCCTTACCTTTACAACTTCACGCTTGTACCGACGTTCACGGTACCTGAGGGAGTGAAGGTTCTTTGCAACGGTGAGGTTCAGGAAAGCGGTGTGTCAGGCCAGGATTTCCGGACTCCTGTTGAATATACCCTTGTCAGCGGCACGCAGAGAAAGGTGTTTACCGTTACCGTCACGAACACCGGACTGCCGGTGGTGGTTGTCAATGTCAACACTCCGGGAACAGTCAGCTTCCTTGACTTCTCCATCCCTGCCAAGAGTGCAGACTGGAGCGAGGCCGACGACATCGCTGTCTACAAAAACGGTGTGGCGGACTTGAATAAGGCCGGTTGCAGCATCAGGCTCAGAGGAAACACGTCGTCCAATTACGATAAGAGGCCGATGGCTATCAAGCTGAACAAAAAGGCGGGCATCCTTGGAATGAAGGAGCACAAGAGATGGATTCTGCTCTCTCCGTGGACGGACATGTCACTCATTCGTAACTATCTGGCGTTCAACATCGCCCAGACCATCCAGAATCATTTCATCAACGGGCCTACAGACGGAAGCACCTTAGGTAAGGGACTGGTCTGGAATCCTTCAGGGCAGAATGTCGAGCTGGTCATCAATGGCATCCACGCCGGCAACTATCTTTTCTGCGAGCAGATCAAGATCAATAAGAACAGGCTGAAAATGACAAACCCGATATTTGAGGATGTTGTCGAGAAAAACACCAGCCCTACCGTGAAGGATTGCAGCTACCTTATCGAGTTCGACAATAATTACGACGAGACCTGGAAATTCAAAACCTCAATGCGTGAATTGCCTTGCTTGTTCAAGGATGACTTCAAGGTCACAGCGAAGAATGGCACCACATATGATGGCAGCGCGATTTTCGAGAGTCTGAAAACCTACATCAACGCCATCGAGAGCAACCTTACTAATGGTTATTACACAGAGGCCTACAAGAGTCTCGACATCAACTCAGTGATCGACTACTGGTTTGTCTACGAGATCGCCATGAACGATGAGATCCAGCATCCGAAGAGTGTCTACATGTACAAGGACGGGGACGGAAAACTCAGCGCCGGGCCGGTTTGGGACTTTGACAGCCAGAACTTCACGAATGTGGACACGGAAAAGAACGCGTACTACTATCACACATGGAGTTCACTTCTCATCGAAAGGGCCATTAATTATAATGAGACCCCAAGGAGGTACTATATGTGGTGGCCTCTGTTGATGAAGGATCAGAACTACATCAATAGGGTCAAGGCTCGCTGGGCGGATGTCTACCCAGACTTGATTGATGTCGCCAACAGAGTCGTGGAGGAGAGGCGCACCGCAAACAGGCTTTCTGATGAGTATAACCGAAAGATTTGGAAGGTCGGTAATTATCTGGATGAGCATTGGCTGTGCGGTGACGAGAATATGGAGTTCGACGATGTGATGGACAACCTCAAGTACTGCTACAACAAGCGTCTTGAGAACCTCAACAACACCATCACCAACCTTCGTAAGTGGAACTGATCACACCACACCGATGAATCTCTGATCTTACCCTTTGATTATTACCGGCAATTTTGCTAATTTTGTATCCCGGTGAGAGGTCTTGCTCAGGCCTCTCACCGCTTTTGTGAAGAGTCATTTCTCCACTATAGGGAACAGTAAACTCTGAGT
>ERZ1034768.400-NODE-400-length-15073-cov-6.712079_pt1 | contig 15073 bp, 10 predicted proteins | sample MGYA00520691_ERZ1034768 | MGnify/ENA primary metagenome ERZ1034768 (study PRJEB33766, sample SAMN09781704) | gut metagenome | biome: gut microbiome | host: Homo sapiens | place: Madagascar | study: EMG produced TPA metagenomics assembly of the PRJNA485056 data set...
CTTTGTGACATCAAACGATGCTTTATCGTTTTATTTCATTTTGTTTGACTTTAAAAGATTTTGTTATGAAAAAGAAATTCAGATGTTTGGTTTGCGGTTATGTTTACGAAGGCGAGAACCCTCCTGCAGAGTGCCCGCAGTGCCACGCTCCGGCGAGCAAGTTCGTAGAGATCAAGGATGAGGGCGGCAAGCCACAGTGGGCCTGCGAGCACCACATCGGTGACGGCCGTGTAGAGGACAAAGAAGTTGTCCAGGGTCTCAAGGATCATTTCAACGGAGAGTGCACGGAGGTCGGAATGTATCTCGCGATGAGCCGTCAGGCCGAGCGTGAGGGCTATCCGGAGATCGCCGAGGCGTTCAAAAGGTACGCTTTCGAAGAGGCGGAGCACGCATCCAAGTTCGCAGAGCTTCTCGGTGACGTTGTCTGGGACACCAAGACCAACCTTGAGAAGCGTTACCAGGCCGAGGCCGGTGCCTGCGAAGGCAAGCTCGCCATCGCCACAAGAGCCAAGCAGCTCGGCTACGACGCCATCCACGACACCGTTCACGAGATGGCCAAGGACGAGGCTCGCCACGGAGCCGGTTTCTACGGCCTCCTCACCCGCTACTTCGGCAAGTAGCTTTCCTAAGCGGTGGAGGACAATCCACTGACAATAAGCACAATAAAGAGTCTCCTTTAGCATCAATCAACTAAAGGAGACTCTTTATTTCATTATAAGTCAGCGAATAACAGATCACGGTAAAGACTTTCCATACCGCACAATCACTTGAGGCTGAAACGTACACTGGCCGTGACAGAGGTTGGACGAAGACGATAGAGGGTGGAGTGGGTCTCGTTGGCTCCGAAGTAAGAAGTGCCGTAATACTTGGTGCCCAGCAGGTTGGAGCCTTCAACGACATATTCAAGACGCTTGTGTCTGAAGGAGAGGCGCAGGTTCGCGAAGAACATATTCCTGTCAAAACCACGAATGCCGTTGTTGTAGAAATGGCGGCAAGAAGCGCCGGTGATGATTTTCTTTCCAACCAGGAAGTTCAAGGAGACGGTCTGGCGGACAGAGTTGATAGGAGTGGAACCGTCAACTCCGCTCATTCGGAACTGATTGGATTGGAATGAACCGGAATATGACAGGACTGAGACATTGCTTACTCTTGACTCGACCATGGCCGACAATGTCAAGGCATCATTTGTGGCCGGAACTGTCTTTCCTTGCCGCATGAGATCCGTCCACGAACTAGACCATTCCGAACCCAATTTGACAGTTGTCGCTATCGATTGGAAGCGTTTGCTGGCATTCGCTCCGAACGACACCCCGGATCTTTCATCAGGAATATGATAGGATACACGACTGCTCAGAAGTCCAGAATAATTCACACCAGTCTTGAAGTCGGCACGGGACTTCCACGACATCACCGAAGCGTTGGCAAAGAAAGCCTTGACAGCGTTTGAATATGACAGGTCAAGCGACACCGAACCGCTTCTTGTCCTGTTCCAGTCACCGTTGCGCCTTTCCAATGTTCGATAATTCTTAAGAATATACCCACTGAACATGTCGTAAAGGCCGCCAAGTCTCTCTCCGTAATTGGCGGAGGCTTTGATGGTCAGGTTATAGGTCGGAGTCCATTTGAGAGAAGCGTTCGGAGAGATGATCACGCGTCCATAATCCGATTTTGAAGAGAGTCTGTCATTGGAGCTGATGTCAGAGTAAACCACCGGAGAATAAAGGTCGAAACTAAAACGACCGCTTATTGAATAACCAATGGATGGAGTCAACGACAGATCAACACGTCGCCAGCCTATGTCATTACGCATCGAATCCGCCGGGGTCAAGTCCGATCTGAAATTCTCCAAATCGACAGTTCCTCTCACCAACAGGCCGAAAATCCACCGACGCACCTGACGGGACGTGCTTACAGACGTTACTGAATACAATTTCGTGGAAAGAATGTCCTGCCTGAGGCCTTCACCCGACACGCCATATTCTTCAAGAATGTTCGGACCCACTGAAAGGTAGGACTTCCGTCTTGCATAGTCAGTGTCAGACCAGATGTTAAGCTGCCACTTGCCGAGCTGCTGGATGGCATTCAAATGATTACGCAGTTTTAGATACGGAAGGTGCGAATGTTGGCTGAAGGTCTCCGAATCACCCACGACATCACCATCGGCATCCGCCCCCTTGACAGTCAGCTCAATATTGTCATCGAAAAAACACCTGTCCGAATTATGCCTGAACTTTAAAGTTGTCTGCAATTCATCAATCACTTGGCTCGCGGACATTTGTTCAGAAATGCTGAAAGACGGCTCATCCAACAAATGAAAAATCGTCTCTGAGGAGGATTCCGCCGTGCGCCTGTCCCGAAAGTAATGCGCCTGGGCCGTCACCTCCGTATGTTCTCCTGTCTTTATTATTCCGTTGGCCGACGCCGAATGAATGTTGTTGTTCAGCCATGTGCTCTCATCGAGCGGTGGCTGGCTCAGTGAGATTATCGAAACCAATTCCGGAATCGAACCGAAATTCCCTGATTGGTCGATGAGTTCCTTGGAGACATCACGCCCCATGTTGTTGCCCTTGTAGGTGAGGATGGTCTGGAACCCTTTGGTGAAATACATCGGGGTGAACTGTCCGGACCACTGCAGCGGTTTGTAGCCCGCTCCGGCCTCAACCACACCGTTCCATGTCCCCTTAGACTTTTCTTTGAGTTTAAGGTTCAAAGCGGCCTGGTCGGACCTCACCCAATCCTGAAGAACTTTTATAGGCTGATGATTCTCATAGACTTCAACGCTGGCAACATCCTTGGCTTGAACATTGTTCGTGGCGATGCCGTATTTGCCACCGAGCATGTCCATGCCTTCAATGTAGAATTTATTGATAGACACACCGTTATACTTCACGCCTCCACTTTCGGACACTTCGATCCCCGGCATCTTCCGAAGCACGTCACCTATGCTTCGGTCGGTTGAGTCACGAAATGAGGACACATAATAGGTCAATGTGTCGCTCGATCGCTTGACCGGGTCGGCCTTGACCGTTACCTCACGGATTTTCTGGTCGGAATGAAGCACCTTGAAATCAACCGTTTTCATGGATTTCGTCAGAATCTTTTCCTGACGAACAACATTGAATCCGGAGACCATCAACAACAGAGTGTCGGCTTCCGAGTTGAAAGTGATTTTGTAGGAACCGTCAGTTGATGTCATCGCGAACGCGATTATGCTCACAGCGTCAGGACGGCGGAGCATGACGTTCACAGCGTCCACTCCTACCCCGCTCTCCGCATCGGTCACCCGTCCAGAGACCGAGCGTTGCGCAAAGGAATCCACTTCAATCATCAGCACGGTCAAAATGACCAGCAATTGAGTACATCTTTTAGTCAATCTATCAGCCATGTCAGCATCTAACGTTTTATCAAATATAATATTAAATCCTTAATATTTAAGTGACAGACTTCTCTTTTTCCAGTCAATATATTTACCGATCTCATTTATTATCTCTGACGATGAGGGACGCGGAGCGTCAAGATTAACAAGTCTTCCGTCGGTGTCGAATATAAGATACCTCGGGATATATCGGAATTTGATCTCTGTCAAGAATTTGGAGTCAACCGATGCTATCCGGTAATTCTCGCCAATATCGCCCAAATCATATTCTTTGACAGCCCGCTTCCAGTCAGATTCATTTCTGTCTGACGAGATGTACATGAATATGACTCCACCAGAATCCAATCTTTCTTTCAGTCGTCTTGAAGCAGGCATCTCTTTCCGGCAAGGACCGCACCAGCTTGCCCACAGGTCACAATAGACCACCTTGCCTCTATGTTTCTCTATAACTTCCGCCAATGACAGTCTGTTCCCCGTAATATCCTGAAGGACAATACCGTATGTATAACCATCCATAGAAGATACATTAGGCTTTTCCATTACCGGACGCGTGAAAGAGCTATCACTAGTCAAATTGAGATATTTTTCATTGTATTCATCAACAACATCATCCGGATACGGAACCCAACCCGTGTCATTTATTCTGTCAATGTAGTGACGCAGCAGAGACTTCCTCGCGGCCTTGCTTAATGTCGTGTCCAGCGCCACATAATCAAACCTGCCGGTATAATCAAATGAGTCATAGCCCTCATCTGGATATTCCATCAGCTTATGAAGATGTGTGACATAGCGCAGTAGGCTGTCTGATTGTTTGATGCGACCGGCAGGGCACCCATCTTCAAGCAGCGTCTGCCTGTACCAGCGAGAATATTCTCGTCCGCGTTTTCCTGTTTGTGAAAGTGAATCCAATTTCGCGGAAAAGCAATCTCGCCAGTTATTGTACACGTTTTCAGCCGAATCAAGATCAACATAATACTCATTAAAAATCTTTTCCAGTCCAGGATATTTTCTTTGGCTTTCAGAATCGGTGAGGTATTTTTCCGCTGCCCGGAAACGAGGATTCCTAAGAATCGACCTGAAAGAGTATCCGTTCCGGTGAACCAATCCAGAGACAGACTCCGGCAGACGATAGAGCCGGGAACATTCATCATTATTAAGGCTTCTTATCACTGGCCTGGCATCTTGGTCATATGTAACCATCACAGAATCGCCTTCCGGCAAAAGGAAAGGAATCTCCTCACAAGCCTGATAAAGGTGGATTATCTCCGCATAGCCATGATACGTCGGAACATCCAGAGTATCATAGCCGATGCTCCTTGGGTTGAATCCCATCTCACGCCCAACGCTGTCCACATAAGCGATAATCGCCCCATGCACACAATTCAAATGTCCGATCCTGTCGGTGCTTCTCTGCTCTGGCGCGTCTTTGAATATGACTGTGACCTGCCCGGAGCCAGTCTCTGTGTTCTCCGCACCAACACAGGAAAAGCAGAAGATAATGAAAATCCACAATAAATAAGATATCCTAATATTCATGCCAACCATGTCATCATTATCAATGAATATTAAACCTAAGTTTCAGCATCACAGAGGCTGGGCGGAGGGCATCGATGTTCTGAATCTCTGTGGATCCGGTCAGGGTTCGTTTGGCATAAGTATTATCATTCAGCAAATTGCGGCCTTCGAGAATGAGTTCAATCTTCTTCAGTCTCAGACTCAATGTCGCGTCTATAAAGAATGCGGAATTATTTCCATAGAGCTCACTCTTGTTGAAATAATGTTCTCCAAGAACCGAGACACAAAACCTCTTCGGGAAGAATCTTGCTATTAGCGTTTGGTTGAGGGTGGTCATTTGAGGTAGTTTCTGATCCGAATCACTTAAGCTGCCGCCTATTATAGAAGCCGTCATATTGTAAGAGAAATTAATGGCTCGTGAGATTCTTGAAGAGACCTTTAATCCCAAAGGAATCTCTTCCGTCGTTGTTTGGAAAATCAAACCGTTACGGTAATTGTCTGACAATATTCTGTGGTACCCAAACGGTAGCCCTATTGTCGTGCTGATGGCGGAGAAACGCTTCTCCACGCGGCCATCCACTCTATAACCATAGCTGAGGTTGTCTGAATTTTTATAATCCGTTCTACTGACAATTCCATCATAAATTATTCCGGAAATGACATCCGACTTGTTTTTCCATAAGGTAAACTCCAAAGAGCCGAATAAGGAAGACAACGCATCGGCATAGCGTAACTGCGCGTCAAAAGATGTATAACGGCTGTCCACAATTCTTGCCGTTTGCCCGGAAATGGTTCTGTAACCCGTCATAATCAATCCATTGCCAAACCATGGTGAACTTGGAGATAATATTCTCTGTCTTGAGAATGAAGAAATTAACGTGAACGATGGAGAAAAACGGTAGTTCACTCTGAGAAACGGATTCACGGAGGCGGCTGTCTTCTTTTGGAAAGTGTCTGAAATATGGTCGTTTATACCAAGATGTACATTCTCAAGCAAGCCTCCGGCAGACACCTCAACATTTCTTGCGCCATAGGTTAAACTGGCATTGAAATATGGACGGAAATAATTGTAGGACACGTCATTTGCCAATGAATCAGGAATATGTGCCATCGTATTGAAATTCAACGAACTGACTTGACCACGATTCTGATAATCAACTCCGGCAAGGCCAGTTAACCGAATATCCCGAGTCAAGAATCTAAAGACGGACAAATGATTTTTAGTGTCCAACAATACGGTATTGAATTGCTGAACAGCCCTTTCTCCGTGCAGGGACACTAACTCGAGCATCGGAGGATAAACCTCATAAGTAAGGTTTTCCCCTGATATCTGTGTCTCAGACTGAAAAGAGAAATGCCATCCGTTTTTCATTGTCCTGACAACGTTCAGGATGTTCTTGAGACGATAATCAGGTTTAACTCGGAGATTATGCCCCATCGTGTCAGACACGACACCGCCCCCTTTCTCACGCCCGAATCCAAGAATCATCCTCTCTCTAAAAAACGCCTTGTCCCCATTGTGGGTGTAATTGGCGTTGATCTCAATTCTTTCTTTCCTGTCGTGAGCCAAGTTTCTTTCCCTCAATGACCACACGGAAGAGCCGGGAAGATATTCAATTATTTCTGTCGAGTGTGAATATTTCTGATAATCATTATAGTATGTCACATTCGCATTGAGAGTACTCTCCCCTACGCTGTCTATCTTGACAAGATTGTTGACGGACAACGCGAATGTACGGTTGTCCATATAACTCTCTTTGCCAAGTTCAGGAACAGGCGGGATAATAGATATCTTCGCTGAAGATTCTTGATGATGCTCGTACTGGTCAGATAGCTCGGTCAATATGTCCTCACCGGAATTATCAGTTTTGAATATGCTCAATGACTGATACTTACCAGAGAAGTACATTATCGCGGCCTGATTATTCCACATCGTTGGAGAGTAACCAAGACCAAACTGAATCGCGGCGATGGCACTGCCTTTTCCAGAATCCTTCAACCTAAGGTTGACGGCAGCGGAGTTCGAACTGATCATATTCCTAAGAGATTTGACAGGTTGATGGTTCTCCAAGATCTCGACTTTTGAAACGTCCTTTGCCCTCACATTGTTTGTGACCACGCCATAACGTCCTTCCATCAAATCCAATCCTTCGACATAGAACTTGTTGATTGGCTTATTGTTGTAGAAAATCCTACCGGATTCTGTCACCGCGACACCAGGCAGTTTCCTCAATACGTCTCCGATGGCCCTGTCAGTCGAGTCAAGATAATTACCCACATAGTAGGTTAAGGTGTCACCGGTTCTTTTTATAGGTTCAGACTTCACGACGGACTCCTTTATGGCAAGTTTGTCATAAATGGTTCTGAAAGAGCATTCTTGATCTGACACTTTGATCGCCCTAGCTTCCTTTCTGATGTTGAAACCGGACACCGACACTCTGACACTGTCCTGATCTGTTCTGAACAGAATCTCATACTTTCCCTCACTATCAGTTGTGGTCACACCCAAAAAGGCACTTCCATCCACAGCCAGCACCGAGACCATGACCCCGACCGCAGGCTCGCCGGACTCTTTGTCACAGACGACACCATAAAGCCTTGTCTGGGCACAAAGCCCGCAGCTGAACAAACTGGCGAATATGTACGACACCAATCTTCGAATCATTCTAGTTCCAATTGAGGGAATGGAGGATAGGCAAACAGTTCCCTATTTTCCGCAGTCACGGTGTAACTGACCATCCGGCCATTCTCCATACGGTCAACAATAGAAATTATCCCAGCCTCAAGATAAGGCCCTTGAGGATCACTCCATTTTCGTTTCTCCAACTCCAAGCCTTGTTTTCTGGAAACTTTCTTCACCACTATCGGACTGGCGGAAGGAGTGTGGCCGACAGAAGGATCGAATATGTACATCTTTCCCTCGACCGAGGAGATGCCGACCGCCTTCCATTTGAATATTCCTTCCTCATCCTCAGCGGCCATTATCAATCCCGGCAAACCGTAAAACTTCCATGGTCCCCTGCTGGAAGGGATGTCGGGAGTGAACCAGACCTTGTAGCGACGACCGCGGAAACTTGTTTCAGCTCCGAGACAAGTGTATCCAAGAATCTCCCGTTTTTCAGCAAGGTTGTATTTCCATTGAAAGACAGGTATTTCATCAGTATATTCATATTCATTAGCCCCGATGCCCATTCTGACAGTGCAGCCACCTTTATCAGGATAGTCCTGATAATAGTCCTCGTACAAAGCAAGCCGGCCTCCTTTCATCCATCCATACGCATCGACACCACGATCCCCTAACCGTTTGCCGTTACGGGCATTGAACACAATCGAGTCGCATTTGTCTGCAGAGGTGCTGTAATATCTTGAAAAATATTTCCCTATTTCCAAATTCATCAGGTCGTAGTCCGGAGTATATTCCTTGCCTCCTTCCTCCGCCGACATATTCACGGTGAATCTGTACTGGATGAGCAGATGGTACCTCCCTACTTCCTTCTTGCTCGCCACATCCCTACAGCCGAACGGATAGGACGAACGCTGCGCATAATGATAAGGTGACGGTTGCGCATGAACAATCGGAAGTGCCACACATGAAAGCAATACCGCCACCATGCTTGCTATAACATTATTCTTCCTCATCTAAGTTATAGATATATGTTAAAGGGCGATGTGAGAATGGCACATTACTCTTCCATATAATCGATAGTTTGAAGACCTATTTCAATTGGCATGTTATCACCTTTTCTATCATCATGCCCATAATACATGTCACCATAGCCACAATACCTACATTTAAAATTACATACATCATTAACTTCAAATGTTAGCTGGCGTAAGTTAACTAAAGATGTTATGATATCCTTATCGCTTATCCAATTATCGTCCATATCTAATTTCACTTTTTGCATTGCGGTTGTTTTCCATATATCGTTTTAAGCGAATTCACACTTAATAAATATCTCAAGCAATCTTTTCTAAATTAAGTTTATACAAACTTCGTCAACTTCTGCAAATATAAATCGTTTTTCATTCGCATCAAAGGAAGATGGTGAAATTACATCTTACACGGCTCCGTTATAAAAGACAGCATAATTATCACATATTCAGCAAAATACACCACACTACAAGAGTTGCCTGCCAGACAAGAATCTTACAGGTAAGATTTCATTAGGAGAATCACCGATGAAGAACCGCCAATGCGGGGTTCTGTCAAGGACAAAAGATGGGCTTGTAAGAAAAAATGAGGATATATTGTTCCATCCAACACCAAATCAAGTATGCGTTTGTATTTGATTTTGGATCACGCGCGAATAAAGCTGACACTAATACATTCATGTCAATCACGGCATACAACTTAACGGGCATTCCTTGTCTCATTAATAATGGTGTTGATCTCATCAGGACTTAACTCTGGAGCCCCGCTTGAAACGATTCTGACGCATCTGAGCGAAAGCACGTACTGCTTTCTCTCCCTAATTTGCACATCGGAATCCACCTTGATCTCAAAAGGGATACGACGTTCCCTCACCACCGCTTTCATAAAGATAGTAAAAGCAACGGTGTTGCTGAAGCCGAACTAGTCGCAAAGTGAATCAAAGCACTTCTTGAGTTTTTCATCGACTCTTATTGTTACTGTTGATTGTGACTTTCGGATAACGATGCCGCAAATACAATGCAATTTGCAGCATATTTACAAATTGTCTTGACATTCATATCACACAATGACAGTCCTTCTAACCTAACGGAAACAATAAAACAGGAAACTCAGAATATAGCTTGAAAGCAACTTGGCAAAATGTGTCATAATGTGATAATTGCGGATTCTGGTACGACAAAAGTCTTTCAAGAGTACAGAACCTGCTTCTACTGACTCCTCACCCGCTACTTCGGCAAGTAGTCGTGGAGTGTAATTCTCTAACAATAAGCATCCTAATCAATCGCCTTTAGTAGAAACCGACTAAAGGCGATTTTCCATTTAACTATCTATAAGCAAATTACGCAACACAAGCAAGGATAACGACTTACCTCAAACTAAACTTAATCTTAAGCATCACGGAGGCGGGACGAAGGGTACGGATAGAGGAATATTCAATCAGGTCACTGGTTTGGATGTGATTGAAGATTTTAGGGTTCAAAAGATTACGAGCCGCGAGGGAATATTCAAAACGGTTCTTCTTATAAGAGAGCGAAAGGCCGGCGAATAGGGTATTCCGATCCTTTCCGCTAATGAGATTATTGAGATAATGCTCAATCTCAGCGCGGATAATCCAAGGTTTACGGAAGGTAATATTCGTCAAAAGGTACTGACGCAGATAGAATATGCTTGAGAGTGGTTCGCATTTGGACAGGCCGCTGGAAGTGTTTGACAATGAACCGGAATATTCCATATTCAGAAACGAGGAGAGCTTTGTGAGAGTGGTGATCCTGCCTTGAACGTTAGCTCTGCAAACTGACATTAGGGAGCCTTGACGGATGATGGAGGATTCGTTCAGAGACCAGATCAAGCTGGCGTTGATCGTTGTGGACAGGCTTTGGAAGCGTTTGGCGGCATTGATGGACGCTTGTAGATTGTCCGAGTGGTTGTCCATCGCCAATGCCGACTCCTGCAATCTGGAACCATCTATGACTGAACTGAATATCATGTCGCGCCAAGACCTTGACCATCGCAATGCCGCCGAAGCGACAAGGCCTGAAACAGGATTCTTATACTCCAATCTTCCGGAAACAGCCAAGGATGATGTGCGCGGAAGTACTCCGGACTTGCGGGCAAGCATTCGGTAATCCGTCAGGATGTAGCCGGAGTACAAGCCATTGATTTCGCCCTCGATGTCGTCATAGGAGACTGAGATGTTGTACCTTAAATTGTTCGTGGCATCTCCCGACACGGTCAGTTTCGGAGTAAGCAGAAAACGATTATTGCTGGTTCCGGATATTTTTGAGAGCCTGTAATCCACTGGGAAACTCAAAGTGGCTTTCATGGGATCTCCAAGATTGTACTCTATCGCAGGGCTCAACACAACGTCAATCCTTTGTAGCGTCAAGTCGTTTTTCAGACTGTCAGTAGGAATATCAGTATAGTGTTTTTTGTCAAACGACAGACTCTGGGCTTCTTGCAGACCACTATCAGTGTCACAGACACTTAGTTCGGAGTCAAGATTTTCAATGCTCAGATTCGCATTGCCGGTAATGCGGAACTGCCAGTTTCCTTTATTGACGGAGAATCTCAACTCATTAGTCATCTTAAACCGCTCTGATTTCACCCTCTGGACGGCCTCCGCGACACTATCAGAGAATAGAAACGAGCTTACGTTCAAGCGTTCAGGAAGGCGGGCATATTCTGAATCGGAGAGCACTGAAAAGACCGTTGAGCCAAGTCTCACCAAATCGGTGAAATTGTTTTTCAAGACGATTTTGTCCGAATGGTGCAGCTGTGACACACCTCCGGAAGTTCCGAGCCCTTCATTCCAGACTCCGTTGAACTCCACTGATTCATTCAAATAATGCTTGGAAGAGTTGTTCCTTATCTTAAATTCCAGGTCAGCCCGGTTTGTGGAATGCACCGAGGACAGATTCTCGTTGACCTCAACCGGGGGACCATCCTTGAAAAAGTATTTTGTGCTCGTAACCCCATCCGCGGTCTGCCGATCTTTCAGGTACGTGGCTTTGGCGACAATGTCCAGATTCTTTCTCAGTTTAAACATCGCATTCACCGATGCTGCATGCAGATTGTTGAACAAGTACTTTGTCCGGTCAATGGAAGGCTCTGACAATGTACGGATTCCTAGCATTTCCGCCAAGTCGTCAGTTTGCTCGAAAGGAAGAACCTCCTTGGAGGCGACATCCTCTCCTTCATTATTTCCCTTGTAGGTAAGCAATGTCTGGAATGCTTTCGAGAAACGCATTCCCAAGCCTTCGGCGTTCCACATCGCAGGCTTGTAGCCTGCTCCAAGCTGAGCCATTGCATTCCACACGCCCTTGGCATCGTCTTTCAGACGCAGATTGAGCGCGGCTTGGTCAGTCCGCTCGATGTCCTCCAACGCCTTGACAGGCTGATGCCGTTCATAGACCTCGACACTTGCGATGTCCTCGGCCCTCACATTGTTCGTGGCCACACCGTAAGACTTTCCCATCATATCCATTCCTTCGATGTAGAAACAATTGATTGGCTTACCATTATAGGCGATCCGGCCACTTTCCTCGACCGTTATTCCAGGCATCTTTTTCAGCACATCGCCTATAGCACGGTCTGTTTCATCACGGAACTGTCCGACATAGTACACAACGGTGTCGCCTTTCGCTGACATCGGATCAGCCTTCACTTTGGCTTCTCTTATCACCAACGGACAGGTTGTGACAATGATGTCAAGTCTTTGATCAGACGCAGGAATACGCCTTTCCTGCATCTTGATGTCCATCCCGGTGCACCGAAGGACAAGAGAATCCGCGGTCCCCGAATATTCAAGTCTGAAACGTCCGTTCCCGTCCGTCTGGCCGAAGCCGAGCATCGACTTGCGGTCTTGCCCGAAAAGCATCACATTCACTCCAGCAGCCGGCTCATCGTCTTCCTTGAAACGGACCGTTCCATGAATGACAATGCCTTGCGCCATCGACATGAATGACGACAACAAAAGAAGGTATGTCAGCAGCCACCTTGACATGATCAATAGTCCTTCTCTCTCAAATCATATTTCCTTTCGGAAGCCATATTCCCCAATCCAGCCTCCTTCGCCTTGGACGCATTGACGAAGTCTTGTCCAGAATATGCTCTCAAATACTTCTGGCGGGTCACTTTTGTGTACTTTTTCTTACCATCGGACCAATCAAACACAGTCACGTTTCCTGAAGAATCGGCAGAAATGGAAACCATTGAATATGAATATTCCATCCGGCTGTCGTATGCCTCGAATATGAGTCCGGGCAGCCCCCATAGTTTCCAAGGCCCCACACTCAAAGGGACTTCCACTGAATACCACGCCACCCATTTCCGGCCACGGAAGTCTGCCTCCGCCATACGGCACTCATACCCCAGAATTGTCTTGACGGAATCTCTCAAGGTCCATTTCGGCAGTTCTCTTTCCTCCGTGAACTCCACCGGTTCCTTGCCAAGCTTTGCTCTGGTGGTAATACAACCATCCGGCCAGTTCTGGTAGATATATTCAGACGTGTTGCTGGTCAATTCGCTGATCCTACCCTCCTTGGCGTACAGCAACATCAGCCGCCTGAACTCCTGCTGGCCATCAGGCTGGGCCTTCAGCGAATCCGCAAACAGCAAGTCCTTGCTGTAGAATGCAGAAGCAGTTCTTCCAGCCTTAAGAATAAGTGTGTCGCTCACTCTCCGCCCAGACAACGTGTCCACCACCACCCTTTCCAGATAGCGGCACTCCAAAATGGCCGGCTCAACCGTCTTTCCCTGCGCCAAGACCAAGGGAAGTGTCCCTACTAAAAAGCCAATGATGAATACCGTCCGCAACACAATCACGCTGTGGGGAGAAGTTTTCTTCCCACAGCAGAACGAAAGAAGACTAATTCGCACAGTACATGTTCCAAGCATCGGTTGCATTCGCCCATTCTTCATCAGTCCAAGTCTGAACTTCGGTCTGATACTCGAACATTTCGTTCAACTGCTTACAGTACTCTTCACGTGAAATACCTCCCGATATTTCATTCATCTGTTTTTTAGATAGTCTGTACATAACTAATCAATAAAGTTAAACATTATACACTACGGCCATTAACTAAAACAAAATCAAAAATAGCATCTGATTTTCGATAGGCAGCAAACGCGAATATAATCGTATTTTACGAAAGTCATGGCATCCAACGACGGATTCCATCTTACAAAAGCCCTCTTTTGACTCTAGTCAATTAATTAACAATAAACCAATTACACCAATAAGGCTAATACTGTGTAAGATTGGATTCTTACAAGATAACTCTGCGCAAAAGAAACAGCACTACACGGCTACACAAACATGGTCCCTTTCATGTTCATAGAAGAATTGTAAGAAAAAAGTTCGGCTAAATCACCAACAAGTAATCATCTTTATAAGGAGAATTTAATTTTCTGATACGTTCACGAAGACGAGATCTCTTTGTATAAACATTAGGCACGGAAAGGTTAAGCAGCATTGCTATAGTCTGTGAATCCAACCCGGCAATAAGATAACAGATAAAACGCTCATCCTTTTTATCTGCAATTCCCAAGTCCTTTTTCATATGGACAAGGATTCCATTAAGATCTTGGTTGATCCGAGACTCAAATTTGTCGAATAGATTATTGTCACCATTGATCTCGGAAATAATCTGTTCCACACGATAATAAATAACCTCTTTCTTATCACTACGATCGTTTAAGCCCAGATAAATCTTACAGAGTTCTCCCATTGTGGCAAATTTCCCCTTATAAACAGAAGCTAAAGACAAACGCGCCTTTCCCCGTTCCTCCTCACTTTTGTCGTATTTGGATTTCAACTCTGCATTCTCCTGCTCCAAAACTCTCTTCGTCTCATCTAAAAGGCGCAACATCTGTCTATCATTCTCACGTTCTTTCATCAACCGAACTCGATGATATAGTAATAATATCATAAACAGCAGAACAGCAAAGGACAGACTCACAGCCGATATTATCACTATCCTATGGCTTCTGACACGATTCTCATCCGCGACAGAACGATAATAATCCTGAATCCCCTCCGAAACAGGCAGAGCCAAAAGGGAATCCAACATATCAATATTATACACCTTGGCGGATTGCAAATAATCCAATGCTTTCTTATAATCACCTCTTCTGTTATATATACGATACAGCCAAATCAAAGCATCTTTTTTATGTTTTGCATCAAGATTCTCAAGTTGAGTGGCGATCCGGTCACAAGTGGCTTGATTCCCTATCATGTCAGAGGCGTACGCATACACTCCATAATCAATTATGGACAGTGGTTGGTGATATTTTTGTGACAGAGACTCCAACAAGGAAATAGCACCATGAGGGTCTGGTTCCGACTGAATCGTTTTCATTTTGGCGTAATTGGAAAGAAGGTTAGACACCACCAAAGTATCATGCCTCATCTTTTCAATCCCGACATGGTACAATGAATCAGCCTTATCCCATTCCCGCATTCCATGATACGCACGCGCAAGATCACCGTATGACAAGTTTATGCGACTCGTATCACCTGATTC
>ERZ1034768.406-NODE-406-length-14894-cov-10.046769_pt1 | contig 14894 bp, 11 predicted proteins | sample MGYA00520691_ERZ1034768 | MGnify/ENA primary metagenome ERZ1034768 (study PRJEB33766, sample SAMN09781704) | gut metagenome | biome: gut microbiome | host: Homo sapiens | place: Madagascar | study: EMG produced TPA metagenomics assembly of the PRJNA485056 data...
GTGGATGAAGCCTGCGCCATGATCAAGACCGAGATGGACAGTATGCCCAGCGAGATGGACGATCTGGCCCACCGCATCACCCAGCTGCAGATCGAGCAGGTGAGCCTGAAAAAGGAGACCGACGCCCTGAGCCAGAGCCGCCTGAAGGACCTCGAAAAAGAGCTGGCCGAGCTGCAGGACAAGTTCCGCAGCATGAAGGCAAAGTGGGAAAACGAGAAAAACGCCATCGGCAAGGTGCAATCCCTGCGTGAGCAGATCGAGCAGACCAACGCCGATATCGAGAAGGCCCAGCGCGAGTACAACCTGAACAAGGCCGCTGAGCTGAAATACGGCAAGCTGCCCCAGCTGCAGAAACAGCTGGAGGAAGAAGAAAAGATCGCTGCCGCCAAGAAGGAAGACAGCCTGCTGCGTGACCGCGTGACCGACGAGGAGATCGCCCGCATCGTGGCCCGCTGGACCGGCATCCCGGTGGAAAAGCTGGTGGAAGGCGAGCGCGAGAAGCTGCTGCATCTGGACGATGTGCTGCACCGCCGTGTCATTGGTCAGGACGAGGCTGTGACCAAAGTCAGCGAAGCCATCCTGCGCAGCCGCGCGGGCATCGCCAACCCCAACCGTCCCATCGGCAGCTTCCTGTTCCTGGGCCCCACGGGCGTCGGCAAGACCGAACTTGCCAAGGCGCTGGCACAGGCATTGTTTGACGACGAGCGCAACATGGTGCGGATCGACATGACCGAGTATATGGAGAAGTTCAGCGTCAGCCGCCTGATCGGTGCGCCTCCGGGATACGTCGGCTATGAGGAAGGCGGCCAGCTCACCGAGGCCGTGCGCCGCAAACCCTACAGCGTGGTGCTGTTCGACGAGGTGGAAAAGGCCCACCCCGATGTGTTCAACATCCTGCTGCAGGTGCTGGACGATGGCCGTATCACCGACAGTCAGGGCCGCACCGTGGACTTCAAGAACACGGTCATCATCCTGACCTCCAACCTCGGCAGCGACATCATCCTGAACGATCTGGAGCAGCGCCGTGCAAACGGCTCCAACGAGCTCAGCGAGGATGCCCGCAGGCAGATCGACCTGCTGCTCAAGAGCAAGTTCCGCCCCGAATTCCTGAACCGTCTGGACGAGATCGTCTACTACAAGAGCCTGACGAAGGACGAGACCCGCAAGATCGTGGATCTGCAGCTGGAAGACCTGCGCAAGCGCATGGACGAGGGCAAGCACCTCAAGCTGGATGTTACCACGGCTGCCAAGGACTTCATCATTGATTCGGCCTACGACAGCGTGTATGGTGCACGTCCCATCAAACGGTTCATCCAGAGCCGCGTGGAGACCCTCATTGCGAAGGCCATCATTCAGGGCAGCTACGCCGAGGGCAATACCCTCACCGTGGACTGCGTGGACGGTGCGCTGGTGCTCCGTTAAAAGGATTTTACCAGATTTTGACCCGGTGTGCAGGCCGGATGCTTGCACCACCGTGAGGAATATGGTATTATAAGAAATAACATTGATGTGCTTTTCATCGCAGAATGGCAACGATGGAAAGCACATTTTTGTATCATTATTTTTGAAAGTTGACCGCGTGGGTCTTGGCTCTCCCTTTGGGAGAGCTGCCGAGCGTAAAGCGAGGCTGAGAGGGCGGGAATGCTGCTGGTGCTGACAGGTTCGCCCTCTCCGTCATTGCTGCGCAATGCCACCTCTCCCAGAGGGAGAGGCAAGAACAGACGGCTTCTTACGATCAAAACAGAAAGTTGAGTGTGATTTTCCTCTTTATGGACGATGGCAGTATGACGCTCTGGGTAGCGCTGGTAGTATTGGTGGCATTCTCCGCCTTTTTCTCCGCATCCGAGACCGCATTTTCTTCCCTGAATCAGATCCGCCTGAAAAGCCGCGCCGAGGACGGCGACACTTCTGCCGCCCGGGTGCTGGCAATGGCTGAAAAATACGATAAGCTGCTTTCCACCATCCTCATCGGCAACAATATCGTGAACATTGCCGCAGCTTCGATCGGCACCATCATTTTCACCAAGATGCTGGGTGCAGAGCGGGGCGCTACGGTGTCCACCATGGTGCTGACCGTGGTGGTGCTGATCTTTGGCGAGGTGACCCCCAAGAGCCTTGCCAAGGAAATGCCGGAAACGGTGGCCACGGCGGTGTCGCCGGTGCTGAACCTGCTCATGGTTCTATTCACGCCGCTGACTTGGCTGTTCACCCAGTGGAAGCGCCTGCTGGGGCACTTTATCCGCAGCAGTGAGGAAGACACCATCACCGAGGGCGAGCTGATGACCATGGTGAGCGAGGCCGAGAACGACGGCGAACTGACCGACCGGGAAAGTGAGCTGATCCGCAGCGCCATCGAGTTTGACGATGTGGAAGTGGAGGAGATCCTCACCCCCCGTGTGGATGTGATCGCGGTGGAGGACGACCTCCCGCTGGACGAAGTGGCCCAGACCTTTGCGGAATCCGGCTATTCGCGCCTGCCCGTCTACCACGGCACCATTGATAACATCATCGGCGTCGTGCATGAAAAGGACTTTTATCTGGCCCGCCTGAAAAAGGAAGCCACGCTGGAAGAACTGGTCAAGCCCACGCTCTACACCACCGGTTCCACCCAGATCTCTCAGCTGCTGCGCACCCTGCGGGAGCAGCACCACCACATGGCGGTGGTGGTGGACGAGTACGGCGGCACCGAGGGCATCATCACGCTGGAAGACATTCTGGAGGAGCTTGTGGGCGAGATCTGGGATGAGCACGACGAGGTGACCGAGGACTTCCGCAAGCAGTCGGACGGCAGCTGGGTCGTGCTGGGCAGCGCCAGCGTGGACGATCTGTACGAGACGCTGGGCCTGCCGGAGGATGACGACATCGACTCCAACACCGTGAACGGCTTGGTGCAGGAAAAGACCTGCCGCCTGCCGAAAGTGGGCGACAAGTTCACGCTGGGCGAATACGACGGTGTGGTGACCCGCACCGCCAAGCGCCGCGTCACCGAAGTGCGTCTGACCCCGGAGGAAAAGCCCGACGCCAAAAAGGACGAAGAGGAAAAAGGCCATTTTGGTCGCATGACTTCTAAATAAACACAAGAGCCGCTGCATATCAGGTGCAGCGGCTCTTGTGCTTATTGGGCTTACAAGGCCCTTTGTTCCGATCTTCAGGTGGTCACAGCAGCGGGATGCCGGCCTTTGCGCAGGCTTCGCGGGTGGCGGCGTCCCAGACGCTGGCCTGCACTTCGCCGATGTGGGCGCTGCCCAGCAGCAGCATGCACAGGCGGCTCTGGCCGATGCCGCCGCCGATGGAGTAGGGCAGCTCACCGTTCAGCACAGCCTTGTGGAAGGGCAACTCCCGGCGGTCGTCGCAGCCGGCCATGGTCAGCTGCTTGTCCATGCTCTCGGGGCTGACGCGGATGCCCATGCTGCTCAGCTCATAGCTGCACTGCAGCGGGTCGTTCCAGAACAGCAGGTCGCCGTTCAGATCCCAGTCGTCGTAGTCCGGGGCGCGGCCGTCGTGGGGTTTGCCGCTCTTGAGCGGGGCACCGATCTTCATCAGGAAGGTGGTGCCGTTCTCCTTCACGAAGGCGTTCTCGCGCTCCTTCGGGGTCAGGTCGGGGTATTTGTCTTCCAGCTCCTGGGTGGTGATGAAGGTCACGTTGGGGCTGTGCAGGGGCAGCTCCTGCAGCTGGGGGAACATGGCATGCAGGTTCATCTCGGTGGCGCACACAGCGGACACGATGGAGCGCACCACGCTCTTGAGGTAGGCTTCGTTGCGGTCCTCGAGACGGATGACTTTTTCCCAGTCCCACTGGTCCACATAGATGGAGTGGAGGTTGTCCAGGTCTTCATCGCGGCGGATGGCGTTCATGTCGCAGTACAGGCCCTTGCCCACGCGGAAGTCGTAGTCCTTCAGGGCCTTGCGCTTCCACTTTGCCAGCGACTGCACCACCTGTGCCTCAATGCCGCTGTCCTTGATGTCGAAGGTGACCTTGCGCTCCACGCCGTTCAGATCGTCGTTCAGGCCGGTGGAAGCCTCCAGAAACAGCGGTGCAGACACACGGTACAGGTTCAGGGTGGCGCACAGCGTGTCGGCGAACAGGCGCTTCACGGTGCCGATGGCGCGCTGGGTATCGTACAGGTTCAGCGCGGGCTGATAGTTCTCCGGAATGATGGTCTTGCTCATAACAAAAACCCCCTCTTATGTTTGGTTCTGCCCCGCTTTCCCGAGCCGGGGCGCGGCGCTTCAGGCCGAAAAAATACTGGTTTAATTATCGCACATTCTTTTACGAAAGTAAAGTGAAAGAAGCAAAAAAGAGGCTGTATCCCACCGGATACAGCCCCTTTTCAAAATCAACTCAGCCGCCCAGATAGGCGCTGCGCACGCGCTCATTGGTCAGCAGCTCGGCACCGGTGCCCTCCATGACCACACGGCCCGTCTCAAGGACGTAGGCACGGTCTGCCACGGAAAGAGCCATCTGTGCGTTCTGCTCCACCAGCAGGATGGTCATGCCTTCCTTGTGCACGTTCTGGATGATGTCGAAGATCTCCTGCACCAGCAGCGGCGAAAGGCCCATGGAAGGCTCGTCCAGCATCAGCATGGAAGCGTTGCTCATCAGGGCACGGCCCATAGCCAGCATCTGCTGTTCGCCGCCGGACATGGTACCGGCCAGCTGCTTGCGGCGCTCCTTCAGGCGGGGGAACAGCTCAAACACCTTTTCCTTGTTGGGGGCAATGGTGGAAGCGGGCTGGGTGTAGGCACCCATGTCCAGATTTTCTTCTACGGTCATGTGCAGGAACACATGGCGGCCTTCCGGCACATGGGCAAGGCCCGCTTCCACGATCTTGTGGGCGCGCATGCCCTTGATGCTGCTGCCCTTGTAGAGGATGTCGCCGGTCTTGGGCTTCAGCAGGCCGGAAATGGTCTTCAGGGTGGTGGATTTGCCAGCACCGTTGGCACCGATCAGGGTCACGATCTCGCCCTGATCCACCTCGAAGGAGATGTCCTTGACGGCGTGGATGTTGCCGTAATAGACGTTGATGTTATCAACTTTCAGTAACGTATCAGCCATGGCTTAGCCCTCCTTCTTGCCCAGATAGGCTTCGATGACCTGCGGGTTGTTGCGGATCTCGTCAGGCGTGCCCTTGGCGATGATGCGGCCAAAGTTCAGCACGGCGATGCCCTCGCAGATGCCCATGACCAGACTCATGTCATGCTCGATCAGCAGCACGGCGATGTTGAACTCGTCGCGGATGCGGCGGATGGTCTCGGTCAGCTCCGCAGTCTCGGAGGGGTTCATACCGGCAGCAGGCTCGTCCAGCAGCAGCAGCTTCGGGCTGGTGGCCAGCGCACGCATGATCTCCAGACGGCGCTGTGCACCGTAGGGCAGGCTGCCGGCCTGCACATTGGCGAGGTCTGCCATGTGGAAGATGTCCAGCAGTTCCAGCGCACGCTCAGTGCACTTCTTTTCTTCCTTCCAGTAGTTGGGCAGGCGGATCAGCGAAGAAGCCAGATCGTACTTCATGGACTCGTGCAGGCCCACCTTGATGTTGTCGATCACGCTCAGTTCCTTGAACAGGCGGATGTTCTGGAAGGTACGGGCCACGCCCATGCGGTTGACCTGATAGGTCTTTTTGCCGGCGGTGGGCATCCCATCGATCAGGATGGAGCCGCGGGTGGGCTGGTAAACGTTGGTCAGCAGGTTGAACACGGTGGTCTTACCGGCACCGTTGGGGCCGATCAGACCGGTGATCTCGTTGCGGCCGATCATCAGGTTGAAGCCATCCACGGCGGTCAGACCGCCGAAGTCGATGCCCAGCTCACGCACGTCCAGAATGGGCTTTTTGTCCTTGTCGCGGTCGGTCAAAAAGCCGCCGGAGGGCACACTGTGCAGCTTAGTCTGGTATTCACTCATGGTCTTTGCCCTCCTTTGCTTTCTTCTGGAACAGTTCGCCGTTCATGATCTTTTCCACAATGCGGCTCATGGAGAAGTCGTAGCTGCCAAGCAGGCCGCCCGGACGGAAGATCATCATGAGGATCAGCACCAGAGAGTAGACTACCATGCGGTAGCTGTCAAAGCTGCGGGTCGCCTCGGGCAGGATGGTAAGCACGGTCGCAGAGAGGATGGAGCCCAGCATGGAGCCCATGCCGCCCAGAACCACCATGACCAGAATTTCGATGGACTTCATGAAGCCGAAGGTGGAGGGATCCAGAACGCCCAGATAGCAGGCGTACAGGCCGCCAGCCAGACCGGCAAAGGCTGCGGAAAATGCAAAGGCCATGACCTTATAATAAGTAGTCTGGATGCCGCAGCTCTCGGCAGCGATCTCGTTATCGCGGATGGCCAGCACGGCACGGCCGTGGCGGCTCTTCATCATGGCGTGGATGGCAAAGCAGGTAATGACCACGCAGATGAACACATTGGTGAAGTTGGAATACTTGGGGATGTTCTTCAGGCCCTTGGCACCGTAGAACAGCTTGAAGCCCAGCACATCATCGATGTTGTTCAGGGTGATGCGGATGATCTCGCCAAAGCCCAGCGTCAGGATGGCTAGATAATCGCCGGTCAGGCGCAGAGCAGGAATGCCGATCAGCACGCCGAACAGGCCCGCCACGATGCAGGCCAGCACCAGACCCACCACAAAAGCGACACCGGAGGGCAGATTGCTGTATTTCGTGAACAGGGCACAGGTGTAAGCACCCACGGCCATGAAACCGGCGTGGCCCAGCGGCAGCTGGCCCAGGTAACCGGTGGCAACGTTCAGCGAGACGGCCAGAATGATGTTGATGCCCACGGTGAGCAGCACTTTGTTCTGGTAGGTGGACAGCACGTTCCGGGTGAGGAAGGACAGACCCACGAACAGCAGAGCCACCAGCACGGCGTTCATCAGGTAGCGCACGGGCATTTTGAGCGTTTTGCGTTTGGTATTCATCTTCATGCCCTCCTTACACCTTTTCCTGAACCTTGCGGCCAAGGAAGCCGGTGGGCTTGACCAGCAGCACGATGATCAGGATCGCAAACGTGACAGCATCTTTCCATGCGGAAAGGCCGATAGCGGAAACAAAGCACTCGCACAGGCCGATGGCGATGCCGCCGATCATGGCACCGGGAATGGAGCCGATGCCGCCCAGAACAGCTGCAACGAAGGCCTTCAGGCCCAGCATGGAGCCCATGGTGGGAGTCGCCTGCGGGTAAGAGCAGCAGTACAGCACCGAGCCGATGCCGGCCAGAGCGGAACCCACCGCAAAGGTAAAGGAAATGGTGCTGTTGACGTTAATGCCCATCAGGCGGGCAGCGTCCATATCCTCAGACACGGCACGCATGGCCTTGCCGAGCTTGGTCTTCTGCACAAGGAAGGTGAGCACCAGCATGGACAGCACCGTGACCAGCAGGGTGATGACAGAGGTGAGGCCCAGCGGCACAGAGCCAATGCGGAAGGTCTGGTTGGTGTAGTAGGCCGGAATGACCTTTGCGCCGGAACCAAGGATCAGCTCTGCAGTGTACTCCAGGAAGAAGGACACGCCGATCGCCGTGATCAGCAGAGAGATACGCGGTGCGCTGCGCAGCGGGGTGTAGGCGATCTTCTCGATCACAACGCCCAGCAGCGTGCAGGTGATGATGGTAGCGCACACAGCAGTGACCGGGCCAAGGCCCAGCTGGTTCATCACGAACCAGGACATGTACGCACCAACCATAATGACATCGCCATGGGCAAAGTTCAGCAGCAGGATGATGCCGTACACCATGCTGTAACCCAGTGCGATCAGTGCATAGATGCTGCCAAGGGACAAGCCGTTGATCAGCTGGCTAAAAAACACTGTCATGGACTGATACTTCCTTTCTTTGCGGCGGAGGACCCGCCTTTTGGGATACACTTTTTTACCAAAAAAGCGGAGACAGCCGAGCAAAACCTGTTCCGGCGGTCTCCGCAATGGGTCTTTTATTTCTGATTGCTGCCTTTATGCCGCACACCGGTGCGCAGGATCAAAGCAGATCAGAACATCTCCTTCAGAACGGGGGTTGCACCGTCAAAGCACAGGATAGCGGTCTGCTTGACGGGGTTGTGGTGCTCATCAAAGGTGAAGGTGCCGGTGATGCCATTGATGGTGCCGCCTGCGATGGCGTCGATGACGGCCTGCTTGTAGTCGTCATCGCCAGCAGCCAGACCGGCATCCTCAGCAGCCTGAATGCCGTAAACAACGGTCATGGCAGCATCGTAGCCCAGAGGAGCGAAGCCGTTGGGGTACTCCTCGCCGTACTCAGCCTTGTAGGCATCCTCAAAATCGGGGTTGGAGCCCTTTGCGTAGTTTGCGCAGAAGTAGGCGTCCTTCAGCTGGTCGGCCGTTGCGTAGCCTTCCAGACCATCCCAGCCGTCGCCGCCCAGGAAGGGAACTGCCAGACCAATGCTCTCAGCCTGAGCCAGGATCTGACCGACTTCCTGATAGTAGTTGGGGCAGAACACCACTTCGGGAGCCTTGCCCAGAATGGTGGTCAGCTGGGTCTTGTAGTCCACATCGCCCTCGGAGTAGGTCTCCTGATCGACGATGGTGCCGCCCAGGCTCTCGAACTCGTTGACGAAGTTCTCTGCCAGACCCTCGTTGTAGTCAGCGCCCTTCTGGAAGATGACAGCGGCCTTGGTGTAGCCCAGCTTCTGGTAAGCGTAGTCAGCCATCTTGATGCCCTGGAACGGGTCGGTGAAGGTTGCGCGGAACACATTCTCGTTCACGGTGTCGGTCTCGGCATCGTAGGTAACAGCCTCAGCGGTAGCGGAAGCAGTGACCATGGGCATGGTGTAGTCTGCGCTCTCGGCAGCAACTGCCAGAGTCGGGGTGGTGGTAACGTCGCCCACCAGAGCGGTGATGCCCTGATCGCACATCTTAGTGAAGCAGGTGACAGCCTGCGTTGCATCGCCCTGCTCATCCATGGTGATGATCTCCAGCTGCTTGCCGTTGATGCCGCCCTTTTCGTTGACCTGCTTCAGGTACAGGGTAGCACCGTTGACAACGGCCTGACCGTAAACGGAAACATCACCGGTCAGAGGTCCAAGAATGCCCACCTTGATGGTGTCGCCGGAAGCGGCGGCACCAGAAGCTGCGGTAGAGGCGGAAGCAGCAGTGCTGCTGGAAGAACCGCCGCATGCAGTCAGAACGCCGGCTGCGGCAACAACACCTGCAGCGGCCAGGAAATTACGACGAGAAATCATCTTTTTCATAGTGAATATCCTCCTTAGGAGCATTCGTGTTTCAGTATAAAAACGGAAGCAAGGTCCTCTTTCCCTCAAAGCGACCCTGCTTCGTTATCAATATTATAGACCTGTGAGCCAAAATCCGCAATTCACAAACCGTCCATACTTTCAGGGACATTTTGTGGATTTTGTTGCCAAAATAGCCAAAAGCAATAGGCCTATTTTGTGCACTATTTCAATTACTTCATTTTGTTTGTGTGTCAGGTGAACGCAATTCACAAGTTGCAAAAGGGTTACAGGGTCTCCATTTCGGCATCCGCTGCAAACTCTGCCTCGGCGCGGACCTCGGCAGTTTCGCCCTCGGCCTCCACCTCAACAATGGGTTCGGCCAGGATCTTGCGGATGGCGGTAAAATAGAACACCAGCGACAGACCGGTGCCGATGCACCAGCCCACGGGCCATGCCATCCAGATGCCGGTGGAGCCCAGGGCCGTGCTGCTCAGCACGATGGCGATGCCTACGCGCAGGATCAGGTCGGAGAAGGTGGCGATCATGAAACGCACCATCATGCCGCAGCCGCGCAGGATGCCGTCGGTGACCAGCTTGACCGACACGACGAAGTAGAAGGGAGAAAGGATGCGCAGGAACAGCATGCCGGTGTCGATGGCCGGGCCCTGGGGGTCATTCATGAACAGCAGCAGCAGCGTGCGGCCGAAGAAGAAGTACAGCAGCACGATGGGCACGCAGATGATCCACACCAGGTTGCGGCCTGCGCCGAAGCCCTTGTGCACGCGGTCCATTTTGCCTGCGCCCATGTTCTGGGAGGTGTAGTTGGAGATGCCGTTGCCCAGGGTGGTGAAGGAGGTGATGACCATGTTGTTCAGCTTGACAGCGGCGGAGTAGCCCGCAATGACGCTGGCACCAAAGGTGTTGATGACGCTTTGCAGGATGATGTTGCCCACCGAGACGAAGCTCTGCTGCAGGATGCTGGGGATAGCCACCACAGCCACCTTGCCCAGCATGTTCCAGGAGAACAGCATCACCTTGCGGGTGGACTTGAAGGCGGAAATGCGGCGGAACACCACCACCATGGCCAGCACACAGCTGACGCCCTGGCACAGGAAGGTGGCCCAGGCCACACCGGCCACGCCCATCTTGAAACCGGCCACGAACAGGATGTCCACACCGATGTTGGACAGGGACGAGACGGCCAGGAAGTAGAACGGCGTCTTGCTGTCGCCCAGCGCGGAGAAGATGCCGGTGGCGATGTTATAGAAGAACATGAAGGGCAGGCCCAGCACGTAGATGTCCAGATACAGCGAGGAATCTGCCAGAATTTCGTCCGGGGTGTTGATGAGCTCCAGCAGGCCGTGGCAGCCCACCAGACCAATGAGCATCAGCACGGCGCACAGCACGGCGGAACCGATCAGCGAGGTGTAGACCGAAGTCTTCATCTCATCGTAGTCCTTCGCGCCGAAGTAGCGGGACACGATGACCGAGCAGCCGATGTTGCAGCCGAAGGCGAAGGCGATGAAGATCAGGGTGATCTCGTAGCTGTTGCCCACGGCAGCCAGTGCGTTCTCGCCGATGAACTTGCCTGCCACAAGGCTGTCGGCGATGTTATACAGCTGCTGGAAGATGATGCTGCCGAACATGGGCAGGCAGAACTGCCACAAAACCTGTGACGGCTTGCCTACCGTCAGATCCTTATTCATATCAATATCCTCCTCTATGAAGTCTTATGAAGTCTGATCCAATCATGAAGAATTTGTTAACCAAAAGATAGTATAGGACTGGCCTGCCAAAAAGTAAAGAAAAATTTTAGTATATCTGCCATATGAAATTTACATGGCAGGTAGGTCCGCATACCGGGTCGGAAAAACGGGCAGGCTGTAAGCAAATGCCTGCGCGCTGCCCGGCGGTGTGCACCGGCTGCGGGCGGTTTGCAATGAGACAAAAAAGTTTATGCCGGCAAACATTGCGGGCGGCTCTTGCACTGGGAGGCAAAGCGTGGTAGGATAAACGTGGTTAGTTAGCAGTAACTATCCACAAGAATGCCCGGACAAGCCCGCAAGGACGGTGCCGGGCCGGAAATGATTCAAGGAGGTTTTCGATATGAACTATCTGGAAATTGAATCCGTTGTGGGCCGCGAGATCTTGGACTCCCGCGGCAACCCCACCGTGGAGGCTGAGATCACCCTGACCGACGGCACTGTTGCCCGCGGCTGCGCACCTTCCGGCGCATCCACCGGCGAGTTCGAGGCTCTGGAGCTGCGTGACGGCGACAAGGGCCGTTACCTGGGCAAGGGCGTGACTAAGGCTGTGGAGAACATCAACACCGTCATCGCAGACGCTGTTGTGGGCATGGATGCTTCCGACATCTACGCCATCGACGCCGCCATGATCAAGGCCGACGGCACCAAGGACAAGTCCAACCTGGGTGCAAACGCCATCCTGGCCGTGTCCATCGCAGCCTGCCGTGCAGCCGCTGCTTCTCTGGAGATGCCGCTGTACCGCTTCCTGGGTGGTGTGAACGGCAACCGCCTGCCCGTGCCCATGATGAACATCCTGAACGGCGGTGCTCATGCCACCAACACCGTGGATACCCAGGAGTTCATGATCATGCCCGTGGGTGCTCCCTCCTTCAAGGAAGCACTGCGCTGGTGCGCCGAGGTGTTCCACGCTCTGGCTTCCATCCTGAAGGCCAAGGGTCTGGCTACCTCCGTGGGCGATGAGGGCGGCTTTGCGCCCAACCTGTCCAGCGACGAGGAGACCATCGAGACCATTCTGGCCGCCATCGAGAAGGCTGGCTATGTGCCCGGCAAGGACTTCATGCTGGCCATGGACGCTGCTTCCTCTGAGTGGAAAAGCCCCAAGGGCAAGGGCTTCTACAAGCTGCCCAAGGCCGGCACCGAGTTCACCTCCAGCGAGCTGATCGCCCACTGGAAGAACCTGGTGGAGAAGTACCCCATCATCTCCATCGAGGACGGCCTGGACGAGGAAGACTGGGAAGGCTGGCAGGAAATGACCCGCGAGCTGGGCGGCAAGGTCCAGCTGGTGGGCGACGATCTGTTCGTCACCAACACCGAGCGTCTGGCCAAGGGCATCCAGCTGGGTGCAGGCAATGCCATCCTGATCAAGCTGAACCAGATCGGTTCCGTGTCTGAGACCCTCGAAGCCATCAAGATGGCTCACAAGGCCGGTTACACCGCCATCAGCTCTCACCGCTCCGGCGAGACTGAGGACACCACCATTGCTGACCTGGCCGTGGCCCTGAACACCTGCCAGATCAAGACCGGTGCGCCCAGCCGTACTGAGCGTGTGGCCAAGTACAACCAGCTGCTGCGCATCGAGGAGCAGCTGGGCGACAGCGCCGTTTACCCCGGCATGGCAGCTTTCAATGTGAAGCGCTGAACTTGTTGAAAATCTGAATGGATTTATAAGAAGCGTCCGTGCTATTTTGATAGCGCGGACGCTTCTTTGTGGTTTTGCCTTCTCCGCGACAAATGCGAAATAAAATTTCCGCTGAGACTGCCCAGAGCGCAGCGGGGGCATTTTAAATCAAAAACGCTTCCAGTTTTTTCCTGCAATCGAAAACGCTGCCCGATCGTATTCATAACAGAACGGCGCAAAGGCCGGAAAACTGGAAAAGGAGCAAACATCCATGTCTCTGTCTACTCTGATGGCACTGTACAAACTTCTCGGCGGGGGTGGCTTTGCAAAGCTGCTGCTGCTCATCCTGAAAGGCATTCTGGCATGAGCCGGTGGTCTGTTCTGCTGGCGGTGTGCACGCTGGCCGGGAGCCTGTTCATCCTGCTGGGCCTGCCCACACTGCTGCGGCTGGCACTCTGACACAAAAGGGAGAAAAACATGATCTTATCCATGCTGTATCAGCTGTTCCGTCAGATCAACCTGCCGGGCATCTGGTGGATCCTTTCAGAACGGTTTTTCTGAAAATCAAAAATGCAAAAAGAGAGGGGCTTGCCGGTTCACGGAAAGCCCCTCTCTTTGGCTGTTTGTTCAGGAATGGAACGCCTGCAGGTAGGCGTACAGGGCACCCACCTGGTTGGCTTCGCTGCTGAAGGCGCAGGGCACGATCTGGCAGCGGGGCAGGCCCTTCATGTAGGGGGAATCGCCCCGGGACGCAAACAGCCCGTCGTACACCCGGCGCAGCGTTTCCAGCAGCAGCGGCTGCTTGCTGATGCCGCCGCCGATGGCCACCTTTTCCACATCCAGCAGGACGGTCAGATTATAAATTTGTACGGCCACCGCGTGGCAGAAGCGCTCCAGCACATCCAGCGCTTCCGGTTCCCTGGCGTTGGCGGCTTCAAAGAACCGGCGGCCGTCTATGGGGGCATCGGCGGGCAGGCCCTTGCGGGCGCGGTACCATTCCAGCAGCGCGGTAGTGCTGCACTGGCAGGCCATGTTGTTGCGCTCATCGTCCCACCCGGCGGCATTGGTGTTCACAAAGCTGTATTCCCCGGCGGTAAAGTGCACGCCCCGCACCAGCTGGCCGTTGGCAATGATGCCGCCGCCCACGCCGGTGCCGATGAGGAACACCGCCGCATTGCTGCAGCCCTGCAGGGCCCCGGCCTGCAGCTCGGCCATGGCGGCGGCCTTGCCGTCGTTTTCCAGCAGCACGCGGCAGCCGCATTTCTCGGCCAGCAGCTGGCCCAGCGGCGTGTCCGTGTTGTAGAGCAAAGCGCCGCCGTTGGTCAGATAGCCGGTCCGGGTATTCACGAAGCCCGGCACGGCCATGGCGATGCCCTCCACCTCGCTCTTGTGGGACAGATACAGGGTGTATAAAGTGTCGAGAAAATGCTCCTGCGTATCCTGCGGCGTGGGCACAGAGCCGGTGTGCATACGCCGCATTGCTTCATCCATCACCGAATATTTGATCTCGGTGCCGCCTACATCAAAAACCATGACCTTCATGGACATTCCCTCCGCAACGCTGTAGTTTCTTTTATTATGGCAAATTGCATTTGGAATGTAAAGTGAAAACGCAAAAACGGCACGGCTTTGCAAAGAAAGGCTCTTTTTGTGAAAAACAACCCGGAAAAATCCGCAGATTTTTCCGGGTTGCAAATTCAAAAGATTACAGCTTGCTTAGCTGCGGGCCCTGTGCGGTGTCCTTCACGGCCCAGCCCATCTCGGTCAGCTGAGCGCGGATGGCATCGGCGGTGGCCCAGTCTTTGGCCTTTTTGGCAGCGGCACGCTTCTCCACCAGTTCGGTCACTTCGGCGGGCACCTCGTCCTTCTTGCGGTTGTACAGCAGACCCAGCACGCCGGTAATCTCGTCAAAGGCGGCGGCAGCGGTCTCCAGCGCAGCCTTGCTGGAAGCAGCGGACAGGGTGTTGATGTCCTTGACCAGATCAAACACGGCGGCCAGCGCATCCGGGGTGTTCAGGTCGTCGTCCATGGCGGTGCAGAACTTGGTGCGTGCCTCGGCGGCCTTTTCCTTCAGGGCCTCGTCGGTGCCGAAGTCGGTCTTGCTCAGGGCAAAGTCCAGATTCTCGCGGCAGGTGTACAGACGCTCCAGACTGTTCTTGCAGCTCTCGATAAGGTCCACAGTGTAGTTCAGGGGCATGCGGTAGCCGGCGGTCAGCATGAAGTAGCGGATGGGCTCGTAGCCGTAGAGGTTGGCCACATCCCGCACGGTAAAGAAGTTGTGCAGGCTCTTGGACATCTTCTGATTGTCCACGTTGATGAAGCCGTTGTGCA
>ERZ1034768.414-NODE-414-length-14698-cov-4.577068_pt1 | contig 14698 bp, 8 predicted proteins | sample MGYA00520691_ERZ1034768 | MGnify/ENA primary metagenome ERZ1034768 (study PRJEB33766, sample SAMN09781704) | gut metagenome | biome: gut microbiome | host: Homo sapiens | place: Madagascar | study: EMG produced TPA metagenomics assembly of the PRJNA485056 data set...
AGGAAGAATCTGGAAAAGACTTTGGATTCACAAATAAGATACTTCTTAAAAATGTTACAAACAGCATAGAGGTAAGTGCTGAGCTGGTAGACAGAAAGGGCTATTATATACCTGCAGAAGGTTACTATAATCAGGCAAATGAGCTGGTGACAAATAGTGCAGAAGGTGAAGCAGGAAGTGAAGCGGCCTACACGGTATCAGAGCTTACAAAGCAGCCTGACAATGTTGTGTTCAGAGCTGAAGATGGCTCTGTGATAGACAATATGGTGAGAGAAAACGGTGATGCCGGTGTGACGATCACACCTGAAAATGGATGGAGGATCAGAGGTATAATTGTATCTGATGCTGTTTCTGGACAGGAAGAGAATCTTATGACAGTGACACCTGTGCTCGCAGATGATGGCACAGAAACCGGTTCATACAGAGTGGTATCTGAGAATGTGACAGAAAATATGACATTTACAGTTGACTCCGTCAGATTGTACACGGTCAATATAGCGGATACACAGCACGGAAAGATCACAGTTACAAAGGAAGACGGAACAGAGGTTTCAAATGGTCAGACTGTGGATGAAGGAACACTTCTCACATATACAGCAGTGCCAGACAAATACTATGATTTCGATACATGGACAGACGATGCTGCAGATCAGGCTGAGAGCACGTTTGCAGAGACTCTTGACGGAAACATCACAGTAGGAGCTGCATTTAAGCCTAGATATGCAAAGGTTAAGATATGGTCAGTACAGAACGGAAAGATTCAGGTAGTGACTGCCGGAGGCAGGAAGGTATCAGACGGAGATACGGTCAGGGAGGGCACGATACTTGTGTGTACAGCAGTTCCTGATGCACATTGTGATCTCTCAGCCTGGGCCGCAGATGCCAAGGGCAAGACAGGCAAAACTGTCAGACTCAGAGTTACGAAGGATATGAGTGTCCGCGCTGCATTCAAGTTCAGATACAGCCGTGTGACTATAGCAAAGACTGTAAATGGCCAGATCACAGTCAAGACTGCGGACGGCAGGACATTGAAGAGTGGATCAAAGATCAAGGAAGGTTCAACAATCATCTGTACTGCAAAGCCTGCAAAGAACTGTGTCCTCAGGACATGGTCCGGAAATGTGACAGGAAAGCAGACGGTTCGCAAGGTGGTAGTAAATAAGGATATTACTGTAAATGCTAAATTTGCAGCTAAGGTACCTGCTAAAACTGTAAATGGAATAAACAGAAATATCCACGCAAAAGCAGCCGGAAGCTCACTGGCGGTTGTATGGGGCAAGGTTATCGATGCAGATGGATATGAGATCTATATGCAGCAGTGCTATAAGGACTTTGACTCAAATAGCAAGGTAAAGGTAGTGAAAGGTGCGGCAAACACCAGGACAGTCATATCTAAGATAAATAACAAATCACTTGCTGAATATGGTATAGTTAAGACACAGGTAAGAGCGTACAAATATGTGAACGGTAAAAAGAAGTATGTAGACATAAGTGTGATGCTTCACACTGTGATAAGCAGTTCTGAATACACGAATGTCAAGAGTATGTCACTTGCAAAGAAGGCGTATACTCTGAATGTAAATCAGACCGCAGTGCTAAAACCGGTACTGACAAAGGTTAATCCTAAGAAGAAACTGCTTGGCAAGGATCATGGTCAGTTTGTACTGTACTATTCAACAAATAAGAATGTGGCAACTGTCAGTGCTGCTGGCAAGATTACCGCTAAGGCTTCAGGAAAATGTACGGTATATGTCATAACAGTAAATGGTGTTACACAGCCGGTACAGATAACGGTGAGATAGAAATTTTTCACAGGTTATAAGCAAAGAAATAAGCATCCGGGGACTGGGCTGCCAGCCTCCGGATGTATTTATATCAGGAGCTGATGTTCAAAAGAAGGAGAATAAAATTATGGGTGATGTCGCACCAGGAAGCAAGGGGTGTTATGTAAAATTAAAAAAGGCATGGAGACTTTTGAAAACGGCTGATGATGAGAATGTGACAGCCTATCTGTATGGTGTAAGTGGATCTGGAAAGACAACCATGGTGGACAGATATCTGGGAAAACGAGGCTGTGTCTGGATCGATGCAGGATGTATCAGCGATGAGGAACTCTGTATAAGGCAAGGGGCCACCAGAAAGATAGTTGTCATAGACAATATACATGAACTGTCTTGGGGGGATGTCGCAGGAGTCAGGGCAAAGATTGTTGATCTGATCAAAAGAGAGGATGTGTGGGTGATACTCATAGGGAGATGCCCGGTTCCTCCGTGGTTGTCTGCGGTTCGTTTTCAGGAGGGCTTCTATGTCATAGATAGTCAGCTGCTCATGTTTGGCAGGGAGGATATAGAAAAGTATGCGGAATATGTAGGCTTTGAGATGACAAAGTCACAGCTTGACAGAATGTATGTGGAGACAACCGGACTTCCCATTGGCATTGAGATGTGTTATGGAGTCTATAAAGAGGGTGGATTTTCCGGTGGTATGACAGATAGTCAGTACGACGAATTTTCGAGACGGGTTGTTGAGGAGATGTGTAACTATCTGGAATATCATGTGTATGATAACTGGGATATAGAGATGCAGGAATTCCTGATGGAGATATCCATAGTGGATGAGTTTACCACAAAACAGGCTGAGATGGTTACGGGTCGGAGTGACAGCGAGCTGCTCACTGAGCGTGCAAAATGGCTGGGTAATTTCATGACCAGCAGAGTAGAAGGTGAAGGTGAAGTTATATATCAACTGCAGTTTCATATGAGAATATCCATGAGGCGCAGGCTTGCGAGGAAGTATGACAAGGAGAGAGTGCATGATCTGTATGAGAATGCTGGATTGTATTACAGGCTGAAAGGAGACATCAAACTGGCGCTTGATATGTTCGAGAAAGCTGAGGCAACAGAGCGTATAGTGTCGATCCTTGTGGACAATGCGAGACGGGCGCCGAATACAGGGTATTATTATGAGTTGAAGAAATATTATCTGGCACTGCCGGAAAGTGCAATTTTGAAGACACCGGAGCTTATGAGTGGCATGAGTATGCTGCAGTCACTGCTGCTTGATCCGGATGAGAGTGAGAGATGGTACAGTGAACTGAAGAAGTACGCAGATATGAGCCAGGGAAGTGTAAAGAAAAATGCAAAGAGCCTGTTGTTATATCTGGATATAGCCCTGCCTCACAGAGGAAGCGTGGATGTACTTCGAATAATAAAAGCCGCATATTTGATGATGTTCAATAAGGAGATAAGGCTGCCGGAGTTTTCAGTTACATCCAACCTGCCATCACAGATGAATGGCGGAAAGGATTTCTGTGAGTGGAGTAAAAAGGACCGGGAGCTTGCGGCTAATGTAGGGAGGATCGTAGAATTTGTTCTTGGCAGATATGGAAAAGGACTGGTGAACATAGCACTCGCTGAAAGTTTTCTGGAAAAAGGCGGCGACAATTACGAGATCGCAACGCTGGCGGCTAAGGGCCGAATGCAGGCCGAAGCCGGAGGAAAACTGGAGCAGTGTTTTGTAGCTGATGGTATACAGATATGGCTTCATCTGCAAAATGGAAAGCCGCAGGAAGCTGAAGAGATATTGGACGGAATAGAGAAAAAAGCTGAAAATGAATTCGGACAGAATCTTATTCCCAACATAAAAGCTTTTAAGGCCAGATGCAGCCTTTACAGAGGCGACAGAGCGGCGCTTGCGGAGTGGATGAAACTGATTCCGGACGAGAATGAAGAGTTTCGTATTTACGACAGATTTATATATCTGACAAAGGTGCGCGTGTATCTTCAGAATGGACGGGAATCTCTGGCGTTCTGTCTTCTTGAGAAATTGAAATATTATGCATCGGTCATGAAGAGAACCTACGTATCGATAGAATGTGATGTTCTCATGGCAATTACAAAGAACCGGATGAATACTGAGGACTGGAAAGAAGATTTGAAGCGTGCACTTGATAAAGCTATGGAGTACCATTTTGTCCGTATCATATCCAGAGAGGGTGCAGCTGTGTATCCGCTGCTCAAATCTTGTGGCTGGGATGAGGCTGATGCAGCAGATGGAAAGAGTGCTCATGAAAGAAAAGAATTTTACAAGATTGTCATGAAAGAGACTGAGAAGATGAAAAGGTTTTATCCGGGATACCTGAAAGCCGGAGAGGATGATGTTCAGCTCAGTGATACGGCGATAAGTATTTTGAAGCTTCAGGCGGAAGGAATGTCCAGACAGCAGATAGCAGATCACATGAGTATGACAGTTGCAAATGTAAAGTATCATTTGACACAGGCGTATAGGAAACTGGGAGTGACTGATAAGGCCGGGGCAGTCAGAGAAGCCACAAGCAGGGGAATATTGTAGACGGATATTGCAGACGGGGCCGGCATATGTTTGAAAATGTGCATAATATATGCTGGAAAATCGCAATGTGTTGATGTATGATGTCCTTAATTAAGTCATATTGAACAGATCATGACAGATATGCATTTTTTTGGAAGAGGTGGTCTGTGACAGGCGGATATACAAGGAGGAAATACAGAGTGAACTTTTTGGAAGAGAGAATTATGAAGGATGGAATTGTCAAGGAGGAAAATGTACTCAAAGTAGACAGCTTTCTCAATCATCAGATGGATATCCGTCTTTTTGATCAGATCGGTGAGGAATTCAAGAAGAGATTTGAGGGAACAGAGATCAACAAGATCCTTACTATAGAGGCGTCAGGAATTGGAATTGCCTGTGTAGTTGCGAGACATTTTGATGTGCCTGTTGTGTTTGCAAAGAAGTCGAAGAGCATCAACATAGAGGGCGATGTGTATGTGGCGGAGGTTGAGTCATTTACACACAAGTGCAAGAATCAGGTTATCGTGTCCAAGAAGTTTATAAATCCTGAGGATAAGATCCTCATCATAGATGATTTTCTCGCAAATGGATGCGCACTTCAGGGACTTATCTCCATAGTAAAGTCGGCTGGTGCCAGCGTGGAGGGAATTGGAATTGCAGTTGAGAAGGGCTTCCAGACAGGTGGTCAGGTTATCCGTAATCTTGGATATCATCTTGAGTCGCTTGCCATCGTGGACAGCATGGATGCTGCTACCGGTGAGATCAAGTTTAGAGAGCAGTAGAATAAGCTGACTTTGGGATTAGCAGAGATGTGTTGCCCAGATATAATTGTAAATAGCAGCATATAGTATATAAGAGACCGGGAATTGAATTGCTTAATTTGATTCCCGGTTTTTGTATAATTATGTGCTGGCCTATAGTGCCAGCAGGGTGTGGGGGTGAAATATATGGAAAATGAATATAGAGAAGAAAAGCGTGTCTCTCCGGTGGAGAAGATAGGCGGAATCATATTTGGCATATGGTTTGTTCTCAGTATCATAGCAGGATTTATCGCAAGTGAGATTGGTATGGATGCGATATTGCTTGTGGTGGGACAATTCTTTTTGGGGATAGTCATTGTCATGATCATTAAGACTTTTATATCCGGTATAAGAAAAAGACACCGTGTAAGCGGCATGGGTATAGTGTTTATATCAGTGTTCGCAAGTGCTGCGGCTGTACTGATATGGGCGTCGTGTGCGGTAAGAGACGGTTCTATTTCTGAGAAAGTGACATCACTTCCGGAAAAAATATTCGGAAGAGAGAATTGCAATGTGGGTATATTCTATGCTGATGTGTTTGCGGTGATTTTCTTTGCAGTGAGTGCTATAGCACTTATATCTGTGATATGTAGGAGGAAATCTCTTGAACGGAGATGTTCATTTACGGTGAAGGCTGTCTGCTCAGATATGCGTGCGGATATGAGACAGAATGTGAGAGTCGGCAGAAGATATCCTGAAGCTGGTGTATTTGAATTTACTTATAAGGATCAGATGTATAAGGTGTGTGAGCAGACATATGTGGATGGCCTTGGTGTGAGCAGGGGAGATGTGGTATATCTCCAGATAAATACAGATTATCCATATGAATTTTATCTGGAGAATACCGGTATATTCAGCAGGCAGGCGACGCTGTCTGTAGCTTTTCTCATGGTCGTCTCGGGTGTGATGGCTGCCGTTTTGTTCGTTATGATATAGATTGATGTTATCTAAAACTCTTCAGCCAATTCACAAGAGAGTCATGCCAGATGTTGTCTGTGACAGTCTTTTTCATCTGGGCATCTACAGGGCCGTTGCCTGCAAGTTTTGCAAGAACTGCTGCCTGAAGCTCAGAGACTGTCATGGACTCAGGTGACTTGCTCCAGTCAACCGTGATGGTGGCTGGATCGACAGGGAAGTCGGAGCTTTCTTCAATGTTCTTGACTGCCGTAGTATCGTCCTTGGCTTCCTCGTCCTTGGTGGAAGCTTTGGCTTTATCCTCAGTTGACTTTTCTACATTGTGGTTGATCTCGGCTTTATCCTCAGTTGTTTTCTCGGCACTAGGCTTGAGCTCTGGTTTAGTCTCAGCTGCTGTCTCGCTGTCTGCCTTGGTCTCTGTTTTACGCTTGTCCGTTTTTTCGGTATTTGTCTTGGCTTTGGACTTAGAGTCAACACCTGCTTTGCCGTCTGATTTAACATCGGTGTTAGAGTCAGAGCTGTCCTTATTTTCTGGTTTAATATCAGCTTTATTTTCAACTTTTGTCTCGATCTTGACCGGCTTCACATTCAGATCGGTTCCCTCAGGCACCCAGATCTCTCCGCTGTTTGCCGGCTGGGTTATGTTGATATGTCCATCCTGAACAGATACCTTTTCGCCTGACAGAATACCGACATACGCTGCACAGTTTCCTGCTGCAAGATGCATTCCGGCCGGTGCATCGTCATTGTTCACTGACACGATGACACGTGTTCCGTCAAGATCTCTTGCGTATGCGAACTGTCTGTTGGTGAGCATCAGCTCATCGTAGCTGCCATATGACAGTGCAGGAACAGCCTGACGTACCTTGCCGAGTGCGGCAATGAGTGCTGTGCAAGGGTTGGTTTTTACTGAATCCTTGTAATCTTCTATATTGAGAGCTGGTCTTAAGGAATCGTCCGAGCCATATTCCTTGCGTCCCTCAATACCAAATTCAGAACCGTAGTATATGCTAGGCACACCCGGAAGAGTGTAGAGCAGTACATGTACAGGTGCAAAATGTGCCTTATTGGTGAGCTTTGTATAGATACGCTCCACATCATGGTTGTCCACGAAGTTGTATAGCTTAAGTGTTCCCATGTTCTGGAGACGTCTTACAGTGTGCGCAATCTCAAAATAGTTGTGGTCGTTGTGACCGCTGTACAGAGCTTTGTGAAGTGTATAATTGGTGACGCTGTGAAGAGTCTCTCCGTTTACCCAGCGGCTGTAGTCGCCGTGGATAACCTCGCCCATAAGCCAGAAATCCGGCTTAACTTCATTTGCTGTGCGGCGCAGGGCCTTCATGAAATCAAAGTCAAGAACGTCAGCCGCATCAAGTCTGATTCCGTCCACGTCGAACTCACTCACCCAGAAACGGATCACGTTGCATATATAATCGACAACGGCCGGGTTCTTCTGGTTCAATTTGACGAGAAGGTTGTAGCCTCCCCAGTTGTCATATGAGAATCCGTCGTTGTATTCGTTGTTGCCCCAGAAGTTCACGTTGCAGTACCAGTCCCTGTACTGTGAATTCTCCCTGTTTGCCTGTATATCCTTGAAGGCGAAGAAGTCTCGTCCGGTATGGTTGAACACGCCGTCAAATATAACTCTCATGCCCTGCTCGTGGCAGTAAGCCACAAATGCTTTCAGATCTTCATTTGTTCCGAGTCTGCTGTCCAGCTTTTTGTAGTCGGTTGTCTCATAGCCGTGGCCTACAGATTCAAACAGCGGTCCGATATAAAGCGCTGTTCCTCCAATCTCCTTTATGTGATCCACCCATGGAATCAGGGTGTTAAGCCTGTGAACAGGCTCGCCGTAATCATTCTGTTTCGGGGCTCCCGCAAGTCCTAAAGGATAAATGTGATAAAATACTGCCTCGTCATACCATGCCATAATCCTATCCCTCCATAATCGTTTTATCTATTGAGTGTGGTGAAGCATCAACACACCTTTCCAATTATAACAATTTTTATGTGTACATGCAACAATTTGCGTTGTGGATAGTGCACAAAAAACATTGTATTATATATGGGTATGTTGCATATTGACGCAATGTGTGTGAAGTGGTAGTTTAAGAATAACACGTTGTAGTTTTTCACATAATGAAAGGGGAAAATGTTTATGAGAAAATTATTAAAAAAAGTAGTTGCCGGAGTGATAGCAGCTTCGGTGATGGCGGTGAGTGTATTTGCATCACCTGCAGATGCGTATGCAGCATCAACGGGCAGGGTTCCTTCGGGAATCTCCAGAATTGGCAAGGGCACGATCAATATTTATTCGTGGGATAATGATTTGGAAGCTCAAGTGAGATTGTTCAAGAAAACATATCCTAAATACGCAGATCAGGTTAATTATGTTAATTTAAATATGAGTGGTATCAGCGATGAATATCATAACGCATTGGATAATAAGGTAAGAAATGGTGGAAGTTCGGCTCCTGATATTATCTGCTGGGATTCTGACGATATTGGATATGGTATGAGTAAATCTTATACAGTACCACTTGTAAATATAGGATTTGATGCGAGATGGTATAACAATGCTTATAATTATACAAAGGTGCTTGGTAAAAAGAATGGCAGGTTGACTGCTGTAGCTACAACAGTTTATCCGGGAGCTTACATATACAATAGAAAGGCTGCAAAGACTGCTTTTGGAACAGATTATTCAATTACAGTTCAATCTAAGGTGAAAAATTGGGGGACGTTCCTGGCAAGCGCAAAGACTGCAAAAAATAAAGGTATCAAGATGGTGTCAGGTGTTGGGGATACATATCCGGCTTTCTTATATAGCAGTACAACTGCACTTTCAAAGAATGGTTCTATGCAGTTTCCGTCAAATGTTGCGACAATGTATAATGTAAGCAAGTCGTTAAAAAATGGTAACTATACTAATAATACAGCACAGTGGACGACGGAATGGTCAAATGATATGGGCAATCCTAGAGTATTGGGTTATTTTGCTCCGTCATGGCTGGTGCAGATTATGCCTTATTCATGTCCGAATGTTAATCTTAAGAACTATGCACTGGTTGAGGGACCGGCCGATTATTATTGGGGTGGATCATTCCTCACTGCAACTAATAAATGTCACAATAAAGGACTTGCGCAGTTGTTTTTGTATACAGTGGCATGCAATAAGGATTTTCAGTGTAAGTATGCAGTTATTTCAGCTACTGTGCCGAACAACATGGCAGCTACAGCGAAGATAATAAATGCTAAGATAGGTACACGTAAATTTGGAACAGCAAATGATCCATATAAGGTATATGATAAAGTCGCTCGTAAGATAAAGGGAAGACCAGCAACAAAATATGACATGCAGGTTGATAGTAGTTTGTCAAGTGGAATTTATTATCTGGGATTGGGAGAGATTTCTTCTTATAAAGAATTCAGGTATGTTGTAAGGAATGAAGTCCAGAGAACAACACCTCTTTATTAAAATTTGATTTCTGTGTTTGATGATATGGAACGTACCATATATAATTAACACGGTTTTTATGAATGGCTGGGATCATCATATGATCTCAGCCATTTTTTTGCCGGAGCCTGCGGAATGGACGCAAAACAGGTAGATTATCTGATAGGAAAACTTACACAAGGTGTAAGTGTTAATCACAGCGTCGTTCTGATATTATGATATCAGAGCGGCGCTGTTTTATATGCACAACACAACAGCGGGGTCAGGCCCTACCTTGTGTTGGTAACTAAACGGCAGATAAAACGATGGGGTCTGACCCCATTTATACAGAAATGGGGTAGAAAACCATGAAATACGTGCTTTTTTGGACAGTAAAAACCGGTGAATAACGATGGTGCCTGACCCCGTTGTCACGATAGTTTACTTAAAATAGAATCACTAAAAAAATATTACGGCAAAAAGCCAAACCAGACAAAGGCTCTGGACGGCATATCATTTCAGGTCGTGCCTGGGGAATTCCTCGGCATCATGGGCAGCAGTGGATCGGGAAAGTCAACACTGTTGAACTGTATCGCAACGGTCATAAAGCCTGACAACGGAACCATAGAGCTTGGCGGCAGGGAGATACAGTCACTTAAAGGTGCGGCACTTGCACGGTACAGGGGCAGGGAGATTGGATATCTTTTCCAGAACTTTGAGCTCCTGGACAATCTCACAGGCAGAGAGAACATCATGGTTCCACTGTCGATACACGGCGTATCTGAGGCAGAGAGCAGAAGCAGGCTGGAAAAGCTTTCCGCTTATCTGGAGATCGATGATGTGCTTGACAAATTCCCTTCGCAGATGTCCGGAGGTCAGAGACAGAGAGTTGCGGCTGCCAGGGCGCTTATATTAAGTCCAGGCATGATACTTGCAGATGAGCCGACCGGAGCACTTGATTCAAGAAATGCAAAGGCTCTCATGGAGAAATTGTCCGGACTGAACCGTGATGACAATACCACCATACTCATGGTGACTCATGATGGCAGTGCAGCCAGCTTCTGTAAGAGGATTCTTTTCATACAGGATGGCAGGATATTCCATGAGCTCAGGAGAGATATGGAGAGAGAGTCGCAGCAGGAATTCTATGAGAGGATTCTCAAGCTGATGGCACAGATGGGAGGAGGCAGCGCAAATGTTCTTTAAACTTGCAATGAGGAACAGCCGGAGAAGCAGAAAAGAGAACGGACTGTTCTTTGCCTCGCTGGTCGTATCCATAGTGGCATTTTATATCATACTGGCATTGTCCCATCAGGACGTTATGATATTCCTGAAAAGCCTAGAGAGCGATGCGGTGAACAGTTTGCTCCAGATAGCGGCGGTGTTCTATGTATTTTCGTTGATCATGTTGTTCTTTCTTATATATTATGCCAGCAAATACCAGCTTGAACGGCGAAGGCATGAATTGGGAATGTATATAATGATGGGTATGAGGAGATCGAAGCTCTTTGCACTGCTGATGGCTGAGGATCTGGGCAGCAGTGTTCTGGCCCTGATCATCGGACTTCCGATTGCGGTTCTTGTGTCAGAGGTTGTGAGCCTTCTCACGGCAAGACTGGTTGGCCTTGGTGTTATAGGTCATCACGTATCATTTTCGCTGCAGGCCGTTGTACTTACAACGGTTGGATTTATACTTATAAAGCTTGCAGCATTTGTCATACTGAGTGGTAAGCTTGCAAGAAAGCAGATAGGAGATCTGCTTGTAGACGTTCCAGATACAGAGAATAAGCAGCTTCCTGCCCCTGTGTACGGTGTGAGTGCGGTTCTCGGCCTTGCGGCACTTATCGCTGCGTACTATCAGGGAATCAGCGGCTATTCATGGATCAGTGTAAAATACATGGCGGTCACCATAACACTGGGATTTGTTGGCATGTTTCTGTTGTTTTTCGGCCTCAGAATATTTATGGATGCACTTGCCAGACGAGCAAATGGCTCAAAGCCCCTTGCGGTGTTCGGATTCAGACAGATACATGAAAATGTAGTTACAAAATCCGGAACGCTTTCTATAAGCTCGATCCTCATACTCGGTGCTCTGTGCTGCTGCGGTGCGGGCGTTGGAATTTGCATATCAAGGCAGAATTCAGATCATGTGCTTGACTATACATTTGCCTCATATGGAGATGACATCGAGGCAGACAGCAGAAATATCCGCACAAAGCTGGAAGAAGCTGGCGTGATGGATGACTTTTCAAATGTATTTGACATGAAACTCGGCTATATAAAGATGGGAGAAGACGAGCCCCATGATGATGCGGTGAACGTGGATAACGTCATATCCGCACTTGAAAAACTTGATGCCTCAGAGGACAGGGATGTGCTGATAAATAACATTTCATATATGACATATCCTTATCTGATCCAGCAGAGCGCATACAACAAGGTGCTTACGGCTGCAGGAAAGAAACCTCTGGAGCTTGGGGAAAATGAGCTGGCTCTCTACACCGATTTCCTTACTGATTATCGTGGCGGGATTCTGAATAAGGTCCTGGCGGAGAGTCCGGAGGTAGATATACGCGGGGACGAGTACCACCTGACCGGGGAGATACAGACCACAAAGATAGTGACTGATTCTTCTATAACACTGTCATTTGGACTCATCGTGGATGACGACACATTTGCCAGATTGACAAATGACAACTGTGAATTATATGTAAATGCTGTTCTTAAGAAAGACATTGTAGACGACAAGGGACTCATGAAAGCCATAATGGATGAAAATGAGAAGCTTGACAGTATAGATTTTGAAAGAATAAATGTGGACTGCGAGAGTTATCTGCAGAATATAGGAAGAAATATGTTCTACACGGTGGCAGCCGGATATATAACACTTTATCTGGCAGTGGTATTCCTCATAATAGCAAATACCATAATCGGAGTTCAGTTTCTCATGGGCCAGAGAAAGTCTGGCAGAAGATACAGAACCCTTGTGAAACTTGGGGCGACATACGAAATGCTTTGCAGCTCCGCAAACAGACAGGTTGGCTGGTACTTCGGAATCCCGGTTGCTGTGGCAGCGGTCAGCAGTATATTTGGCGTGCGTGCCCTGCTCACAGGAATACTGTCAGAATTCATGCGCGGCAGTATAAAACAGATACTTGTCATAGCTGCGGTTATGATAATCCTGCTGTGTGTGGTAGAATGTATTTATATGACAGCAGTAAAACGCTCCAGTAACAGATATCTTATGGCAATGATGAAGCCAGAGCGAGTTGAGTGAGTTGGAACCAATATGACGGAGTCATATTTCGGAATGGTTCCGACGACCTGCCCCGCTCGCGTAAGCGAGAGGGGCGCTACCGATAGTCGGAGCGCTTATGAGCGTAAGCGAATAAAGGAGAATAGACGGTGAAGTGTGTGATGGTTATTGAGGATGATGTCCTCATGTGCGACGAGCTTCTGGATATGCTGGCAAAGGCCGGCTACAGGGCTGTGAAGACAAATGGATTTGACAATATAATAGAACAGATACTGGACACGGCTCCGGATATTCTTTTGCTTGATATCAATCTTCCGGGCAGGAGCGGATTTGACATTTGCCGGGAGGTCAAGAGGCGGAGCTCTATCCCTGTTCTGATCCTCACATCGAGGGATCAGCTAAAGGATGAACTTCACGCACTTGAGATCGGTGCCGATGAATTTCTCACAAAGCCGTGCCGCCGGGAGAGGCTTCTCGCCAGAGTGGCAAATGTGCTCAAGAGATACGAGGGCAGACAGAATCTCATAGAAGGAGAAGGATTCCTTTTGGATACACAGACTTATACTCTGTATATAAATGGAAAATCCACGGTGCTCCCACAGAATCAGGGGCGGATACTGGAGACTCTGATGTCCGGCGGGGGTGAGGTTGTCTCAAAGGAAAATCTGTGTAAGGCGGTATGGGGAACCTCGGAATATATAGATGAGAATGCTTTGCAGGTAAATCTCACAAGGCTGAAAAAGACCATGGCCTCACTTAACATGAAGGTTTTGATCGTGTCTCAGAGAGGCGTGGGTTACAGGCTGGAGTGAGAAGCAGAAAATTTGCGAAAAAAACAGGCAGTCAGGGTATACGTGCAGAAAATGGTAGTTATGGAAAAATATCGGACTGATCATTTTGCTTGTATGTGAGGATGTAGGTGCAGGAAAGGATAGACATATGAAAACATGGTGGCTGGTTATGAAAAAGAATATGCCGTGGCTGGCGCTTCTGCTTGCGGTTGATCTCGTATTTGTATTTTTGCTGTGGCTTGTTGCACCGGAGGCTTTGAGCACTATCATGACGGTGATCGCATTGTTTGAGATAATCACATTTGTGGCGGTGTGCATAGCTTTGTGCATGAGATTCAGGAAGCAGTCAGATGCTTTCAGAAACTTTGTGAATGGGCCTGATGAGGAGAATGAAGCCAGGCTGCTTGAGGCGTGCAGCAAATCGGATGCCGAGTTTATTCACCTGATATCTGATACTATGTGCGAACTTCAGGATGAACATGGGCGTTCGCAGACACAGCTTGCTGATTATCAGGAGTATGTGGAGAATTGGGCTCATGAGATCAAAACGCCCATATCCCTGCTCACTCTGGTAGTTGACAACAGGCGCGATGAGATCCCTGATGAGATGGCGAGAAAGCTGGATAATGTGAGCAGCAAATTGCAGGGGTACGTGGATCAGATTTTGTACTATGCGAGGCTGAAAAGTGCCGTCAAGGATTACCTCATGGAAAGCCTTGATGTGAGCGAGTGTGTGGATCGGGCAGTGGAGACGTGCGGGCCGCTGCTTCTTGAGAAGAATATACGTATCAGAAAGAAGCTGGAATCCGGCGTGATATTTAGCGATAAGCGAGGAATCCAGTTTATTCTTGGGCAGATCATAGGCAATTCCATCAAATATGCAGGAACGCAGCCGGAGATATCATTTGATTTCTGGGAGACTGACAGATACAGCGTGCTTGAGATCAGCGACAACGGCGTGGGTGTGAAGAAATGCGATATGCCGTACATATTTGAAAAAGGATTTACCGGTGATTCAGGGACGGCGAGAGAGCACGCAACCGGAATGGGCCTATATCTTGTGAGCGAGATGGCAAATGACCTGGGCATAAAGATCGAGGCTGATTCAAAGTGGCAGAATGGATTGACAATAAGGCTTGAATTCCCGCGGATAGACGGCAGAGAAGAGGAT
>ERZ1034768.416-NODE-416-length-14622-cov-12.950642_pt1 | contig 14622 bp, 13 predicted proteins | sample MGYA00520691_ERZ1034768 | MGnify/ENA primary metagenome ERZ1034768 (study PRJEB33766, sample SAMN09781704) | gut metagenome | biome: gut microbiome | host: Homo sapiens | place: Madagascar | study: EMG produced TPA metagenomics assembly of the PRJNA485056 data...
ATATGTGTCTATATTTTTATGTTAATTTTGTTGCTTTAATTTTTTGAACTGGGTACTTTTCATCGCAATTTTCGACACTGTTCGACAAAAAATTGAGACATTAGGTTATCCCCTTTGTCTCAAATCTAATTCAAAGTAAAATTCTACGCCATTTTCTAAATTTTTTACTCCATATTTATTATCATAATTTCCCATTATGGCTTTTACAAAAGCAAGACCTATTCCTGTTCCTCCATCTTCTCTATGTCTAGATTCGTCTGCCTTATAAAATCTATTCCAAATTCTATTTAGATTTTCTTCTGAAATATTCTCTCCTGTATTAAATACCTTAATGCAAACTTTATTTTCTTCTTCTAGAATTTCATTTGAAATTTTTATATATTTTTCTCCATACATTTCTTTAACATTTTTTATAGCATTTGTTAAGTAATTTGTTAGTACTTGTTCTATATAGAAATCATCTGCAAATACAGATATATCTTTAGTTTCGTCAAATTTTATTTCTGCATGTTTTTCTTCTATCATTACATTTGTTTTTCTAATAACTTCTTTTTCAAGTTCTACTATATCAAATTCTTTATTGTTAAATTCTCTTTTTCCATATTCTAATTTCATTAATTCTAGTAATTGTTTTACTAATTTATCCATTTTATTTGTTTCGTCTAAAATGACTTCTGCATAGAATTTTCTACTTTCTTCATCACTATTGACATTTTCTAGTAGCCCCTCGCTATATCCTTGTATTAATGCTATTGGCGTTTTTAATTCGTGTGACACATCTGATATAAATGTTTTTCTCATTTCATCTATTTTTGATTTTTCTTCTATATCTCTTTCTAGTTCTGAGTTACTACTTCTTAGTTGTTTTATTGTTCTTTCCAGTTTGTCTGACATGGTGTTTATACTTCTTCCTAAGTCATTTATTTCGTCTTTAGCATTTGTTACCTGGTATTTTTGGCTAAAGTCTAAGTTTGACATTTTTTTAGCAATGTTGTTTAGTTCAAGTATTGGCTCTGTGAATTTTCTTGATACTATTGTTACCATGATTGAAGCTATTAATATGGTAAATCCTGCCATCATCAATAGAAAATTGTTTGATATGCTAACACTGTCTTTTATTGAGTTTAGTGGTATACGTATATATAAAAAATATCCATTTTCTAATTTTCCAGAAAGCATCATATATGATAGTCCATTTTTAGTATCCCTTTGTTGTTTTATTTTGAAATTATCGTTTGATTCTATTTCTTTTCCATCATTTGCTTTGTCTAATATATCGTTTATGCTTCCAATTACTGTTGAGAAGTTTTTGTTTGTTGTGTATAGGTTTATTCCGTTATTGTCTTTTATTAAAATATCAAAATTGTTTTTTATTGATAATTTTTCCAGTTCTGTTTGTATGTCATCGTCTCTGTTTTGTTTTTTATAGTATTCGTTTATTGATTCATACACTGTTTTTAATGTAATCTGTTTTTTGTATAAGTAGAATTGTTCTAGGGCAAAATTGTTTACTAATATCATAAATAGTATAATTAGTAATACTGTTATGCTTAGTGATAAAAATAGTTTTACTTTTACAGATGATAGTACATCTTTTATTTTATTTAACTTCAAATTTATATCCCACGCCTCTCATTGTTTTTATGTATTTTCCTCTTTTTCCTAATTTATGTCTGATTTTTTTTATATGACTGTCTATTGTTCTTGAGTCTCCATAATAGTCGTAATTCCACACATTGTTTAGAATTTTATCTCTTGATAGTGCTATGTTTTCGTTTTCTACTAAATATACCAATAGTTCATATTCTCTTAAACTTAGTTCTAGTACTTTTCCATCTACTGTTACTGTTCTTCCTTCTTTGTCTATTTCAATTCCGCCATAGTCTTTTACTTCTTTTGTATCTCCTTGTGTTCTTTTTAGTATGGCTTCTACTCTGGCTACTAATATTTTAGGGCTGAATGGTTTTGATATGTATTCATCAACTCCTAGTTCAAATCCAAATAGTTCGTCTTGTTCTTCTCCTCTTGCTGTTAGCATTATTATTGGCACTTTTGATGTTTGTCTTATTTGTCTTAATACAGACCACCCGTCAAGTTTTGGCATCATTACATCTAATAATATTAAGTCTATTTTTTGTGAGTTTTCTTCATATACTTGTAGTGCTTTTTCTCCGTCTTCTGCTTCTAGTATGCAAAATCCTTTTACTGCTAAAAAGTCTTTTATTAATTTTCTCATTCTTGATTCGTCATCTACAATTAATATGCATTTATTCATACTATTGCTCCCTTCGTTTTGATTATTGCCGTCTAATTATTGTGTAACTTTGTTTTTATTATACTTATTTTTTGTGTCCTATTTGTGAATTTTAACTGTTTTTATTGTACTATATAGATTTTAAAATTGCAAGTTAATCAGGATAACGACATAAAAAAATCATTAAACTTTTTGTTTAATGATTAGATATTTTTACTCTATACTATTTTATTTTTTAACATTTCCTTTAATAGATATGAATTAGTATATAATGTATTAATTTTGATTTCTAAACCATTTTTTGAAAATAAATATAACCATTCAGCATTATCTATAGTTCTTGTTTCAACTTTTGTTATATTTGATATTGTTATATTTTTTTTATAAAATAATGATATTTTCTTTATTTCATTTTTCGAAACAATTATTTTTAACTTAAATTCATTTATACACTCTAGCAATGAAAAAATAAGCATTATTCCAAAGAAAACTACTACATACCAATTATTAGTATATGCGCCTAAAACTAAAAAAGCAGTAAAAACAACACAACAAGTAACCATTAATCCCCTATAAAACTTTGGAACTTGCATAACAAATTCATTTTTGTTTTCTTGTTCAATTATTTTAAGATATTTTAATTTTGATTCTGCAAAAGTAAATTCTTTTGGTATTTTTAATACTTTTTTATTACCTTTATATAATAAAATGTTTCCAGATAAATCCTTTTTAGCATTAGCAATTTCTGTATATAGTAATTCTTTAGTTGAAAATCCTAAATTATAAATAATTTTATCATCAGTTAATTTTATAAACATTACATAATATATGTAACTTAAAACATACAATAATATGTTAAATAAAATAAAACAAACACTAACAATAATTTTTGTATTTCCCTCTATGTTTGATGGAAATGAACTTATAAAAATAAATAATATAGAAAAAATAATTCCGCAAATTAATAATATCTTTGATACAATTTTTTGTTCCCAGCAAAACTCTCCATCTTTTGTAATTTTGCTATCATTATTCTTCGAGTTTTTCTTTGATATAATTATACTTACAATCGACATAATAATACCATAACTTAATAATTTAATAACTAATTTCATTTTATTCATACCTCCTATTTATGATATCCAATCATATATTATCATATAAATTATTATTTTAAAACATTTTTTTAATATTTTTTAATTGTTTTCATGATAACGTCATTAAAAAATTTTCTCATCTCGTTATCTTGCAAGTTAATTTGCTTTTATTGCCATTTTGTATTATACTGGTATTTGTACCTATTAACTGGTTTGTTGAAAGGAGTGCCTATGAAGATTTGGGTAACTTTTTGCATAATGCTTATTTGCATAATTGCTTGGGTATTTATAGCAAAAGTTGTTAAACCACGTACAAAGAAAATGCAAGGAAGCAAAATTGATTTAACTATGCTTTTAATTACTATAATTTCTGTTATTTTCTTTGGAGCACTTTGGATATTTGTTTCCGCAATTGTATCGCGATTTTTTTAAATATCCAAAAAGAAGGTTCCAAAGCCGGAACCTTCTTTTAATTTTTAACAAATACTGTTTTTGTATCATATGCCAATTCTACATTTTCTTCTCTTAAAATTTGCATAATTTTAAAATTGATTTTTTCTTTTTCTTCTAAGAAACTTGCATAGTCTATAGAGTTTGTGTAACTACAAACCATTAAATTTATTCCGTTATCTGTTATATTATCAAATCTAACTATTATTGTATCATCAATTACGTCGTCATGTTGTACTAATAATTCTTTTATTCTTTTTTGAACTATTTGTACTTTTTCTAGCGGAGTGTCTAAGTCTAAACATAGATTTACTTTATTTCTTCTTTTTTCCATTCTACTCCAATTTATTATTGAGTCATTTGCAATAACTGCGTTTGGTATGTTTACTACAGAGTTTTCAAATGTTCTAACTCTTGTACTTCTAAATGTGATGTCTTCTACTGTTCCTTCGTATTTATCTACTTCTATCCAATCTCCAACCACAAATGGTTTGTCTAAAAATATTACTAATCCACCAAATAAATTTTTTGCTGTGTCTTGTGCTGCAAGTGTTATTACAACACTTCCTATTCCTAGTCCTGCAACTAAGCCATTTAGGTTAAATCCTAAATCTGTTATTATCATAAATCCTGCAACTACATATACTAAAACTCTAATTGATTTTAATATGAATTTTAGCATTGAGTCTTCTACTTCTGGATTCATTTTGTCTTTTAGTCTATTTACCATTCTGTTGTTTGTTGTAAGACTATTTGCAATTCCATTTGCAGCTAATATGATAAATGATATTTTAAATAACTGATCTACCCAATTATTAATCCACGCTCCTGTATTTAGTGGTTGTCTTATAAATAATAATGCTAAATATAGACCTAGTATAATATAAAACACTTTTAGTGGTGTATAAAATGCATTATTTTTTATTGCCTTTTTATTTTTAGTTTTTGGTTTAAATATTCTTACTGTAAAATATGCTAAACTTCTACTTAAACATCTAAATAATATGTATATTAATATTGCAATTAATATATCTATTATTTGAGTCATTTGTATTTCTTTTATTGATTCTACAAAACTTCTTATGTTTTCCATATTTAATCTTATCCTTTCTAAAATTGCTAATAAGACTCACCTTTTGGCAACTTATTTTTGTCAAAAAGCGAGTCTATATTGCCAATTTTTATCCCATATAGTCTCTTAATTTTTTACTTCTACTAGGGTGTCTTAATTTTCTTAATGCTTTTGCTTCTATTTGTCTTATTCTTTCACGAGTTACGTTAAATTCTTTTCCTACTTCTTCAAGTGTTCTAGATTTTCCGTCTTCTAGTCCAAATCTTAATTTTAATACTTTTGCTTCTCTTGGTGTTAATGTGTTCATTACTTCTTCTAATTGTTCTTTTAGAAGTGTATATGATGCTGCATCATGTGGTGCTGGGCTATCTTCGTCTTGTATAAAGTCTCCTAAGTGACTATCTTCTTCTTCTCCAATTGGTGTTTCTAGTGATACTGGGTCTTGTGCAATTTTTTGAATTTCTACTACTTTTTCAACTGGGATTTCCATTTCTTTTGCTATTTCTTCTGGGGTTGGTTCTCTACCCATTTGTTGTAATAAGTTTCTTGATGTTCTTATTAATTTGTTTATTGTTTCTACCATATGAACTGGAATTCTTATTGTTCTTGCTTGGTCTGCAATTGCTCTTGTTATTGCTTGTCTTATCCACCATGTTGCATAAGTACTAAATTTAAATCCTTTTGTATAATCAAACTTTTCTACTGCTTTTATAAGTCCCATGTTTCCTTCTTGTATTAGGTCTAGGAATAGCATTCCTCTACCAACATATTTTTTTGCAATACTTACAACAAGTCTTAGGTTTGATTCGGCTAATTTTTGTTTTGCTTCTTCGTCTCCCTCTAAAATTCTTTTTGCAAGTTCTAGTTCTTCGTCAAATGTTAATAACGGTATTTTTCCTATTTCTCTTAAATACATTCTTACTGGGTCATCTACACTTATTCCTTCATAGCTTGTGTCTGTAATTTCATCTAGTTTTAATTCCTCTACTTCTTTTAAGTCTTCGATGTTTGGTTCTTCGTCAAAGTCATCTGGTAATAAGTCTATTCCACCTTTTTCGAATTCATCAAATACTTCATCCATTTTTTCTGGATTTACATCATTTAATTTTGTTGCTAAATCACTGTATGTCATTTTTCCATTTTCTTTTGCTTCTTTTATGATGTTATTTATTTTTTCTTTGTCTGTTTTTTCTTTATTTTCTGGTTCTTTTTTTGTTTTTGCTTTTGTTACTTTTGTTTCTTTTACTTCTTCAACTTTTTTTACTTCTTCTAAATTTTCTTCTTTTTTATTAGACATGAATTTACCCCCTATTTAATTCTGGCTAACGTAATTATTATATTACTTAACTCTTTTTCTAATTCCCTTTTTTCTTCGATATTCGAAGTTTGTTCTAATTTTTCTAATATTTCAAGTTTTCTATTGTTTAACTTGTCCCTTTTATATGCTTGAATTATATCGTCTATGGCTTTTTCTAAGTCTTCTATTTCATAGTCCTCGGCCATTATCATTGTAATTTGATTTTGTTGGTCTTGGTCTAAATTGTCTATTATTCCATTTATATTACTATTTCCTTTTTCAAATTCTTCATACAACTTTTGGGCTATTTTTTGATTTATTTCATCTTGAAAATCTTCCGGTTTTATATTTTGTTTTATTATTTCATATATTGATAAATCTCCTGTTAGTAATATTGAAATTATTGTATTTTCTCTTCTTCTTATTGCTTCTGATACTTCCTTTGTTTCTACCTTTTTATGTGTTACAACTGGCTTTGGTCTTTCTAACACTTTTTCTGTTTTGACATTTTTATATGTTAGTTTATTAACTTCTGCATAAATCGCTTCTTTTGAAATATCATATTCTTTTGCAATTTTTTCAATATATACTTCTCTTTCCATTGTGTTGTCTACTTTTGAAATCAATTTTGCAATTTCATTTAAGAATTTTATTTTGTCGTTAGTATTGTCTAAATTCAACTCTTTTTTTAGTATTTTTACTTTAAATTCAACTACTGAAAATGCTTTGTCTACTGCATTTTGAAAACGCATATTTCCATATTTTAATATGTATTCGTCTGGATCTTTTGCTCCTTCTAATTGCAATACTCTTAGGTCACATCCCATATTTTGCAATATTTCTATTGACCTTAATTTTGCTTTTATTCCTGCTTCGTCAGAGTCAAAACTTAATATTATTTGTTCTGAATTTTTTCTTAGCAACCATCCTTGTTGTTCAGTTAAGGCTGTTCCAAGTGATGCTACAACATTTGTTATTCCTCTTTGATGTAGTGAGATTACATCCATATAGCCTTCAACTATTAATATTTTCTTTGTGTCTCCTTTTTTTGCAACATTTAGTCCAAATAAATGTCTTCCTTTGCTATATACTATATTTTCTGGTGAGTTTATGTATTTTGGTTTTGAGTCATCTAAAACCCTTCCTCCAAATGCTATTACTCTTCCTCGTGCATCACATATTGGAAACATTAATCTGTTTCTGTATCTGTCTATGTATTGACCTCTTTCATTTTTATTGACTAAACCTGATTCTAATATTTCTTGTTCTTGGAATCCTTGTTTTTTTAACTCTTGATATAGTTCGTCAAATTTGCCTGAGAATCCAATTCTAAATGATTTTAATGTTTCGTTTGTTAGTTGTCTTTTTTTTACATATTCTTGTGCCATTTTGGCTTGTGGTTTATATAAATTTTGATGGTAGTATTCTGCTGTAAATTCATTTACTTTGTATACTTTGTCTTTTAGTATCTCTCTTTGTGTGTCTCCATTGTTTTGTAGTGTTGGTAGTTGTATGTTTGCCCTTTCTGCTAGCATTTGCACCGTTTCTATAAAGTTTAGTCCTTCTATTTGTGATACAAATGTTATTACGTTTCCTCCAACTCCACATCCAAAGCAGTGGAATATTTGTTTATCTGGTGAGACTGAAAAAGAAGGTGATTTTTCGTTGTGGAATGGACATAGTCCAAAATAGTTTCTTCCGCTTCTTTTTAAGTGCACATATTGTGATATGACATCTACTATGTCGTTTGATTGTCTTATTTCGTTTAATATCTCTTCACTATATCTTGCCATTTTTCCTCTCTTTCTTTCAAATAAACATACTTATATATAATATTCGACCTATTTTACATAAATCCTTCTTTGTTTTTAAAAAAATATGAATCTGTTATGTTATATGATTTTACTTAATAATATATTGGGCAAAAACATGGGCGGAGAAAGTTTTGCCTTTGTCCACCCCTATGTTTTATCTTATACAATGGAGTAATTCTTCCATTTTCGATTTGGTTTCGGCATAGCCCAAAGCACTTGCTAGTACTATGTCTTCAGGAGTTCCGAAAGTTCCCATTTTAATTTGCGGTTTTATGATAAAATCCGCTTTTTCTTCTGGTATCTTCCATGCATTGACATATCTGGATTTCATGTTTTCCTTTTTCTTTTTAAAAGTCGCTAATATCGTAAATCCATCTGATGGAATCATTGGATTTGCACACATGCCTCCATCCCAAAACCTGTAATTTTTTCCATTTATTCTCATATGATAATGCTCATATGCGACTGGAAAACTGCACGAGGCCCGACATGCCTCACCCAATGTTACTTCTGGCGTATTTTCTTTTGAGAATAAAAAGGTTTTAGGAAATAACATTCCTCCTTGATTAGCAACAATATAAAGATCTTTCTTTAAATCTTTAAATTTCATGTTGCCACAGTAATCATTAACTGTATTCTGAATTATTTTGCTCCCTTTGCCGCCTTTTAAACGGTTTGCCTCTGAATAATGAACTACATATTTTTGTACCTGTTTCAGTATTTCATCTGCCGGCGTTCCAACTGCCCCTAACATAGCAATTATTGCGCCAATGCTGCTACCAGAGTATGCCGATATTTCTATCCGTTCTTCCTCAAACGCCTGAATTACACCAATCGACGGAACTTTTACTCCTCCGCCCCGAATAGCTAAATTTATTTTTTTCATATGTTTTTCCTCCTTTTGTTTAGAAGCTATTCTTACTACATTTAACTATCTATATTATACTACAATTTATATCTATTTTCAAGTTTTATGTTAATTATGTATTTAAAACCATCATTTTATTATCCAATTTATTTACCATTTTTGCACATTGTACAAGTTCTTTTGATGTTGATTTTGTAACTTCTTTATCTGGTTTATATTTCATTTTGTGTTCAATACTTGCCCAAAAATCCATTGCCAAAGTTCTTATTTGAAGTTCAACTTTTACATATATCAAATTTTGTGACAATGTAATTGGAACTTCCAAAATCATATGATAACTTGAATATCCGCTCTTTTTTGGATTTTTTACATAGTCTTTTTCTTTCAGTACTTTTACTCCGGGTATTTTTGTAATTAAATTTCTTATTGAGTATATATCCTTTTGAATTGGGCATATTGTCCTTATTCCTGCAATATCATTAATGTTTTTAATCATTTCCTTGTATGTATATTGTAAACTTTTGTCTTTCATTTTCTTTCTTATACTTTCTGGTGATTTTATTCTTGTGTTTATGTGGTCTATTAAGTCATATTCGTAAAATAATTTAAATTCGTCTTTTAATATTTCTAGTTTTGTACTTATTTCCCTTAGTGCTACTTGATATATAAACATTACTTTTTCAAATTCTTTGCTTTTTGTATCTATCGGTATTTCTATCTCCATTATATTTTCAATTTTTTGCAATTCTTTGTTTGCTTTCATTTGGTTTTCCACCTTTCTTTGGTGTTTTTTAATTGATTATTATTTAATTTTCAATTTTATTTCACCATATTTTTCATATTTATTATATGGGTATTTTAATTTTATATTATTCCCAAATGTTATTTTTTTTGTAAATTTTGTGTGAAAAAGATTTTTGTTTTTTTCATACACAAAAGAAGAAAGATAAAATTAAATTTATCTCTCTTCATATTCTATTGATGTTGGATTTCCACTAAATTTTGCACCATTCGTTTTTGGTGTTTTTGTAGCAACTTTATATTTATTTCTTTTCCCAACTGCCTTGTTTACTATATTTATAGTTTCTTTTCTTTTTTCTGTTGGCATAATTGCAAGTTTATTTAATAACCCCTCGTTATAAAGCATCTTTACTGTATCTAGGCTATTTTTATCTACTATCATTTTGTTTAATACATCTATTATCCTGCTTTTATCTTCTATTGGAATTTGTCTTATTAAATTTATAATTTGATTTTCTTTTTTCTGTAATTCTTTATTTCCTTCATTTATTTGTCTTGAAATCTCTAAAATATCCTCTTTTTTTAATTTTGTGTTAACAAGATTTTGAATAGTTTCTACCAAATATTTTTTTTCTTCTTTTTTCAGCTGACTTAATTGCTTTGATTCTGGAATATCAAATAGCCCTGTTTTTTCATATTCGATACTAATTTGTCTTGCCATTTCGTTTAAAATTAGCATTTTAAATTCTCTTTTATTAAACCTGCCTTCTTTATATCCTCTTTTTTCTTCTATTTCTTTATATTTTTCTTGTACTGTTGTTGCTAAATCTCTTTCTATCATTTCCCCTGTTGACATTGCTTTAGACAACTTATATATTGAAGGGTTCTTTCTTGCATCATTATAAATATCTTCTGCCATTCTTTGTGCTATTATATTTTGAATCAATTCGTTTATTTCATTATTCATATTTTCTGGTCCTAATTGTTCTTGTATAGCCGATATTTTATCTCCAATTTCACCATCTTGTATTTCTTTTATATTTGATTTTAATATTTCAATCTTTGTTTTTGCTTCTTTTCTTTTTTGTTCTAACTTTTTTTGTTGTTCCTGTCTTTGAAGTTCTAATTGTTCTTGTTCTGCTTGTTTCTGTTTTTCTTGATCATGCATCTGTTGTATCAATTCCAAATTGTCTCGTATGTTCATATCTCCCTTGTTTATTATATTTTTAATTGAACTATCTGGAATACTTGTTTCAGCCTCATCAATTGCCTCAACTATTATATGATTTTGTATATCCTCTTTTTTTGATAATTCTATAGCTGCCCTTTCTACAACTTGATTTGATATGTTATCTCTTTCTATTAACTCTGTTAAAAGTTTTCTTACCTCTAATGGATCTGGATTATTCTGTACAATTTGCATTATCTTTTCTACTGTATCATTTATAGGGTTTTCTTCTCCATTTTCTTTTTTAGTCACATATAATTTTTCTATTTCATTTGCTTTTTCATTTATTTTTTTATCTAACTTTGTCTTTCCTGCTATTAATTCTGGATTGTTTCTATTCATAAATTTTTTTATTCTATCTGTTATTTTCACCTTATCACCTTATTTCCCATAATAACTATCTAATAGTATTTGTTTTATTTCTGAAACTAATGGAACTCTTGGGTTTGCTGTTGTACATTGATCTTCAAATGCTCTGTCTGCAAGAATATCAATTTTTGCCAAAAATTCTTTTTCGTCAATTCCTGCCTCTTTAAAAGATTTTGGAATATTTAAACTTTCATTTAATCCCTTTATTTTCTCTACTAAACTATTTACACCCTCTTCTACTGTGTCTGCTTTTAACCCTAATTTTTTTGCTAAATTGCTATATTTTTCGTCTGCAATATAGTATTCATATTTAGGGAATGACACGAATTTTGATGGTTTGCTTCCATTGTATTTTACAACATATGGTAATAATATTGCATTTATTCTACCATGTGGCAAATGGAACTCTGCACCTATTTTATGTGCAATTGAGTGGCTCACTCCTAAAAATGCATTTGTAAATGCCATTCCTGCAATTGTACTTGCATTATGCATTTTTTCTCTTGCTAGCTTATCACTTCCATCATTATATGCTTTTTCTAAATAATTAATTACTAATTCAACTGCTTTTTCTGCTAAACCATCTGTATAGTCTGATGCCATATTTGATACATATGCTTCTAATGCATGTGTTAGTACATCCATTCCAGTATCTGCTGTTACAGATTTTGGAAGACTCATAACTAGGTCTGGGTCTACTATTGCAACATCTGGTGTTAATTCATAATCCGCAAGTGGATATTTTCTGTCTTTTTCTTTATCTATAATTACTGCAAATGATGTTACTTCTGAACCTGTTCCTGATGTTGTTGGTATTGCTACCATTTTTGCTTTTTCCCCTAATTTAGGAAATTTATAAGTACGTTTTCTAATGTCCATAAATTTTAATTTTAATCCTTCAATATCTGCCTCTGGATGTTCATAAAATAGCCACATTCCTTTTGCAGCGTCCATTGGACTTCCTCCACCTATTGCTATTATTACATCAGGTTTAAAACTATTCATTTGTTCTACACCTTTTTTTATTGTATCAAATGATGGGTCTGGTTCTACATCACTAAATATTTCTGAATGTACATATTGCTGCCTTTTTCTTAAATGATATAAGATTTTATCCACATATCCTAATTTGACCATTCCTTGGTCTGTTACTATAAAGGCTCTTTCTATATCTGGCATTTTTTCTAAGTATGCTATTGAACCTGCTTCAAAATATATTTTTTCTGGAACTTTAAACCATTGCATATTAACTCTCCTTTTCGCAACTCTTTTTATATTTATTAAGTTTACTGATGACACATTTGCTGTTGTTGAATTTTTTCCAAATGAGCCACATCCTAATGTAAGTGATGGCATATTTGTGTTATAAATGTCTCCTATTGCTCCATGTGTTGATGGTGAGTTTACTATTATTCTTCCTGCTTTTAAAGTTTCTGAAAATTTTAAAATCGTGTCTTGGTTTTCACTGTGAATTGCTGCAGAATGTCCAAGTCCTCCAAATTCTAGTAGTCCCTCTGCTTTTGCAATTCCTTCTTCTTCATTTTCAACAATGTAATATGTTAAAACTGGACTTAATTTTTCTTTTGAAAATGGATATTCTCTACCAATTCCTTCTTCATATACAACTATTACTTTTGTGTCTTCTGGTATTTCAAATCCCGCTTCTTTTGCAATTGTATATGGAGATTGACCTGGCACGTGTGATTTTAGTTTGTATCCATATTCTTCTGTATATTCAAACATTGAATTTTGTAATTTTTGTTTTTGTTCTGGATTTACAAAGTAGCATCCAGATTCTCTCATTAATTTTTCAAATTCTTGATATATGTCTTTATCAACTAAAACTGCTTGTTCTGATGCACATATCATTCCATTGTCAAATGATTTTGATAGTACTAAATCATTTACTGATGTTTTTAATTTTGCAGTTTTGTCTATATAACATGGTACATTTCCTGGTCCTACTCCTAGTGCCGGTTTTCCACATGAATATGCAGAACGTACCATTCCTGTTCCTCCTGTTGCTAATATTAAGTTTACATCTGGGTGGTTCATTAATAATCTTGTTGCTGTTATTGATGGTTCTTCTATCCATAATATGCAGTTTTCTGGTGCTCCTGCTTGAACTGCCGCATCTCTTAAAATTCTTGCCGCTTCTGAACTGCATTTTTGTGCAGATGGATGGAATCCAAATATTATTACATTTCTAGTTTTTGCGGATATTATTGATTTGAACATTGTTGTTGATGTTGGGTTTGTTACTGGTGTTACCCCTGCAATTATTCCCACTGGTTCTGATATTTCTAGATATCCTTCTTCGTCATTTTCGTTTATTACTCCAACAGTTTTTTCATTTTTGATACTGTGGTATATATATTCTGTTGCAAACATATTCTTTGTTATTTTGTCTTCATATATTCCTCTGCCTGTTTCTTCTACTGCCATTTTTGCTAGTTCCATATGATGCTCTAGTCCTGCCATTGACATTGCTTTTACAATGTTATTTACTTGTTCTTGGTCTAGTTTTAAGTATTCTTCTGATGCTTTTTTGGCTTTTGCAACTAATTCGTCTATCATCTTTTGTATTTTTTCTTCTTCTAAATTTTCTGCCATAAGACTTCCTCCTTGGTATTATTTTATCCTATTTTATTATATATTATTAGAAGAATTTGTCAACTGATTTTTTAAATTAAAGCGTCTCTTGTTTTATTTTGTCTATTTCTTCTTTTTTTAATCCTGTTACTTCTTGAATTATGTCTTCTGTCATTTTTTTATTTAACATTTTTTGTACTATTTCCTGAATTTGTTGTACTTTTCCTTCTTTTCTTCCCTCTTTTCTTCCAATATTAATGTACCTTTGGTTTTCCTCTCTTATCATTTCAATTACTGCTAGCATACTATCATCTCCTTCATCTAATTTTTTTAATATTTTATTTGTACTCTTCTTTATCTTCCATTACACTTACACATAAATTGCTTTTATATACTTCTTGATTCTTGTTTTTTTGGATAGTGTTCCATAATCCAAAAAGTGCTTTATAATATTCTTTTTGTTTTATATAGTCTTTGTATGTAAATATTACCATATGGCATCTTCTCCTTTATTATAATCTGTATTTTAAATTTTGTCAATATTTATTTTGAGGTAAATATATCTCTTGAAAAATTTTCTATCACCTCCTGTTTTTTTCAAAATTTAAATTTATCCATGAACTGGATTTTTGAATTGATTTTTGAATGATGTTTTTGTCCGGATTTGGACTTTTTGATTTTTGAATTTAAATTTTTTATCGAATTTTAAAACTTTCTAATTTGAAAGTGAATTTATAATATCATAAAATGTCGAGAATTGCAATGTTTTTTTGTACATTTTGTTGTACTTTTCATCGCAATTTTCGACATTTTTTGACTTTTCTATCAAAACTTTTAATT
>ERZ1034768.421-NODE-421-length-14517-cov-6.245747_pt1 | contig 14517 bp, 8 predicted proteins | sample MGYA00520691_ERZ1034768 | MGnify/ENA primary metagenome ERZ1034768 (study PRJEB33766, sample SAMN09781704) | gut metagenome | biome: gut microbiome | host: Homo sapiens | place: Madagascar | study: EMG produced TPA metagenomics assembly of the PRJNA485056 data set...
TTCCTACATAGGATGCGCCTCCAAGACAAAGAGAATCTCCTTGAAAAAGGATCTCACGCTAAATGTGGCATTGGCTTCGTCTGCAGAGATCAGGAGCGCGCGGATAACCGCCCGCAAGGATGCCGGAATCCGCTCCACGTATATGGGGGCGATTGAAGTCCCTAACGAGCTCATCGCCAACACTCCGGTTGTCCTCGGCGAGAAGGATGTTCTGAAGACCCTCCAGATGATGCCTGGCGTGCAAGGCGGCAACGAAGGCTTTTCGGGAATATACGTCCGTGGAGGCGGCGCGGACGAGAATCTGATGCTTCTGGACGGGACATCGCTTTACAATGTCAGCCATCTTTTCGGACTGTTGTCTGTTTTCACTCCCGAAGCCGTCAAGAAAGTCACGGTCTACAAAGGCTCTTTCCCGGCGCGGTACGGCGGCAGGGTCTCCAGCGTGGTGGACGTGCGTACCAACGACGGCAACTCTAAGAAAATCTCAGGAAGCGTCACCGCCGGCTTTCTTGCCGAGAAATTCCATCTGGAAGGACCTTTGAAGAACGAGAACACGACTTTCTCCCTGAGCGCAAGAGGGATGCACACGTTCCTTTTCGATCGTGTCATCAAATGGGCGGGCAGCCCGCTGAACTACGCCTTCTATGATGTCAACGCCAAGGTCTCGCACAAGTTCTCCGACCGGAGCAGAGGTTGGATCGGGTTCTACAGCGGACGGGACTATTTCCGCTACGAGGACAAATCCAAATCCAGCAAGCGGTTCTATGGCTCGGATTACGAGCCTTACACGATGCTGACCGAGGATGAGTCCAACCTGAACTTGAACTGGGGCAACAATGTGCTGTCCGCAAGGTGGACCTACATATTCAACAACAAACTGTTCGCTGATTTCACGGCCTACGGCAACCTTTATCGGATGGGAATACACTCTGTCACGGAAAACTCGGAGAAATCCGAACTCGGCGAGACCTTTTTTCGAAGCGTCAGCGACTACTCCTCCGGAATCCTTGACGCAGGTCTCAAGGCGGATTTTGACTATACTCCTTCAACCAACCATTTGATCAAGTTCGGCGGAGAATATGTCCGCCACGGCTACCGTCCTGAAATCACAAAATCACGTATCAAGGACGTGAACGACAGCCGCGTCTTCGCCGACACGACTTACAGCGATGCGGCCAGCCGACGGGTAAACGGCAATGAGATGTCGCTTTACATCGAGGACGACATCTCCGTCGGCAACCGCTTGACTTTGAACCCAGGCCTGCATCTAAGCCTTTTCAATGTGCGAGGCAGGTTCTACTTCTGTCCGGAGCCGAGAGTCTCGTCGAAATTCGACATCAGCGAGGACTGGTCGGCGAAGACGGCATATTCAAGGATGTCGCAGTACGTCCATCAGTTGACCTCCGGGACTCTGGACATCCCAACCGACCTTTGGGTGCCGATCACCGCCGAGATCCGTCCCGTGACATCAGACCTCGTCTCAGCCGGAGCGTATTACACCGGCCTGAAAGGTTGGGAGTTTTCCCTCGAAGGCTATTACAAGAAGACGGAAAATGTCCTTGAATATAAGGACGGCCGTCTAGCCCTGTCATCTTCCGTCAATTGGGAGGACAACGTCTCGATGGGAGAGGGACGAGCCTACGGACTGGAACTCTATGCCCGCAAAGTTGTCGGCAAGACCACCGGCACCTTGGCGTACACCCTCTCCAAAGCGGAGAGAATCTTCCGTGACGGCAGCATCAACGATGGCCGCTGGTTCCCCGCTCAGTTCGACCGGAGGCACGTAATCAATGCCACTGTGAACCATAAATTCAACTCAAGAATCGACCTCACCGCTTCTTGGGCGTTTCTCAGCGGAAACTGCATGACCATCCCGACCAGAGGCTCGGCTCTCATCACCCCTTCCGGCGATGACGTGGCGGTTGACTATGTCAGCGGGCGCAACAACTACCGTCTGCCTCCGACCCATCACCTTGATGTCAGCGTCAACTTCCGGAAGCAAAAACGTCACGGCGAGCGGATCTGGAATTTCGGAATATACAACCTCTACTGTGCGCAGAACCCTTCCTGGTGCGTCTATGATGCCTACGAGAAGGAAGGGGAGTGGAAGCCCGCGATCTCGAAGCGCTCTTTCCTCACTTTCCTGCCGTCGTTCAGTTATACCTTTAAATTCTAATGAATATGCGAACTAAGATATTCATACTTGCCCTTGTCGCCTCGATGGCTTTTATCTCTTGTGAGGAATATATCCCCGTAGATCTGCCCGGTCCGGAGAAGATGCTGCTGGTCAACGCCTTGATGTCAACGGGCGACACGACACACACTGTCTGCGTCGGTGTCAGCACTCACGAAAAGGCGGAAAAATTGAAGTCCGGCCATCTTGAATGTTGGGTCAATGGTGAACTGGTGGCGACCTCTGATAATGTTGAGAAAGCGGATGGACTTCTGTACCATAATGTGTTCAAGTTCAGGGCTGATTTCAAGGCTGGAGATGAGGTCCGGGTTGTCGTGGAGTCTGAAGGGATGAGGGCGGAGGCGACGGCAGTGGCCTTGGATGCGCCTGTCATTGCCGGAGTGGACACGACTCATCTTTATAAGAAGTCTTCCAAAGGCAGTGACTACATCAAGACTCTGGGAATGGGTGTTCACGTGAAAGACAAACCCGGCGAGAAAAACTATTATATGCTTCAGGCCTGGAATTTCGGCTATGCCTACAATAAGCAATTGGAGATAGACAATTCCAGCGAACCGCTTCTCAATCCGGGAATCAACCTTAGTTATGACAGTGGTACTCCTTCCGAGTCCGATTATTTCGCCAACGGGTACAACATATTCACTGACACGGGATTCGAGGGAGACACCCACATATTCAGAATCTCTTTGCGTAGAGGTGGGCTCACTGGTGTGACGGTGCGTCTTCTGGCTCTTGACCGCAAGACCTACAACTACATCAATGCCGCTTGGTTTGAGAACTCTGACCTTGCCGGTCTGACGTTCTTCGCCGACAAGCCTTATCCGACGAATGTGACCGGCGACGGCATCGGCTTCGTCTCCGTGATGACATCCACTGACTATGAAATCGACTGATATGAAACGAATTGAATATGCTCTTGCGGCTCTCCTGCTGCTTTGTTCCTGTCAGGAGAAGATCGACTATTGGATGACTGACGCCGCCACCGCCACGATGGACCGGATTGTCGGTGAATATGCCCTCGAATCCGCTGAATGGAGTGAAGGCAGAATTGACCTGAATGATGACGGGATCTCGGATCCGGATTTCCTGACGGAATTATCCACGGCTTTGGGTGGTCGTTTGGACTATATGGATCATCTCAATGTGGATATGGATGAAACCTTTGCATATAAAGTTAGAATTGTCTGGGAATGCAGGGTCGCTGAACTGTATATCTACCCAAATTGGCGGTCGGATGTATTCTGGAATCCGTATAGTTTGTACGAGGATTTTGAAATAGGGACAGATGGAACATTCCCGCAATCGCTGACCTTTCCCGGGAGGGATTTTGAGGACGATACGGGATATCATAAACAGATTTATGTGTTCAAAGACATTGTCTGTGAGTTTAAGGAGCCGGATGCCTTGTCCATAAAAGCGGAGACCGTGTTCTATGATTATGCATCAGAGTCTGTCAAGAGAGGCACGGTGACATATTTCTTCAAATGCGTCTCCGGCAAAGGGAAAAAGTCCGGTCACTGAGCTTGTCGAAACTTTTCGGTCACTGAGCTTGTCGAAGTATCTGGAATCAGAATATAAAAAAGTAATTGCATGAAAACCAACGAAGACAGAATGATAGACTTCGTGGCCAAGTCCTACGAAGAGAATCGCTTTGACCCGAGGAAAGCCTTGGCACGGTCGCAGAACGACTCCTTGCGTCGGTCGCTGAGCCTGTCGAAGCGCACTGTGATGTTGAAACGCATCGCCGGAGTCGCGACAGCGGCCGCTGTCGGCATATTCCTTTATCTTTCATGGCTAACCTCATGGACCGGCTATGCCGCCTACGACATTGCCCAGACCTTCACTCTTCCGGATTCCTCGTCCGTTACCCTTGCCCCTGGATCCACCCTTCGTCTCCAGAAGCACAAGGACAAGCGTCTGGTCCAGATGACAGGCAAGGTTTATTTCAACGTCCGTCACGATGACCGCGCCCCTTTCCGTGTTGATGCCGGATCCGGTTTCGTCAAAGTCCTCGGCACCCGCTTTCAGGTTGACTCTCGGGATCCCATCAGCGTGAGCGTTGTCTCGGGCAAGGTCCTCTTCTCTGCCATAAGGTCTGGCGAAGAAGCCCTGATCCTGACCAAGGGACAGTCCGCGGTTTTGGATCCGGCTGCGTCAAAGCCAGTTGAAATCACTCCGAAACACCCGAACCCTGCCGCATGGGCCACCGGCGAGTTTATCTACGACAACACCCCGCTGCCAGAAGTTCTCTCCGAGCTCTCTGAATATTACGATGTCACGCTCGTTGCTTTTGATGCCGGCCATTCGTCCGGTGAATCCCGCCGCCTGAGCGGAGAGTTCTCCACGTCCTCCCTCCAGGAAATCCTGAACCTCATCAATTCTGCCCTCGGCACGGACATCCAGATCGAAAGCCAACCCACTCGCTAGTGTCTATGTTCTGTTCTCGGGTATATGTTAATATTTGCGTGGCGGCTAATATCCTGATTATTCGTCTGTTGCTATATTGTTCTCCTGCTAAAACAAGGACTGGATGACCTATTCAATATATTCATTTATAATGATTTATCCGCCACGGCGTGTTTAAGGGTCTCGGCTTCTGGTGAATTTTTTGAAAACTTTATGCAAGGTTTCCGGCGGAGATGATTTAGTAATGCGTCGGACCGGGAACGGTCTTACGGTACTTAAACTATTATTAACAATTAAAGATTTAAACTAATGAAAAGTTTTTTCAGTTCAGTTGTGACGGCAGCCCTCTGCCTCTGCTCATTCGCATTCGTCTCTTGCGACAAGAACGAAAACAAAACTCCGGATCCTCTTACATTCAGTGTGACGAAGGCTGAGGTTGAGGTTGGTAAGACCGTTGAGGTTACCGTGAAGAACGGCACACAGCCTTTCACGGTAAAGTCAAGCGATGAGAAGATAGCCACAGTGAAGGTGGAGAAAGAAAAGATCACTGTTACAGGAGTGGCAGGGGGAACAGCCACGATCTCTGTAGTAGACAAAAATCAGACGACGGGTTCGTTTACCGTAACGGTAAAGGCTGCGGCAGAGAAGCTGGAGTTTGACAAGGCCGAGGTTACTGTCGGAGTTGAGAAGGAAGAGGTTGTCACAGTCAAGTCAGGTACCGCTCCATACACAGTGAAGGTTACGGATGCGGCTGTCGCTACCGCCATCGTGAAAGAGGCTGCCATCACCGTGAAGGGTGTCAAGGCCGGAACCACCACACTTACCGTGACCGACAAGGACGGCAAGACCGGAGAGGTTGCAATCAAAGTCGAGTAACAATCAATCAAAGAATCGATTTCATTTATAATTGGTATGGGGATCCGCAGTATGCGGGTTCCCTTTTTTTGTTAGGCGTATTGGGATAATCGAACCGATTAATGTAAGTCAGTCACTGAGCCTGTCGAAGTGACTGGACATAAACATAATACAAAAACGGCTTTGCGGAACAATCTGCAAAGCCGTTAAAAATTTGCGGAGAGAGCGAGATTCGAACTCGCGAGCCCCTTTAGGAGGCCACACGCTTTCCAGGCGTGCCTCTTCAGCCACTCGAGCATCTCTCCAATGGTCCGCATTTTTAGTTGCGGACTGCAAAGATAATCAAAACCTTTGAATATTCAGCGTCTGTGACGAATAATTTTCAATCACAGCCTGTCGAAGTTACAATCTGTCGAAGTTACAGTCTGTCGAAGTTACAGCCTGTCGAAGTTACAGTCTGTATTTCGCAATATTCTGTAGATGAGCAAGTTTTGGAACGCTGCCCTCCTAAACCGCCCGGAACGAATCCGTAACCCCTTGTGAATGAGGAAGTGATGTCCCACCTTTCATTCTTCCTCTTGTGAAACGACTCGGTCGTTGGATCTATGGCCAGGCAAGCCTCACGAATTACAATGTGTTCCTTTTCAACTTCTCGACGTAGGCCTCGATGCGGCGGAGCTCACGAGGAATGGAGATGCTTTGAGGGCAATGCTCGATGCACTGTTTGCAACCGATGCAGTGGTTGGCCTGGCGGACGGACGGGATTGCCCGGTCGTAGCTCACGAGATAGGCCCGGCGCAGCTTGCGGTAATTCTCCTGCTCGGTGCTCTGGGCGATCTCGCCCTCGTTGACGCATTCGTTGTAGTGCTTGAATATTCCCGGAATATCGACTCCGTAAGGGCAAGGCATACAGTACTTGCAGTCGTTGCAGTTGATGGTCGGGAAGCTGGCCATTATGCCGGCGATCTCGGTGCCGAGGAACTCTTTCTCCTCGTCGGTCAAGTACTTGAAGTCCTTGAATGTGCGCAGGTTATCCTCAAGATGTTCCTGATAGACCATTCCGCTCAGCACCGTCAGGATTCTCGGGTACGATCCCACGAATCTGAACGCCCACGAAGCGAGTGAGGCTTTAGGATCACGCTCCTTTAGCCTGTTCACGACACTTTCCGCCGGATTGGCCAGACGGCCACCTTGGAGAGGCTCCATAATCACGATCGGAATCTCCCTCTTGTCCAGCTCGTCGTACAGGTACTCGGCGTTGACATTGCGCTGGCCGTCAGCGTGTTTCCAGTCGAAATAGTTCATCTGGATCTGCACGAAATCCCAGTGGTACTTGTCGTGCAGTTTCAGTAGCTCGTCGAACTGCTGTTGGTTTCCGTGGAATGAAAGTCCGAGTTGACGTATCTTGCCTTTCTCTCGGTCTGCCTGAAGCAGATCCATCATTCCGTTGTTCACGAACCTGTCATCGAAAGCCTCCAGGCCTCCACGGCCGAGAGAGTGAAGCAGGTAGTAGTCCAGATAGTCTGTCTGGAGGTACCTGAACGAGTCGTTGTACAGTTTCAGGGATGCCGCTTTGGAATGATCACTGAAGTTGGACAGCTTCGTGGCGATGTAGTAGGAGTTCCTTGGATGTCTGCTGAGTGCATTGCCTACAGCCTCCTCGGAAAGTCCCTGGAGATAGACCGGAGATGTGTCGTAGTAGTTGACTCCGTGAGCCAAGGCGTAGTCAATCAGTTTGTTGGCGTTCTCCTGATCCACGATATCCTTCCCACTCTCGTCCTTCTTCATCGTGAAGCGCATACATCCGTAACCCAGCAGGGAAACCATGTCCCCGTTGCCCGGATTCTCACGCATCTCCATCTTACCGTTCTCCAGCACATCTTCACTGGAACCATCGTCAAGGATGGCCTCGGCTGTCTTTTTAGGGGCGCACGCTCCGGCAAGAGCAACGGCTCCCACGGCCGCTGTCCCTGCACCGGCCCTTTTGAGAAATTCTCTTCTATTAATATTCTCTTTCATATTCATGGAATTTATTGAGACCGCTTTTTCTGAATATGTCCCTTCAGAAGGCTTGTCTCAAAGACCGGTTACACATTATGATGAACACTGTACCCATTGACGGTGATTGCGCTGATCGGGCGGGACGGGCAGAGATTCTCGCACGCTCCGCAGCCGATGCACTTCTCCTCGTTGACTGATGGGATTCTTGGACTCTTCTCGTCATCCGGATTCTTCCTGACCATCCTGATGGCTCTTACAGGGCAGTGGTGAGCACAGTTTCCGCAGCTGACCCCGTCACGGTTCACGACACAGAGGTCATAGTCCACGCCGGCAGTGCCGACCTTCCATTCGGTTTTCTCCTCAGGAGTGATCTTCAGGATGGCTCCCGCAGGGCAGACTTCGGAGCATTTCACGCATTCCGGACGGCAGTAGCCCTTCTCGAAAGACATCTCCGGCTGCATCAGGTGCTCAAGTCTGGAGGATGGTCTGAGAACATTGTTCGGGCAGACGGTCACGCAGAGCTGGCAGGCCGTACAGTGCTTATAGAACTTCTCCACGCTCTCGGAACCGAACGGCGTGATAGGCGTTTTTCTGTTCGGGGCTTTCTTTGGAAGCACCTCGGCGAATCCTCCATCTCGCTTCTTGTCCTTGATCTCCTCTTCTTCGGCCCTCATCGGAATGGAAGACAAGAGTGATCCTCCGATGACAGCGGCACCGCCTACCAAGAAGGCTCTTCTTCCTTTGTCGGTCGCTTCGATGGTTGGTGAGCCCTGTCGAACCACAGGCTCTGCGACCGGAGTCGGAGCTGCTGAGGAGCGATTTTGGCCGTTTTTGCTCTCGTCGGAGGTCATTTTACTCCCGACAGGCGCGTTTTGTGGCGTTTTTGCTCCCGTGGAGCCCGAACCAACCCATCTTCCCCAGGCGAACCGATATTTGAGCGCTCCGAGCCGGCAAGAATCGATGCAGTCAAAGCAATCGATGCACCTGCTATAGTCTATCTTATGGTTGTCAACATCGATGCAGGCCGCCTTGCACTTCCTTTCGCAGGCGTGGCAGCTCTTGCACTTTGACTTGTCGATCACCGGACGGAACATCGCGAACCTTGAGAAGAAACTCAGCGTGGTTCCCACCGGACAGATTGTGTTGCAATAGGTTCTGCCGTTTCTCCAGGCGAGGACCACCACGACGATGAACGTCACCGCCGCCACGATCAAGGTCGGCAGACTCTTCAGCCAAACCTCCTTTGTCACAAACGCATAACTATCCTGCCTCTCGGCGATCCAGGCGAGCAGGTTGTTGCCCCACTGCCAAACCGGCGCGAGCAGACTCTGCACCATTCTACCGTAAGCGCTGTACGGAGCCAGAAGCGCCACCAGCGAGTTGAGCCCGGCGACCAGCGCGATCACGAACAGCACCAACACCCCGTAGCGCAACCATTTGATTTCCTTTGAATATGAGAACCTTGCCTTCTTGCCTTTTCTCCTGGAACTGAGGTTGGACGCGCAGTCCTGGAATATACCCAACGGGCATATCACCGAGCAGTAGATTCTGCCGAAAAGCAGTGTCAGTACCAGCAGAATGGCGATGACAACGAAGTTGAGGGCCAGAACAGCCGGCAGGAACTGGATTTTGGCGAGCCATCCGAACCAAAGATGAAGTGTTCCGGTGAAGTCCAGAAACAGCAGCGTGACTGCAACGAAGCAGATCGCTGCCAGAGTGATTCTAATTATTCGGAGCATAGTGTTTGTAAGCCGAAATGTTCCGTAAAGATAAAGAAAAATTCTGAAATGATATTAATCCAGAATCACCAACGCCATTGACTTGTGCGAGAACGTCAGCTTGACAACATCGGCCGAAGCCCGGTTGAGGGTTGCCTGCCACCAGTTGTCGAAAACCACTCCACTGGTCTGCCATACCAATCCCTCGGACTTGATATTCAAAGAATTATCAGGGCTGAATATGGACACGGCCCTGCCTTCGCCGACGAAAAGCTCGCAGGAGTCCGTCAATGCGAAAGCCGTTGAATAGTCGGACACCGCATCGACATATATTCTGTCTTCATCAGGATTACCGCTGGCTCCGTAAAGCCGGGCATATTCCATAATCTGTCCAAGGTTGCCGAGGGTGTGGGCCTCACGCTTGCCTGTAGCACCGAGAATGTGCACGGTCTTGACTTCCGGCCAATGCTCCAGCAGGTAGCGGAACGCCTTGGTCTGGTCGTTTGTCTCCTGCTCTTCTTCTCTTATGGCGATGCGGGAATATTCCTTGAGATGCTTCGGCGAGATGGAATCCATATCCCCGATGATAGCATCCGGATCCCTGAGGTCTTTGAATATCTTGTCCCGGTGCCGGAGAAACGTGTCCAACGCCCTGTCGCAGCAGATTATCACATCCGCCCGGCGGAGAAGCTCGCGGGGATATTCCTTTTTAGGAAAGTCGCCGCATTCGAGGATGACCGCTTCCATTATGCCTTTGTTTTGGCGATTTCGGCCTTGGAGGTGCCGGCGGTAGTGGTGTAGAGTTCCGGCTCGCGGAATCCGGCGAGGAAGGCCTTGATGTCCATCCGCTTCTTGCCGGCTATCTGCACGTCCTTCAGGGAGATGGCTCCGTCGGCGGTGGTGATGTGGAGGTAGGTCTTGCCGTCGGTGAGGATTCGGCCCGGAATGGTTCCTTCGACAGGCTCATCGACCTTTTCGGCCGTGAAGATCTTCAACTGGGCCGGAGCGCTACCTTCCTTGACGAGTTCGGTGAACGCTGCCGGATAAGGACTCAAACCACGTATGAGATTGTAGATCTGTTTGGTGGAATCGTTCCAGTCAATGTGACACAACTCGCGCGAAAGCTTCGGTGCCGGCTTCAATACCTCGGAACCCTGTATGAAACTTCTCTGGACACGCGTGTCCACATTGCGCTCGATTATGCCCTGAGTCGTCTGTACAACCAATTCCGCGCCGATCTCCATCAGTTTGTCGTGCACATCCCCGGCGGTGTCGGTGTCTGAAATATTGATACCCTGACGCAGGATGATCCCTCCCGTGTCAATGTCCTTGTCGATCATGAACGTCGTCGCGCCGGTTCTGGTCTCTCCGTTGATCACGGCCCAGTTGATAGGAGCCGCTCCACGGTACTGTGGCAGAAGCGCCGCGTGCAGATTGAACGTGCCAAGCTTAGGCATTCCCCATACCTCTTCCGGCAACATCCTGAAAGCCACCACGATGAAGAGATCGGCCTTCATGGCCTTGAGCTGCTTCAGGAACTCCGGATCCTTCAGTTTCACAGGCTGCAGAACCGGAATACCGTGCTCGACAGCGAACTTCTTGACCGCGCTTTCGTTGACTTTCTGTCCCCGGCCACTCGGCTTGTCAGCCACTGTGACCACACCTACAATATTGTATTTCCGCTCCAGGAGTGCCTGAAGTGGCGCCACCGCGAAATCCGGTGTGCCCATATAGACGATTCTCGTCTTCTTGAATATTCCTGCCAACATACTCTTAGCTTTTCTCCACCAATTCTTTATGCTGTCCATGTTTGAGATGTCCGTGTCGTGGATGGCTTTCCATGTCAGGAACAACCCGATAGGCAACAGGATCAACGCGGACGCGAAGGCTCCCGTGGCCGTGCTGATGCTTCCGTCCCTCGCCAGCTTGACTCCGGTGATGTCCACGATCCAGTAGAGGACGAAGAACAGTAGCGAGACGATCGCGGAGACTCCGATCCCTCCTTTTCTTATCAACGCTCCGAGAGGGGCTCCGATGAAGAACATGATGAAGCATGCCAGAGCCTGACCATAGCGTCTCTGGAATTCAAGGGCTGTCCAACGCAGACGGACTGTGTAGTCAAACGCACCGAATTCATAGCTTTCCAGATTTGACCTGATCTGCCTGGCGTTGTCCGCCGCTTTCTCAAGCGCCTGTGCCGTCGCCTTTTCGTCTTTGAAACTCAGGAACTCCGGGTCGCTGAAATTCCTGGTGATTCCGCACGATGATGTGTCAAGCTGCTTGTTCTGTGTGAAGATGTAGGAAGCCGCCGTGCTGAAGATCTGTTGCGCTTTCGCGCTGTCCCTCATAGCCATGAGCGAGTCCCTCTGCGTCCTGAGTTTCTCCAGCGGCAGAGCCTTGACCTGATCCCCGTACCTTGCGCTGTCCGACTTCTGGAACGCATAGTTCTGAAGCGCTATGACCATTTCCTGTCTGCTGAAGTCTATCTTTTGCAGTTGCAGGGAGGTGTCTCGGTAGTTCTTCTCGTTGGTCTCCTGATAGTTGGTGCCGTTGTACATCCGGAATGTCAGGTAGGACTTGTCCTTGGACATCTTCATTATCGCCGAATCGGCCAACGTAAGACGTGTGTTGCCCTTCCCGTGATGGTCGTAGAGCATCACATCGTTCATCATCCCAGTCTTGTCGTTGCGGCTTCCGACCCGGAGGACATATCCCTCGACTCCATCGTAGAATGTTCCGGAAGGGATCTTGATCTCTTCCTTGGTCTTGCCGATGTCATCCCTCAGCGTGAAGATCTCGTTGTAGGAGACCGGTACAAGGTTGTTGATGACGAAGAAAGTGCCGATGCTGATGAAGAACGAGGCGATGAGAATCGGCAGCATCACCCTGAGAACCGACACTCCGGCCGCTTTCAGGGCGATGAGCTCGTTGTTCTCGCCCATATTCCCGATGGTCATCATCGAGGCGAGCAGTGTGGCCAGCGGCAGCGCCAGCGGCAGCACGGTGCAGCTTCCCCAGAAGAGGAACTCCGCCACGATGCCGAGGCTCAGACCCTTACCGACCAGCTCGTCGATGTAAACCCACAGGAACTGCATCATAAGGATGAAGATGACCACAAGCAGGATCATAAAGAATGGTCCTATGAATGAGGTCAGTATGAATCTGTCAATCTTCTTCATCCCCGAAGCTTTGTTTTATGAATATACCAATGAATATGCCCGTGTCTATGCCGTGATGATCTCCACCATCTTGTCCAGCGCGGCCTGGAGTCCGTCGATATTCCTTCCTCCCGCCGTGGCGAGAACAGGCTGTCCGCCGCCACCGCCCTGGATGAACTTGGCTGCCTCACGGATGTCCTTCGCGGCGTTGTGACCCGCAGCCACAAGGTCGTTGGAGTACATCAGGGCAAGTTGTGGTTTGCCGTCGTGGCTGAATGCCGCGGCAAGGGCGAAATTCTCCACCTCCTTCTGGAGAATCGAGGCCGCTTCCCTGAACATTGCCGGATCGACATCCCTGCTGAACTTAACAACTTTTATTCCATTGATCTCTTCTGCGTTCCCGGAAATCACTTTGGCGAACGAGGCGGCCTTCTCTTTGGCATATTCCTCGATCTTCTTCTTCGCGTCTGAGTTTTCGCTTATGAGCTTGGCCACGGCGGCGGCCACGTCAGGAGCATTGTTGAACATCGTGCGGATGCCCTTGAGGGTGTCGGTGAGGGTGTCGAGGATGTTCTCCGCGGCCTCTCCGGTCACGGCCTCGATCCTGCGCACGCCGGCGGCGATGGCTGATTCGGAGACGATCTTGAAGAAACCGATGCGGCCGGTGGATTTGGCGTGGGTTCCGCCGCAGAGCTCGATGGAGTCACCGAACTTGATGACACGCACCTTGTCACCGTATTTCTCGCCGAAGAGAGCGATGGCTCCCATCGCCTTGGCCTCGTCCATCGTTGCGTCCCTCTTTTCCTCCAGAGGGTAGTCCGCGCGGATGAGCTGGTTGACCCTGTGCTCAACTTGCCTGAGTTCCTCGTCGGTAACCTTGGCGAAGTGTGAGAAGTCGAAACGGAAATAGTCCGGGCCGACGAACGATCCCTTCTGCTCGATGTGTGTGCCGAGCGCTTCACGAAGAGCGAAATCCAGAAGGTGGGTCGCCGTGTGGTTGGCTGTGATCTTAAGTCTGCGCTCCACGTCAACCTTCAGGGTGAAGGTTTCCTCGCAGTCCGCCGGAATCCTCTCGGCGATGTGGATCGTAAGGTTGTTCTCTTTGATTGTGTTGAGGATCTTGACTTCCTCGCCGCTCTCTGAGACGATGACTCCGGTGTCGCCGACCTGTCCGCCCATCTCTGCGTAGAACGGTGTGCGGTCGAAGACCAGCTGGAACATAGTCTTGTTCTTCTGCTTCACGGTGCGCTGCTTGAGAAGCTTCACGCCATCAAGCTCGAAGTTGTCGTAGCCGAGGAATGCCTCTTCCTCACCGTCGTTGTAGATAGTCCAGTCCCCGAACTCGTTGGCCGTGGCGTTGCGCGCCCTGTCCTTCTGCTTCTGGAGCTCCTTGCCGAATCCCTCCATATCAACCGTGTAGCCTTTCTCCGAGGCGATCAGCTCGGTCAGGTCGATCGGGAATCCGTAGGTGTCGTAGAGGATGAAAGCGTCCTCTCCAGGGATTGTCTTCGTGGCGGCGTTCTTGGCGATGTGGTCGTCCATAAGTCTGATTCCGCGGTCGAGAGTCCTCAGGAAGGACATCTCCTCCTCACGGATCACGCTCTCGATCAGCTTCTGCTGTTTGGCGATCTCAGGATAGGCCTCTCCCATATCCGCCACAAGCTGAGGAACCAGCGAGCAGAGGAACGGCTCGTCGAATCCGAGGAACGTGTAGCCGTAGCGCACGGCGCGGCGCAGGATCCTTCGGATCACATAGCCGGCCTTGACATTGGACGGCAGCTGGCCGTCGGCGATGGAGAAAGCGATGGCCCTGATGTGGTCGGCGATGACTCTCATAGCCACCTCCGTCTTCTCGCTCTCGTGGTATCTGTGGCCGGAAAGTTCCTCGATCTTATGGATCATTCCGGAGAACACATCAGTGTCGTAGTTGCTGGTCTTGCCCTGAAGCACCATACAGAGCCTCTCGAAGCCCATTCCTGTGTCGATATTCTTGGCCGGGAGCGGTTCAAGGGATCCGTCAGCCTTGCGGTTGTACTGCATGAACACGAGGTTCCAGATCTCGATGACCTGGTCGTTGTCGGTGTTCACGAGATCCTTTCCAGGAATCTTGGCGATCTCCTCGTCCGGACGCAGGTCGATGTGGATCTCGCTGCAAGGTCCGCAAGGACCCGTGTCACCCATCTCC
>ERZ1034768.427-NODE-427-length-14395-cov-5.161925_pt1 | contig 14395 bp, 13 predicted proteins | sample MGYA00520691_ERZ1034768 | MGnify/ENA primary metagenome ERZ1034768 (study PRJEB33766, sample SAMN09781704) | gut metagenome | biome: gut microbiome | host: Homo sapiens | place: Madagascar | study: EMG produced TPA metagenomics assembly of the PRJNA485056 data set...
ATAATAAAGACAAAAATGGGGAGATTGGGCGATTGTGTTCAGAAATGATTAACAGATAATATGGCAAGGGAGATAGAGAATGGCTGGAATTATGAACATAAAACCGGGTACAAAGATGAGGGCAGCTCTGGATGTGCCTGCAAATCAGGAACCGAAATTTAATATGATGTGCACATTTAACAAGGCACTCGATGAATCTGCGTTTCTGGTATCTATCCCTATGGTTGACTCAATGCCGGTGATGACGGAGTGCCGAGCCCAGATGAATGGGAAAATGCCGGTGATGGATGGAATGACGAGGAGTCTGAGTATTCCGAGGATGATCTGACGATCACGAATCTGTACGAGAAGTATACGGGAAGTGTGGAAGAGGCACTTGGTGATGACAGATATTTCCAGTACATGTTTGAGATGATACAGGCAGGTGACAACAAGCTCCATCAGGTGAACAGAGTTCTCCACAAGGTGGTTGACGAGACCTGGCTTACGGTGGTTGAAGAGGGAATAGAATCCATTTTCAAGATAGTTGATAAGCCTCGAAGGCTTATCGCGACAAAAGAAGAGGTCGTTCCGGTTGCCCTGGCGAAGAAGATCAGTGCCGACAGCGTGCGCCATCTCAGTCAGAACACACAGTTCATAGCCACAAATGCTGCCGGAGAGATGCATCCGACCAAAATTCTCAATGTGACGACAGAGGAGAGTTATGATCTTTATGAGAACAGATTTGTATACCATCTTATACAGAGACTCTTTGCTTTCGTAGATAAGCGTACGGATGTGATCTTCTGGGCGACAGGAGATGAGACCTGCAATGTCATGAGCATGGAGAGCAAGGTGGACGATGCCTATGAGCAGATATCCTATAAGGTGGAGATGACTGTCAAGAACAAGCAGAGCCTTGTGGAAAATGATACGGATAACATGAGCGTCTTCAAGAGGATCGATCGTGTGCGCCGTATGTCGAGGGTTCTGAGGCAGAGCTCATTCTGTGAGATTATGAATGGCTGTGCCAAGGTTCACAGTCCTATCCAGAGAACAAATCTTATGATGAAGGATCCGGATTATCGTGCATGTTATAAGCTGTGGCAATTCATAGAGAGCTATGATGAAGTTGGTTTCAGTATAGAGGAACAGGATTCCGCAATGGAATTTGATGAAGAGTATCTCTTACAGATGTATATCAACATGATAACCAACTATACGGTTTTCAAGAGCCTTCTTGAGTCCGATCCCCGCAAGATGAACGAGATTGCGGTGGAGAAGAAAGAGCCTGTAAAGCCTAAGTTCATAAAGGAGATCAAGGAGGAGATAGTAGACGATCCGAATATACCTGATGTTGAGATCCGAAAGGTATTTGTCGAGGAGGTAACTCAGGCACAGCTGGATGCCGAGGCCGTACTGGAACAGGAAAAGCAGCACACCCAGGAGCTTGAGCAGACAGTTACGGAGATGCAGTTCTCCATGTCTGATCTGCAGTGGCAGGTAGATTCCTTAAGTGAGCAGCTGCAGCAGCTCTCTGATCTGCAGGCTCAGACCGAGGAGGAGCGCAACTCTTATATGATGCAGTTTTCTGAGGAACAGAAGGCTCATCAGGAGACGAAAGATGCGGCGGAGAAGGCGGAGACTGATGCGCTGGCAGCATTTGAGGCAGCTCAGAACGAGGCACAGATTGCCATGGAAGCAGTTCAGGCTGAGATGAAGTCCAGGGCTACACAGGTTCAGGCTGAGATGAAGTCCAAGGTTGAACAGGCACAGGCTGAGAAACAGGCGGCGGTCGATGAAGCCAAGAAGAACGCAGAGGATATGGTGTCCAGGGTTAAGGCGGAAGCTGCCAGTCAGATCGCAGAGATAACACAGAAGTCAGAGACAGAGCTGGAAGTGGTCAGAAAACAGGCGGCAGAAGATATAGACAGAGCGCATAAGATTGCAGCCGAGGAGATAGCGGAAGCAAAGCTGCAGGCACAGTCAGAGATAGAGCAGATCAGGAGAAATAGTTCAGAAGAGATCGAAGCTGTCAAGGCTGAGGCAGGTAAACAGATAGCCGAGGCAGATAAACAGATAGCTGATACAAAAACACAGGCAGATAAGCAGGTAGCTGATGCAAAAGCTGAGGCGGAGAGACTTATTGCAGACATCAAGGCAGAGGCAGAAAAGACAGTGTCAGATATCAAAGCAGAATCTGACAGGGAGGTTGCTGAAGCCGGGAAGCTCAGAGCTGAAGCTGAGAGATCAGCGGCAGATTTTGAACAGCGTATGGCGGAGGCTCAGAAACGCGCTGAGAATAGCGAGGCAGAGGCGGCAGCAGCCAGGGAGCAGGCAGCAAATGCGCAGTCTTCCAAAGATGCAGCTATTCAGGAGGCTCAGGCAGCAGTGGCAACGGCTAGAAGTGAAGCAGAAACAGAGGTTCGTACAGCCCGCAGCAATGCATCATCTGACATAGAGGCAATGAAGAAGGAAATGGCAGAGACTATTGCAAGGATCCAGAGAGAGGCCTCAGAGCAGGTGGCAGCTTCGCAGAAGAGAGAACAGAAGGCTTTGGCAAAGGCGGAGGCAAACAGTCTCAGCCATTACATAAGACGTTCTCTTGAGGAAAGACGAGAGCGAAAGAATTCTGCAGACGATAAGTAGTAAAAAGTTGCAACAGGATATACTTTTATGTTTAAGAAGATATTATATACAATTATAAATGTACTATCAGTCATTATCATCATTGCGGCGGTATTTGTACTGCTTATAGTGGTGATGACCAAACCGGGTAAGACTCCGAACATAGCCGGTTACATGGCACTTCGGGTAACAACAGGCAGTATGGCACCAACCTACGATGTGGATTCACTGATAATTGTTAAGCAGACAGATCCATCAGCCATAAAGGAGAATGATGTGATATCATTTTATTCCTCGGATCCTGCTCTTTCAGGTGCGGTAAATACACATAGAGTTGTCTCGATAGAGGCGGATGGTAATAATTACAGATATATTACAAAAGGTGATGCCAATAATGTGGTGGACCGTTATGATGTGGATTCAAGAGATCTGCTTGGCAGGGTGGTGTGGTCATCACTCATACTTGGCAAGATAGTGAGACTTGTGTCCAACCCTCTTATATTTGTACCCATAATTCTTGTACCACTTGCCATTATACTCATAACCAATCTCGTAAAGACTGTATCCTATGCAAGAAAGATAGCAAAGGATGAGGAGGAGACAGCTGTAAAAGAGGCGATCCAGTATATACGGGAGAAGAATCTCAGAGAAAAAGGTGACACGTCAGAAGACAGTGAGACTTCAGAGAGGGAGTTGTAACCGTCGGTGTGATTGAGGGAATATCTGGTGATCATCCTGATCTGAAAACTTATATTAGTGACTCAATTATGTGGACACAATTATAAAGCGCCAATATTTATCTCTTTTTGAAAGAAAAACGAACAAAAGCACACAAGAATTTGTTATCTTGTGTGCTTTTGTCGATATTTGCAAAGAAAAGTGAAAATTTTGTACTCCAATTCTTAAAACCAGCGCAAAAAGCGAAAATATTCCATTTCTTTGCGGGAAAACCAGCGCAAAAAGCGAAAAAGCTCCATTCTTCGCAGGTAAAAGCTGCTGAAGCAAGTCCTGGTATGTGTCGATAATCAAAATTACAGTGAGTTTACCCTGCCCATGAACAGGATCATGCCAGTGCTCTGATCTTCAATCACATACACAAAGGGCTTGTCCACAATAAAGTTATATGTTTCCTCACTTGGCATCATTGCTGTTTCATTGACCATGATGTCTGTCTCTGCTGCGGCCTTGGTTCCGTTCTCATCCACGATCACCTTTGCCCTGTGGTTGACTGATGAAACGGCTATGCCGTCGGCGATCTTGGAGAAGTCAGCACTCTCCGAATATGCCGACAGGATTCCCATGTTTTTCAGGATGTCGTCAAGACCGTCAATACTCTGCTCATCTGTGAATTTTGGAAGCTGGAGGGTATCTATCTCTACGTTGCTGGCATCATCCAGAGAGTCGATGAGCTTCTGTTTTTCTTCGTTGCTTAGTTTGTCAAAGAGTTCATTTATGTCTCCGTCATCGGCGGTTGGCATGAACACTTTCATAACAACATTGTCGCCGTCGTATGGAATTGTGATTCCCTTGATCTCGCCGTTGTCCATGTATGTGAAGTGCTCACCGTAGAGATGCATCATATCAACAACGCTTTCCTTGTCGGTTCCGTAGAAGCTGCTCTGAAAAGTTGTATCCTCGGTAAAAGGAGTATCCCATTTTCCCTCGAAATAAACTGCGTTTATGAGCATCATCACTGTTCCGCCAGGAATCTCCTTTAAGATTTCGGGGATCATCTTGTTGGTGTTGTCATTCACCCAGTTGTTGACATTTTGTACAACTTTGTCCGCCTGGCCGTTGAAGTCTGCTTCATACACCTCACCTGAGTAGTAATCTTTGGCAGGTGTAAGGAAATCCTTTTCTATGTCAGCTGACCAGGATGTTCCCTTGTTCATCCATACTGAATTTGCGGTATTGACAAATGTATTCTGAGACCAGTCTTTTGACAGATATGCCTTCATCTCATCGTTCCACTTATCAAGATCTGTTATGCCGAGAGCGTTTTCAAGCTCATTTTTTGTTGTACCGCCGGCACCTACATCCAGCATGGACAGTGCACTTGCAATGCTGTAAGGCGAGTAAAATATGTTCTTATCAGCAGGAAGAGCAGAATACATATTCATAGAGAATTCATTGATTCCGTTCTTTAGCTGGTCAAATGATGTTATATCCGTTTTGACCGGAGTCACAGAGATGTTGTCAGTGAGTGAAGTGACTGACGAATCAGGTTTGGTGTGTTCCGGATCGTTATTCGGTGTATGTGTACCGCAGCCGGCAAGTCCGGCACACATACAGGCGCTGAGTAGTAATGCTGTTATTTTTTTTCTCATATGAATTCCTCCTTTTAAACATCAGCTCGCTGAGAAACGCACTTGGCGGAGCTGATCTTACATGTCATGTAATGATTATCAGGTTGAACCTGATGGTTTATTGGACTTTTGTCTGAATGATTCTCAATATATATACGTGCGGTGAACAATTTTTTATGGCGATTATTTAGAAATTAAAATAAAAGTTTTTGTGTTCATAGATTATCAAGCGATATCATGTCATTAAAAATATTATAGATAAAATTCGACAAGAAGACAATTAAAAAAGCAGAATATACATTTGTTTCCAAAACGAAATCAGAATATGTTTAAATATAGTAGAGCTTATATGATTGCAGGATTATGTAAGCCGCATAATGCGGGAAGGAGAAACGAAAGATGAGAAAAAAATATTATGCAGTTATAGGAATGCTTACACTCGGTATGGCACTTACCGGTTGTGGTTCCGGAAATGGGGATAAGACAGGGCAGACAGGCAGCTCAAGTCAGACACAGAGTGCCGACCAGGAAGCGGTGCAGGATGGCGATCAGGCAGAGAACAGCGAACAGGCAGAAGATGAGAAAAGTTTTGAGTACGAAGTTCGTGATCTGGCGGATCCGGTGTACAGGAGTGCTGCGCAGGATTTCTCTGGCGGAGATGGAAGTGAGGAGTCGCCATACCAGATAGGCACGGCGGAGGAGCTTCAGCTGCTGTCCGATATGCTGGCAGATGAAGATAAAAAGTATGATTATAAAAGCAAAAATTTTGTGCTTACGGCAGATATAGATCTGAACGACATGACAGATTTTGACAATTGGAGTACGTCAAGACCGCAGTATGACTGGAGACCTATCGGAGAGACGTATGCCTTCAGCGGAGTATTTGACGGAGATGGCCATACGATCAGAGGAATGTATATCAACACAAACGTAGATGATGATCTGTATCCAGACAGAGGCTTGTTTGGAGAACTGAATGGTACTGTGAAGAACGTCGATATGGAAGATGCCTATGTCGAAGTATCGGGAAAATCTTCATATACAGGAATTGTGGCGGGGGCGGCATTTAAGGCTGTGATTGAGAACTGCGATGTGTCAGGAAATATCACAGGCTATGATGGAGATTATGGCGGAATAGTTGGAAATGCAGGTGTTTCGACAGTAAAGGATTGTGAATTTTCGGGAAAGATCAATGCAGCCAAGGACAAATCAGCTTTTAGAGCCGGTGGTATCGCAGCTTACAACACAGGTTATCTGGTTATTGAAGATGACGATGTGGACAAATTCGATGGCATTGTGAACTGCGACAGCAAGGGAGAGATAAGCAATACAAGCAGCGACTCTATTTCGTTTAATGTAGGAGGAATTGCCGGAACAAACAGTGGCAAAGTCAGCGGATGTGTAAGTGAGATGGAGATTAAGGTTACAAATGAAGGAGATGCCAAGGTTGGCGGAATAGCTGGCAATATTGTGGATTGGAGCATGATGTCGGATTGCAGGAACAATGGGGCGGTATCATCTGATAACGGCTTAGTCGGAGGCATAGCAGGAGATGTGTTATCACAGGATTCAAGATATAAGGTGGTCATAGACAAATGTGTGAACAGTGCGAATGTGTCCTGTACTTCTAGTTTTGCCGGAATTGCAGGGGGAGTAACAGTAAATACTGGTGATGTCACTATATCAGGCTGCGTAAATGAGCAGGATCTGGAGGGTGATGAGTGCGCTGGAATAATATATAATCTCACAATGATGTCGGCCACCATCTCTATAAATGACAATATAAACAAAGGCCGTATAAAGACTTCCGGACTGTACGGAGCTGGTGTGATCGGCTATGTGTCAAATATGGGGGATAACTGGGCTGTAAATATTGAAGGCTGTACAAATACAGGAGATATTGATGCGAAAAGCAATGCCGGGGGAATTGTATGTTTCACATATTTCCCAAGTGAGAAAGATGCCGATGGTAATGACGTCCAGACATCATTTGACATAAAGAACTGCAAGAACAGTGGAAACATTACTTCTAAATCAATAAACGGATATATCGGAGGAATCATGGCTGTCGATGGTCTCATGGGAACAAAAGTTGTGGTCAGTGGCTGCGACAACACAGGGGATCTGTCATTTACGGATGGATGGTCGGTGGATGCGGAAGAGTTATCCAATTATGTAAATGACGATGGAGAGATCAGCAATGGATTTACACTCTCAGTTATGGCAGGAGGTATAATAGGAAGGATCGGACAGTCAGTATTTCTTTCAACGGATGCAGACACTCCTGATGCCTCAAAGATAAACGCAGAAAATGCACTTGTTCAGATAAATGACTGCAGCAGCACTGGAAAACTCAGCTATGCCCAGCCGGCTAAGGGTGACGACGTGACGGATGAGCAGTACAATAAAATAATGGAGAACTACAGGAAGGTGAGTCTGGGCGGCATACTTGGTGACTGTTCATGTAAAGGCTCTTATAGCGTAAGCTTCAGCAACTGTACCCATAGTGCAGAGCGCGGAGTGGGAAATACAGATCTTCCAGATATAAAGTGATGGTATATTTAGGGTTAGACTGTAATATATAGTGTAATTTTGATCCTAAGGTTTGGTGAAGAGCTGGATATACAGCAGACAAAAGTGCTATTATATATTGGAACGTATTTGTGAGTGTGCATCTCATCGTGGCTGTACATGACGGTGAATGTCAGCAAGATGTGAGCATGTCGTAGCATATAACAGGAGGATAAGATCATGGCACTTATAAAAGGAATACATCACGTGGCATTCAAATGCTCGGATGCAGAGGAATATAGGAAAGTTGCAGAGTTTTACAGAGACATACTTGGACTTTCTGTTGCGAGAAGCTGGGATGGCGGAATCATGTTCGATACCGGAGACGGAATAATCGAGGTGTTTGACGATGGAGAGTCACCTCTTCCGCAGGGAAATATAAGACATTTTGCATTTGCTACGGATGACGTGGATGCCTGCGTCCTGGCAGTTAGAGATGCTGGATATGAGGTGTTCATAGAGCCGAATGACATAGAGATCCAGTCAAATCCAAAGTTCCCCGCAAGGATCGCATTCTGCCGTGGCCCGCTTGGCGAGGAGATAGAATTCTTCTGTGAGAAGTGATGAAGTGCTGTGGAGATTTTCTGCTATAAATTTATATGGAGATGATATGGTTGACAAAGGAAGAGTGGTATACCCAGCTTTTTGAGCGCCTGGGGAGGTCGAAGTTCCGCAGTGGATTTCATTTGACACAGAAAGATATCGACTATATACATGAAAAGGGGCTGGATACCATAAGACAGCATGCACGGGATTTCATAGCACAGAGGGAAGCTCCTGCATTTATACCAAATGATGGCAAACAGACGCCCATGCGTGGACATCCGGTGTTTGTGGCACAGCATGCAACGGCTGCATGCTGCCGTGAATGTATACGTAAGTGGCACACATTTGCACCGGGAGTGGAGCTTGGGCCAAGGCAGCAGGAGTATCTGGTGGATGTCATCATGACCTGGATAGAGAGGGAGCTTGAAGCAGCCGGGGATAAAGGCCGGTCTGGAGAAGATAGATGATATTGCACGAGATATAATGAAGCACGCTGATGCGTGCGTAGGTCATCGCGCTTACGCACGACGACATATGACATAAAAAATCTATTTTCTACCAGCGGTGTAATGACAAATGCTTATATCTGTGGTAGAGTACAGTTTAGGTGGTCAAATAAAAGAAGAAAATCAGGACACACCAATAAAAAATGACTTAGGAAAAGGAACCCGGAAGGGATAGTCAGGAAAGGAAAGAATCATGTTAAGTATAGTTTCCGCTAAATGCGCAACACGAGAGTTTAATAGTGATGTGGCAGGGAATATTTTACATACAGATGATAAGCTGCGTGAACATGTGTACTTATATGGTACAGGGCGAGAGCGTACGGAACATGATCATACAAATATGCTGACCTGAAAGATCTGAGAAAATACATAACAGATCAAATAGGTTTCGATAGACTGAGATCAGCCAGATCTATCAGCATTTATAGATTGGAATCATGATGTGCGTAAAAACGTCCATCTATGTGAGTATTGTAGAAGTATTCATGTGGATGGGCGTTTTTTTCGTGTTTTTGAACTCGTCTTTGTGAAGAAGAAATCTGCCACAATTGTAGAAATGCAGATGAGATGAGAATTTTAGGAGGGAAGTATTATGTGTAGTGTACCAACAATTGACATGACAGGAACAGGCAGAAATATTGTGAAGCTTAGACAGAATGCAGGTCTTTCTGTAAAGGATCTGCAGGATATATTTGGATTTGCCACTCCAAATGCGATATACAAGTGGCAGAAAGGTATGGCTATGCCAACCGTCGATAACCTGATCATTCTGGCCGCCATCTTTGGCGTAACGGTAGATGATATCATTGCAGTAAACATCTGCTCGACAGTTGGAATCAGTGCGTAGCATAAAAGAAGTTGACATATTCGTGTTTATAAAGGCGGACAGCGGTAACTACGTTGCCCGCCTCTTTTATATCCTGTATGGGGACACCTGTATGGGGACAGGTACCTCCGTCCCCATAAGGGGTGAAAATTTGGGGTTGACTTGGAGTGAACTCCAAGTGATATATTCAATGTAACATATAGGTATTGTGTGAGTGCATATAGCTATAAATAGAAAGGTTTTCTTGAAATTAGGAAAGAGGTGGCAATATGACTATCAAAGAAGTAAGTGAAAAGTTTGATATCACCGCTGATACGCTCAGGTATTACGAGAGGGTTGGGCTTATCCCTCCTGTCGCTAGAAATGCTAACGGTAACAGAGATTATCAGGAAAAGGACGTCAGCTGGGTTGAACACACTGTATGCATGAGAAATGCTGGTGTTCCGATAGAGGCGCTTATTGAATATGTAAAACTCTTCCAGATGGGAGATGCTACATTTGGCGCGAGGCTGGATCTCCTTAAGGAGCAGTATGAGAAGCTTGAGGAGCAGAGAAAACAGATCGAATCCACCATGGAGAGATTACATTACAAGATATCCAAATATGAGGAGGCCGTGAAGACAGGCAGGCTTGTATGGGACAGGTAAAATACCGATTGCGAATGCACTATGTTAAAACAGGAGGATAAAGGAAATGTATATTGAAAATATCAACGGACCACAGGATGTAAAGAAGCTGACAATAGAAGAGATGGGAACACTTGCGGAAGAGATGAGACATGCACTTCTCATCAGAGCCAGCAGGCACGGCGGACATTTTGGACCGAATTTTGGTATGGTGGAGGCAACCATAGCACTTCACTATGTATTTGAATCACCTAAGGATAAGATTGTGTATGACGTATCACACCAGAGCTATCCGCACAAGATGCTCACAGGAAGAAAGGATGCATACCTCTATGAGGAGCATTATGATGATGTGACTGGTTACAGCAACCCGCATGAGAGTGAGCACGACTTCTTCACGGTTGGACATACTTCAACATCCATTAGTCTGGCTGCAGGCCTTGCAAAGGCAAGGGACCTTCAGGGCGCAGATGGCAACGTGATAGCGGTGATAGGAGATGGCTCCCTGTCAGGAGGAGAGGCCCTTGAAGGCTTGGATTACGCTAAAGAGCTGGGTGGCAACCTCATCATAGTTGTAAATGACAACGATATGTCCATAGCTGAGAACCACGGTGGACTCTATACAAATCTCAAATTACTCAGAGATACAAAGGGAACAGCGGAGTGCAATCTGTTCCGTGCCATGGGACTTGATTATTATTATGTGCATGAGGGCAATGATGTGGCAGCTCTCATAGACACATTCCAGAAGGTAAAGGATACAAAGAAGCCTGTTGTGGTCCACATCAGAACCCTCAAGGGAAAGGGCTATGCCCCGGCCGAGGAGCACAAGGAGCAGTGGCACTACAGCGGACCGTTTGACATAGAGACAGGAAGATCGTTATTTGAAGGCGGAGAGGAGGACTACTCAAGCGTGTCCTGTGATTACCTGCTTGACAAGATGAAGAAGGATCCAAAGGTCGTAGCCATCACAGCGGGAACGCCGACAGTCATGGGCTTCACAGAGGACAAGAGACGCGAGGCCGGAAAGCAGTTTGTCGACGTGGGGATCGCAGAGGAGACAGCGGTGGCACTTGCGTCGGGAATTGCAGCAGGCGGCGGCAAGCCGGTGTTCGGTGTGTACAGCTCATTTGTACAGAGAACATTTGACCAGGTATCTCAGGATCTCTGTATCAACAACAATGCAGCCACTATAGTGACATTTGCAGGATCTGTATATGGAATGAATGATGTGACACATCTGGGATTTCAGGATATCCCGATGCTTTCAAATATACCTAATCTTGTATATCTTGCTCCGACAACAAAGGAAGAGTATATTGCTATGCTTGACTGGAGCATAGAGCAGAATGAGCATCCTGTGGCCATCAAGCTCCCAGGCGGTGCAATGGTAAGTGGAAGACCTGTGACGAAGGACTTCGGAGATCTGAATAAGTATGAGGTGACGCAGAATGGAAGCAAGGTTGCCATACTCGGACTTGGAACCTTCTACAGCCTGGCAAATGCCGTGGCGGACGAGATGGAGAGTGAGCTTGGAGTTGATGCAACAGTCATCAATCCATACTATATCACAGGGCTTGACGAGGAGCTTCTTGAGAGCCTCAAGGCAGATCACTCAGTTGTCATCACCATTGAGGATGGTATACTGGATGGCGGATTCGGCGAGAAGATTGCAAGATTCTACGGTGATTCAGATATGAAGGTGCTGAATTATGGTCTTAAGAAAGAATTCCTTGACAGGTACGATGTCGAAGAGGTTCTTAAGGATAATCGTCTTGATGCAGAGATGATCGCGGAGGACGTTAAAAAGTTGGTGTAAGGAATATGATTATCTATGATAGACATGTTTAATATAGTCTATTTATTAGTGGAAATATAGAGCAGACATAAAATGCCCCATATAATTCTGAAGTTATTTTTCTGAATTTATATGGGGATATTTTATTTGAATGTTTAATTATGATATGATGCCCAGTTCGGTTAGAAGAGATATGGCTCCTTCTGCGGTATCTTTGTCAAAACCTAAGGCCTCGAGGTCTGATACATTAGAGATATTGTTCTCTTTGGCAATTTTTGTGGCTTCTTTTATTAAATTCTGCCCTTTAAACTTACCTTCAGAAACACCCTCGTCTCTGCTCTCCTGTAATTCTTTAGCCATGATCCTTCTCATAGCACTATTCATAAAAGCATCACGCTCCTTCCATGTTTCAATCTTTTCCTCGTTAGCATCGGATACGATGGATGATATCGTGTCTGCGAACATGCCATGTCTTGTATCCAGATCCTTGATAAGCTCTCTTGGATATGCCGCACGGACGATACTAATTGTAATATCTTTTTCGTTAATAGGAGTGCCATTTGCCTCGCAATTTCCAGGTGCGATCATATACAAAAGTGCATATGCCTGCACCTTGTAAAATGTCTCGAGATTAAGCTCATCTCTGGGTGATTTGTACTCCAGAATATTGTGCTTTCTGAAGAATCTGCCTATATTGTTGTCGATCACCAGATCGTCGGGTTTCTTGACAACAGTAAGGTCAATGATCAACGGCTTACGTGTAAGCTGAAATTCGTCATTGAACTCAATGTCATCCTCGTAATCCATAAGATATAATCTCATGGCGTGGACAAATCCGGTGTGCCACTGGATAAGTTCCTTGTTTGCATCTGTATTTTCTTTCTTATTGCTCAAATATGTACCTCCATTTTACCCCATAAAATAAAAAATAACAACGCAGTAAATGATCTGGCTGGCCAGCCGTTATGGATGATTTACGTTTCCCGCGGGAGATACTTTTCACAGAGAATACAGTAGCGGGAAGAATATTTCAAGACTTGGAAAAACGATTTAACAAAAGTTTCACCAAAATATACAGAGCGGATAAAAACAAGCATTTATACGTCTTTGGGCAGGATTTTCGCAGGGATGGATTTGGGGCTAAAATAGTGTTACCATATAGCAAAGCTGATACAAAATGATAAATGTATGTGTAGTTTACTGTTACACGTAAGTGGGAGGCGCGTAAAATGTGGATATTATTTGCAGTGGGTTCTTCGTTCTTTGCGGGGGTTACGGCGATACTTGCAAAATGCGGTATAAGAAAGACGGATTCTGATGTGGCGACGGCTATAAGGACAGTTGTGGTTCTGCTGTTTGCCTGGCTGATGGTATTTGTCACAGGAGCCTGGACTGCAGACACATATATAAGCGGCAAGACTTTGCTTTTTCTGGTCCTCTCCGGCCTTGCAACCGGCGCATCCTGGCTGTGTTATTTCAGGGCGCTGCAGAAAGGGGATATCAACAAGGTCGTTCCCATAGACAAATCAAGCACCGTGCTCACGATTCTGCTTGCCCTTATATTCCTACATGAGGGGATCACCTGGGTTAAGGGTATCTCAATAGTTATGATAGGTGTGGGTACCATGCTTATGATCACCAAAAAGAAAACTGCAGATGATCAGGAACTGTCAGAAAAAGATGGCAAACATATGTCAACAGACGGTGGCAGTGTGACAAAGAAACAGCGAGGAATGAGGCTTTTGCATGGCAGCTGGCTGTTGTACGCCGTGCTCTCAGCTGTTTTTGCCAGTCTGACAGCGATACTCGGCAAGGTAGGGATATCGGATATCAACTCAAATCTGGGCACGGCGATCAGGACAACGGTGGTTCTTGTCATGGCTTGGCTTATGGTGTTTGTGTCAGGAAAACAGCATGAGATAAAGGGCATAGAGAAGAAGGAGCTGCTGTTTATTGCGCTCTCCGGAATAGCCACGGGAGCATCCTGGCTGTGTTATTACAGGGCACTTCAGGACGGACCGGCAAGCGTGGTAGTACCGATAGACAAGCTGAGCATGCTCATCACCATTGCATTTTCAGGAATCGTGTTCCACGAAAAGCTGACCAAGAAAGCGGCTGTTGGTGTGGTATGCATCACTGCTGGAACTCTCTTGATTGCTATGAATTTCTGAATATTTTACGGTCTATTTAGAAAGTATTTATAGTTTCTTCCTGTGGATTTTATATCTATCGTTTACACTATATACAACGAAAAAGATATAGAGGATACATTTGTACATGAGAAGCTTATCAAGCTGTGCTTGATGGCAGAACAGGCAGGAGGCGTTAAATATGAGAACAGCAGACCACATGAATCTGAGCAGATATATTATGGATCACATGGATGCCGGCGCATCTAAGCTGCAGAAGGCGGCGTTCATATTTGGCAGCATAGAGCCGGATATCAATATGCTGACTTATTTCAGGGGTAGCATCCATGGCGAGGAGAAGCTTAGAGGACACAACTACGAAAATGTCATGAAGTATATGGAAAAACTCACAAAGAAACTTGAGAAAGGCGGAATGGGAACTGTCAGACAGAGCTTTCTTCTCGGAAAGCTTGTTCACTA
>ERZ1034768.428-NODE-428-length-14345-cov-4.888314_pt1 | contig 14345 bp, 4 predicted proteins | sample MGYA00520691_ERZ1034768 | MGnify/ENA primary metagenome ERZ1034768 (study PRJEB33766, sample SAMN09781704) | gut metagenome | biome: gut microbiome | host: Homo sapiens | place: Madagascar | study: EMG produced TPA metagenomics assembly of the PRJNA485056 data set...
CACCCCGACACCGCGCCCGACCCTGGAGCCGGACGAGGAGGATACCCCCGCCACCCCCGGCATCGGGCCGTGGCATCTGCCTAAAACCGGCGACAGCAGCCAGCCGATCCTTTGGCTGGTGCTGATGCTGGCGGCAGGCGCAGGTTTAATTCTGGTTCTGGTCAAAAAACATAAAGAAAACGGAGGACAAAAGAAATGAAAACAGCAAAGCGGCTCCTGACCGCGGCCCTGGCGATAGTGTTCACCTTTATGTGCGCACTGCCCGCCATGGCCGATGACCTGGTCAGCCAGGAAACGTACACCCTGACCATCACAAACCCTGAAGCCGGGCATACCTATGAGGCATACCAGATTTTTAAGGGTACATTCAGTACAGCAGAAGGTAAGGGCGCAACGGAAAGCTACCTGTCTGATATTGATTGGGGCACGGGTGTTATCACCGCTGGCGATGACTATACCGCAATGATTGAGGCCCTTAAAAACGCAACACCCACCCTGTACGACAACGGCGAGACCCTATTGGCGGGCGTAAACGATGCCACCAAGGTGGCCGTTGCCCTGAACAACCACAACAATGCCGAGACCGCAGACATCTTCAACGAAATCATCGGTGCCCACCTGACGGACAAATCTGTGACGGCAAAGGCTGTCGAGGGAAAGATGGTTTTTGCAGATTTGACCCCTGGTTATTACCTGGTCAAAGACAAAGATAACTCGCTGGCTGGTAAAGGAAACGAATCCTACACCAAGTACCTCGTCAAGCTGGTCGATTCGACCGAAATCTCTGTCAAGAGCCAGAGCATGAGCCTGAAAAAGTTCATTGTTAAAGGCAACGATAAGGTGAAAGCCAACAATGCCGCTATGGGCGAAAAGGTCAACTATCGTCTGGAAACTGTGACCTCTAAGATGGACGGTTATGAAAGCCCCTACACCTATATTATCCACGATGAACTCGATGAAGGTCTGACCTTCAATCAGGATGTCGTAGTTAAAATCGGTAAAGATACCGACCTCGACAAGAACGAGGTCTATGCTGCGGCAAACGTAAAGGTTGCGTATTCAACGGCAGCCAATGGTAAATATTCGGAGACCATGCCGGAAGTTCCCGAAAATGGCAAGCTGTACATCTGTATCACGGTCAACAATCTGGTCGAAAATAGTAAGCAGGATATGAATGTCCTTGTGACCTATTCTGCTACCGTCAATAACAAGGCTGTTATTGGCACCAAACCCAACACCAATACCGCTTATCTGGAATACTCCAACAACCCCAACCAGAGCCAGGGCAATAATATTCCCACGTCCACGACCCCGGCTGAGCATGTCTACACCTATGTGGCTGGCTTTGAAATCAGCAAGGTCAGCCCGGCCAATAAGCTGCTGCCTGGCGCACAGTTTATGATCGAGGGCAATGATGGTACCACAATCACCAAGCTGAATGTCATCGGCTATTCCTTCGAAAAAGCTGATGAGGGCAGCTACTACCATGTCGATAACAGCTATACCACGGCAGCCCAGACGAACTACACCGGCACAATGTATGATGCTAAGTATGGCACGATTGAGAAAGACGGCCCCCAGGTTGTTGGCATGACCAGCGACAAAGATGGGGAAAACGGCGATAAGACCGTTGGCACCCTGCGCTTTAATGGCCTAAAAGAGGGCACTTACACCATCACCGAGGTCCTGGCCCCCACCGGCTACAAAAAGCTGGGCAAGCCCATCACCGTGAAGATCGAATGGACTGCACCGAATCTGGCAAACGACAAAACCGAGTGCGAGTGGACGTATACTGTCAGCAGTGAAGAAAAGAACGTTGTGACCTCCACCGAAACCGATAACAGCCACTACAAAATCGTCAACCAGCATGGCCTGACCCTGCCGTTTACCGGCGGCGAGGGCGCCAACCTGCTGGCTGGCCTGGGTCTGGCCCTGATGGCTGCCGCCGTGGCCGCGATCCTGTACATCAAGCGCCGCCAGAACCGCGAATGAAATACCGCGTCCTAGAAGTTCTGTTCGGTCTTGTTTTCCTCGTGGGGCTGTACCTGTTTGCCCACGACACTGTGGCCGACCAGATCAACAATCTGCGGCAGGACCGCACGTTAAGCGACTATCAGGAGGCTGTCAGCGAGGCTTCGCCCGAAACCTATGAAGCCGAGATGCAGGCCGCCTTGGCCCACAACGCCGCCATTACAGAGAATACCTTCGCCGGGGACCTCTTCGCCGGCGAGGGCGTTCAGGCGGACGACGAATACAATACCCTGTTGAATCTGAATGGCGACGGCGTCATGGGGATGATCTCCATCCCCAAGATCAACCAGACCATCCCCATCTATCACGGCACCGACGACAGCGTACTGCAGGTGGGCGCCGGGCACCTGCCCGGTACGGCCCTGCCGGTGGGCGGCGAAAACACCCACTGCGTGCTGGCAGCCCACCGTGGTCTGCCCTCGGCGCGGCTGTTCAGCGACATCGACCAGCTGGAAGAAGGGGACATGATCTACCTGCACATCCTGGGCGAGGTCCACGCCTACCGGGTCGAGAACATCCTGCCCATGATCCCCAAGGATGATTTCGAGACCCTGAACAAAGCCCTGCGCATCCTGCACGGGCAGGATTGGCTCTCCCTGATGACATGCACGCCCTACGGCATCAACACCCACCGCCTGATCGTACAGGCCAAGCGGGTGGCCTATAACGGCGAGGACGACGCCCCCACCCAGCCCGTCCAGGCGGTCATCCACTATACGGCGCGGTCGTTCCGGCGTGCCTACACGCTGTATATCGGGGCCGCTGTCATCATCCTGCTGGTGGTGGTCCTAATTCTCCGCAGGCGTAAAAAACGTCATTCGCCTAAACAGTAAACAAACAATAAACAGAACACCCCCGCATCCTGCAGCTTGCGCTGTCTGGGATGCGGGGGTGTTCCGGTTTGAGGAAATTATGCCGGAAGTGTCGTTACTTCTTGCCGCGCTTGCGTGCGGTGAGCAGCACAGCCAGTGCGCCGCCGCTGACGGCCAGCAGGCCGATCAGCAAAGCCAGCGGGAAGCTGTCTGCCGTCTGGGGGATGCGCGCCGGAGCAGGCGTGGGAGCCGCCGTTGCCGCCGGTGCGGGGGAAGTAGTCGGTTTCGGGGTCGGGGCAGGCGTCTGGGCCGGCTCCGGCGTGTAGGTGTTGGTAAAGGTCAGGCCGGAGGCGGGCAGGATGATGTCTGCCTTCAGCTGGCCGTCCTCGTCCCGTACCTGCACGGTCACGCTGTACACGGTCTTGTCGTAGGTCACGCGGCTAACGCCGGTGTCCTTCTCGCGCACGGTGTAGGTGTACTCACCAGCCTCGTCGTAGCTCAGGGCGGGGAAGGCAAAGTAGCCATTCTCGCCGTTGGCGGCGGTGGCAATCACCGCGCCGTTGGCGTCGCACAACTCAAAGGTGAACTCGCCGGCTTTCTGGGCGCGGCCGTTCAGCACCTTGTTGCCCGCCAGCGTAATGCTGGTGGCCTTGGGGGTGTACACGTTGCGGAAGACCATTGCCTCGGGCTGGGTGACCTTGGTGGTCAGGTGGCCGGTGCCATCGTCGATGACCTCCACGGTAAAGGTGTAGGCGGTGTCATCGTAGGTGATGGTGTCATTGTCGCCGCGCACCTCGGTCACAGTGTAGGTGTGGGTCTCCTGGGTGCCGGTGCCGTCCTTGTCATCGTAGTGCAGGGCAAAGGCGATGCGGCCGTTGGCGTCGCTGGTCACGGTCTGCTCGTTGGCAGGATCGTCATTGCAGCTCAGGCGGAAGCTGAACTCGCCATCCGCCATGCTGCGGCCGGTCAGCTGCTTCTGGGCGGTCACGGTCAGATCAACGCCCTCGGCTGCGTAGGAGTTGTTGAACACGACGGCGTTGTTGTCCAGCGGGGTCTCGCCGTCTGCGGCAAAGAACTGGATGTTGTCCTTGTCAACGGTCAGCGTACCGGTGCCGTCCTTGTCGACCAGCGGCACACGGACCATGTAGGTGTTGGCGTCGTAGGTCACGCCGTCCTTGCCCTGGGCGTACTCGCGGATGGTATACCAGCGGGTCAGCAGGGCCTGCACAGCATCGGTATCCACGGTGGGCGCGGGTTCAGTTTCGGGTTTGGTTTCAGGTTTGGTTTCAGGATCAGTTTCGGGGGCGACATCGGGTTCGGGTTCGGCGTCGGTCACAACAGCGGGGGTGTCCTCCAAGCTGTTGGCGGCCACAGCGGTCTCCAGGGGGGCCTGCTCACCGTTCTCGATCTTGACGGGCTGCTCGTCCTCAGTGGGGGTGGGCTCTGCAGCGGGCTGCACAGGTTCGGCAGCGGCCAGCAGGGCGGTGTAGGCGGCCTGTACGTTTTTCAGGCCAACGGCCGGGAACTGGATGTTGCCCTCGGCGTCGCTGTTTGCGGTGGCCAAAATGTTGCCGCCCTCGTCCTCCAGCGTAAAGAAGAACTCGCCGTCGATCATGCTGCGGCCGGTCAGGGTCTTGGTAGCGCTCAGGCTGAAGCTGGCGTCCGCGGGCAGCTCTGCGGTGTAGTGGTTGATAAATTCTGCGGTGGTAAAAGTCTTGCCGTTCAGGCTGTAGACCGGTTCGGTAGCGGCCAGCTTGCCGTTCTTGGCATCGTACACGCTAAAGGTCACGGTGTACGTGCTGTCGTCGTAGGTCATGTAGCCCAGCTTGCCGTCGACTTCGCAGATGGTGTAGGTGTAGTCGCCAATCTTGGCAAAACTCAGCTCACCAAAGTTGACATTGCCCTCGGCATCGTTGGGGGCGGTCTGGACGAGCTTGCCGTCCTTATCCAGCAGGTTGAAGGAGAAGTCGCCCGCGGCCAGGGTGTGATTGCCCACATCGGATTTCAGCGTCTTGTGTGCGGTCAGGAACACGCTGGCAGGGGAGGGCTTCTCAATGTTCTTGTTCTCGGTCTTGGTGGTCGTTACCGGGTTATGGTCGCCGATCTGGACCTGGGCCTGGTTTTCGATGGAGTTGCCCACAGCGTCGATCGTAATGCGCACCTTGAAGCTCACGGAGCCTTCCGTGTTAGGATCGGCGGTAAACTTCCAGGTCACCTTGTTGTCCGTCTTGTCCCACGTGCCGCCGTTGTCGGCGCTCACGAATTCGGTGCCAGCGGGCACAGCGTCGGTCACGGTTACGGTGGCGGGGGCGTCCTCCAGGTTCTTGTACTTGATGGTGTAGGTCAGCTCGTCGCCCACTTTCAGGGTGGTGTTGGCATCCTTGTCAGCGGTCTTGCCGGGCAGGTAGTTGTGGGTGATGTTGGTGGTGCGGTTGCCTACCAGGGCGGAGTTGTTGATCTCGCCGTTCTCGCCGGAAATGCTCTCGTTGACCTTGACGGTGAAGCTTACGTCGCCTTCCGTGTTAGGATCGGCGTTGAACTTCCAGGTCACCTTGTTGTCCGTCTTGTCCCACGTGCCGTCGTTGTCGGCGGAGTCAAAGGTGGTATTGGCGGGCACGGTGTCGGTAACGGTGATTTCAGCGGGTGTGTACTTGCCGGTAGCATCCACGGCATTGTTGACCCAATGGATGGTATAAGTCAGCTTCTGGCCGGGGCTTACCAGCGTGTTGTCGATGTTGTTGCGGCTTTCATCCGTCACGGTCTTGGTGGGGTTGGGGTCGGCTTCGTAGCGGTTCGTGAACGAGATATCGCTGTAGTTGGAGCCGTCACTCTCCACTGTGAAGTCGGTGATGTGCAGTTCGCCGGCGCCGTTGTCTTCTACGGTCACATTCACGGTGTAGACGGAAGCGTCCCACTGGGTGATGGCGGCCTTTTCATCGGCACCTTGCACCTCGCGGATAGTGTAGCTGTACGTACCTGGCTTGGTGTAAGTAATGTCGCCGAAGTGGCCGGTGGCGGTATCCCCGTCGGGGGTAGGTTTGGTCAGCGTCAGGGTATTTTCGTTGGGCAGCGGGGTGTTCTCGGCATTGTCGCCAGCAGCGGCAATGGTAAAGGTAAACGATTCCTTGTTGCCCCATTCACGGCCTACCAGCTTCTTGGTAACGGAGAGATTCTCCTCGCCCTTCAGCGTAGCCGGTTCGGTGGTATAGGTGTTGGTAAAGGCGGCAATTTTGGCGTTTTCAGGCTCGTCGCTGAACGTATACTTGCCGTTTTCGCCCAACGTGCCCTTGAAATACTGCACACTGCCGGTCAGCATGCCGCTCTTGCCGATGTTGCCGCCGTTGGCATCCTTATCCGCCACCGTGACAACGACCTTATACTTGGACGTGTCGTAGATAAGGCCGGGGGTGCTTTCCTTCTTTTCGGTGATGTAGTAGGTGTAGGTGCCGGGCTGGGTAAAGGTGAGGTCGGCGTTATCGCCCAGCGTAACGGTCGTGTGGCTGCTGTTGGCAACGGCCTCGCAGTGGTCAGGCATCTGGGTGCCGACGGGATTGTTCTCGTCGCCGGTCAGCACAAAGGTGAAGTTCTCGTTGGGCAGCCAGCCGCGGCCCTTCAGCGTTTTGCTGGCCTTGAACAGCACCGAGGTAGAAACCGTGTACGAGTCAGGGCTGTAGGTATTGGTGAAATAACCGTATCCTGCCTCGTTAACTTTGCCATCGGCGTCCTTGTAGCTGACCGTGCTTGTAAGTTCGTTGCCATTCCGGGTAACCGTTACGGTTGCCGTAATAGCGCCGGGATGCTTCTTGAAGCCGGGCAGCGTGACTGGATCCACTGCATCCTCGGAAATGGTATATTCGTAAGTGCCGGGCTGGGTAAAGGTGATCTCGCCGAAAGAACCCAGGCGCTTATCATCCATTACTTCGTTGGATTCGTTGGTGATCGTAAGCTTGTTGGCGTTTTCACCCTCCGGCATGGGGGCGTTGCCTTTGGCGGTCAGGATAAAGGTGAACGTATCACCGTCCATCCAATTGCGGCCCTCAAGGATCTTGCCAATGCTCAGTTTTGCAGTGGTCGTACCGGTAAAGGTGTTGGTAAAGGTCATGCCGCTTTCGCTGTCCTGCTGGTCCAGCTGTACCCACTTTTTGGCGTTGTCATCCCACTTATAGTAGGTGGGGTAGGCCTGCAGGACGGCCTCGTTATTTTCGGTTTCTACCCCAAAGGTGACCTTGATCAGATAGCGTTCGCTGCTGTAGGTGATATTCTTCAGCTTCTGGTCGACCTCGGAAAGCTGGTAATAGTAGGTGTTGTTAAGGTCGCGCTCAGAATTGTAGTTAAGCACATACGTAACGCGGCCCAATGCGTTGCTGGCAGCGTCCACGGAAGCGGGCATCGGGGGATCATGGTCGGCAGGCAGCTGGTTGTTGTTTTCATCCACCTGGGATTTATCCAGCTTAAAGTTAAACTGGCCGCTGGTCTGCGTCAGGGCATTGCCGCCTTTGTCCACAAACTGCTTAATGGCCTCCAGCACAAGGGTCTCATCCTTGGCGGCGAAGGTATTGGTAAAGGTGGCAAGCTCTGCCGTCGATTTGTCAGAAAGGTTCTGCATGGAGGCAGCCGCGGTCAGGTGTCCCTTCTGGTCATCGGTGACGGTAACGGTCACACGGTAGATCGTACTGTCGTAAGAGATACCGATAATGCCGTTGGAGGGGATGATCTCGTTGATGTCATAGATGTAGGTGCCGGGCTTGGTGTAGGTGATGTCACCGAAATTGAACGGGACAGGGGTGCCCGCAGCAGTGCCCTCGCTTTGCAGCTGGATAAGGGAGACTTTGGGCATTGGGGTGTTTTTCGCGTCAACAGATTCCAGCTGGAAGTCGAACTGGTCCGATGCCAGCCAGGCGCGGCCATTCAGGATCTTTTCACCGGCCAGACTGGTGCTGCCGCTAAGGGTGACGTCGCTCGGCTTATAGGTGTTGGTCACAGTAACCACCGGGGCGGTATCCTGGACCTTACCGGCGGTAATCATGCCGGTGGGGGCAACGATGCTGGAAGTATACCCGTCGGGCAGGGTCGGCTCACTGACGGTATACTCGCAGCCTGCGGGCAGGCCCTCAATCTCGGCGGTCTGGCCGTTTTTCAGGGTGATGACATTGCCGCTGGTGAACGGGTGCGGATCGCTGGCGTTGCCGTCGATTGTGTAGGTGTAAGTGCCATTTGCGCCGTTGCCTTCCAGGACGACCTTGATGTCGAATTGGGTCTCGGCATCGGGGCTGTAGGACGGGTCAGCCTTGGCGACCTTCTTGGTGATCTTCAGGCTGCCGGTGGCGTTATAGCCGATCTTGCCGTTGTTGCCCAGGTACAGGCGGCCGATGGTATAGTTGTTGTCCCAGCCAAAATCGATGCGGCGGCTGGCGGTGTTGGTGATGTTCTCTTCCTTGCCGCCGATCTGGTTATCCAGTGCCTGGGGATAGCTGCCCTTCAGCGTGCCTTTGGGAACATAATATAGGCCGTCTTTGTCTTTTTTAAGGGTGTCATTGATCTCTTTCTGGGTAGCAATGCTGACCTTGATATGAGCGTGCTGCGGTTCCAGGCTGCCGTTGGCATCTTCTATGCCGGTTTCATAGTAGGGCATGTCGTAGTAGTACGGCGTGTTGGGCTGCACATTTTTGGCACGCTTCGTGCAATCCTTATCCTCGTACAGCGGGGTATCCTCGGTGTAGTAATAGAAGCTGTTGGTCTTGGCAGGCACGAAAGAAGCCGTGGTGTTGCCGGCGGTGTAAGGGTTGCGCTCGGCATCCGTACCTGTGCGTGCGCCGGTGTACAGGTTGGAGTAGAAGTAGGCCTTGCCGTCCTCGGTATGGGTGGCAACATAGTTGGCCAGGGCGGGGTCCGTGATAACGCCGGAGGTCATCTGCCGCTTGGCTTCGGTTTTCAGGCTGACGGAGTAGAAGATGCTGATGGGATAAGTGTCAGAGATCTTCATCGAGACCTTGCCGTTCAGATCTTCACTGACCTGATAATAGCGCAGGGGCAGCAGGGCAGCCGGGATCTGGACATCAACAATATCACCGGTTTTCAGGTCGTTGCTGTGGGTGACCTTGACGATGATGGTGTTAAGGTTGACGTTTTCCGGGTAGGCGGTGTTGCCCTCGTTGACACCCTCAAAAACGTAAGTATCTACCGTACCCTTGGTCGTCTTTGTGGGATTTTTAAAAATTTCATCGTCAAAAGCAATGGCGTTGAAGCCGTCCACGGTCATGTAATCGCCCAGGGGGTCGTTAAAGCGTACATAGCCGCCGTTGGTGGCATTTTTGTCCGATTCCACCAGCGTAGGCACCGGCGGGTTCGAGGTGGAATCTTTAAAAATATCATTGAATACAGCGTTCAGTTCGGATGCGTTTTTGGCGGTTTTGTAGTAACCCTTGTTCTCGCCTTCGTTCAGAGTAATACTGTAGTTGGTCGCAGTGGCAGCAGGATAGTTGCTGGACACAGCGTTCATGAATTTGTTTTCCTTAGAGGTGACATCTTCGGGCTTTGCGCCGGCGAAAATGCCTACGGCGTAAATAGTGCCATTGGCATTTTTTATGCGCCCTGCGGCATTTACAGCGCGCCCTGCAACTTTATCCTCATACCCATTGTAGGAAGTCGGCTTACCGTCGGTAAAGAAAATGACAACCTTTTTGGCATTTGCGCGTGCGCCGGTGCCATTAAGTACGGATTCAGCTTTTTCCATGCCTAAGTCTGCTCGAGTTGCACCATCGGGGTACAAGTTGTCTACGCGATTCTTTAGAATCGTTGCATTTTTACCTTCGCAAGTAGTGAGATTCTGAAGGATACTGGAATTGTCTGCAAATCTTACAAGTGCGATATTGATCTTTTTACTGGCATCTGCAATCTGGCTGTTTTGTGTGTCAGCGTTATCAATAAAGTCCTTTACAGCAGATTTTAATGCGGTGATTCGTCTGTCTTTGGCAAACCATGTTTCGTATCCATTGAAATCATACGCCATACTGCCCGATGTATCCAGCACCAGCACAATATCAATGGGCTGGGGTTCGGGCTTGGTCAGCGAGGACGTGGACGACAGGGCCGACAGGGCGACCAGAAAATCCGAACCATCGGATTTTCTGACGGTTTCGCCCTGCTTGTCCAGCGGGGAATTGGTAGAGAACTTAATCTCATCCTCCGAGACCGTCTTGTCGGCCCAGATACGGCCCTGCGTGATGCTGCGGGTACCCTGAATCTTTTCCCACGAGTTGAAGGTATTAGGGTCGACCAGCGTAACAGTATCCTGCGCGGCCGCTGCGTTGGTGGTGCCGCCCGCGGCTAAGGCCGTCTGGGGCAGCAGTACGCTGAACAACAGCAGGACAGACAAAAGCGCTGTCTGCAATTTCAGAAATTTGCTGTGCATAATTTCCATTCAATCCTTTCTTTCCTTGGTAGAAAATTTATCATAAACAGGGGCGTGCCCCTGGTATGCCCGTTCGTGCTGCACAAAGCAACATGGCACATTTTGTCGAATTTAACCTATTAATAAGATATTATAGCACGGGGGGGGGTAAAATCTATTCGCATAGTTACACAAAAATAATGACTGAAAAATGGGCTGTTTGCACAATATGTGGTGGTTGGGTCGCCTTATAACGCCAACGCTCTTAATCATGTTTAATCAAAATAATCTCCCCAGCCCTCGTCATCGTAGCTGTAGTCGTCATAGTCGCCCCAGCCGTCACCGGGGTCAGACCAGGGGTCGTAGTCCTCGTAATACTCTTCCTCGTAGTCAAAGGTGTCGCCGTAACCGTCGTCCTCCCAGCCTGCGTCGTTGGATTCGTAATACTGGCCGTCAGCGTCAATGTAGTAGCTGTCGCCATAGCCGATGAACTCGTTGTAGGTGCCGTTCCAGTACCAGACATCCCCATCATCGTCGTTCCAGTAATAGGGCGTGCCGTAATCGCCGGAATCGCCGGAATCGGACCCCGTTGTGCCGCCCGTGCTGCCCGTCCCGGTGGTTGTGGCAGCCGGGGCGGGCGCAGCGGTGGGTACCGGCTTGGGGGCGGTGGCCCAATCAGTTGTATAACTGCAGGTAGCAAGCATGTTGCTGCGGATGGTGTTATAGTTCTGGATGCGGCTTTCCAGCGAGGCTGCCATAGATACCAGCGCGTAGCCGGTAGGCCCGTAGTACCGCATCTCGATGATGCCGCGCACCGGCTCGGTGGGGGCGTCCTCGAACACCGAGGGGTCCAGCCAGACATAGCCGGTGATGCTGTAGTAATTGCCGCCATCGATGCAGTCCGACGCGACAGTCTTTAAGATCTTGCCGCTGTACATCGATTCCAGCTGCTGGTTGAGCATCTGCTCCATATAGGGCTTGGCGGCGGCCAGCCCCTGGGTCAGTTTGTCATCGTAGCCGGAGATCGGCTCAAAGCCGAAGAAGATGTTGGAGTAATAGTCCTCGGTCCCGGCCTCCATCTCGGCGTTAAAGGCCAGCGCGTTGGCAATGCCGGGGATGGTGCTTGTGTTCATCTGCACCGGGTACTGGATGGTAACGTTGGCAAAGCTGTCCGGGAAATTGGCGGTCATATTCAGATCGTCCGCCGCATCGGGCAGCAGCATGATGTAATCCCAGGCGGTCAGCGTGTTGCCATCGGCATCCACCAGGCCGGAATCCGTGGGGGTAAAGCTGGTCAGCAGGCTGCCATCGTCCATGCTCAAGATGATGCCGTCCCCCTCGTGGGTGTATGCACCGGGGCCGACCTGGTCGCCGTAAACATTGATAGCGACCCACTCGTTATCCTCGTTGATGACCATATAAAAAGGCATGTCATCGTATTTCCAGCAGCCGGCGTAGGCAGAAAGGTCCTCGGCGGCGGTGGTCACAGCTTCTTCTGGGCCGGGTTGGCTGCCGCAGGCGGTAGCGGTCAGGCAGAGGGCGGCCAGCAGCGCAGCGGCAGTTCTTTCGCGTTTTTTCATGGGTCATCCTCCTTTTTCAGCTTGCCGTTTTCGACAAAAAGGTATAAAAAATCCACTGTACTTTATATTGTACAGTGGATTATGGCAGGGCGCTATTAACCAAAGGTTAGAAATTATCGCTTTTCAGCAAATCGATCAACCGCTTGCGTTTGGTGCGGGTGTCGCCCTCAATATGTAGTTTGGAATAGATCTGGTTGCTGTACTGCTTCACGCTCCCCTCAGAGAGGTACAGTTTTTGGCCGATCTCCCGGTTGGTCAGGCGGGCGGCGATCAGGGCGCAGATCTCCCGCTCGCGGTCAGTCAGGCCGCTCAGAGCGGCGGGGAGGGAGGGCTGGCTGTGGCGCAGCTCGCCGCAGCGGCGTTCCAGCCGGGCACCCAGTGCGTTGACGCGCCGGGTAAAATCATCCTGCGGGCAGGCCTGCAGCAGCGGGGCCAGGTAGCGGTAGTTCTCGGCCAGGGGCAGGGCCAGGCCGTCTTTCTTGGCTTCAAACAGGGTCTCGCACAGCAGGCGGGCGGCCTCGGCCCGCTTGTTCAGCATGGCGTAGGCGGCGGAGGTCTGGATGCGGATGTACAGCGACACCGATTCATAATGGAACAAACCGCAGGTATGCAGCAGCTTTTCGCTGCGGCCAATGACCTTGGCCCACTCCTGCTGGGTCAGGTAGACCTGGTTCTCGATCAGCTGCATCATGGGCAGGGCGGGGGCTAAAAAGTTCATCGATTCCAGCTGGTGGGTGCGGAACGCCTCGGGAATGTGATCCTCCTTGCCCAGCAGGGCGTAGAAGTAGGCGCAGCAGGCATCCCACAGGCGCAGCCAGGCCAGGTTGTGATGCTCGTGCAGAATGTCGCGGCGGTCCTGCGGGGTGCAGCGGGGGCTGCCCTGGTTCAGCAGGTAAAGCCGCAGGGCCAGAAAGTCGCAGCACAGGGCGATGTCCTCCTGCCCGTTGCCCTCGATGGCGGTGTAGGTGCGCTCCAGTTCGATCTGGGCATCGTCCAATTCACCCCGCAGCAGGGCGGCTTCGCCCCGCATGACCAGGTCAGCGCCCTGGCCGTGGTCGTTGGTAATGCGGCAGTAGCAGGGCATGCAGCGGTCCATCTCCACCAGTTCCTCGTCCAGCAGGCCGGGGCCGCGGTGGAACATCCACAGCACCGAGGGGGAACCGAAGGTCCAGCCGCCGGTGGGATGGATGCTGATCGCCGGGCGGCGCATCAGGTCGGCGGCGCGGCGGTGCATCCGGCCCATGGCGGCGATGTCGTTATACACCAAAAAGCTTTCGATCAGGTAGCACTCGCCCAGCAGGTTGCCGCGCTGCTCCTCGTCCCATTCGGGGTGTTCCTCCAGACTGGTCAGCAGCAGGGCCTTGTATTGCAGCATCCGGGGGATCTGTCTCCAGTTGAACATGCAGCGCATCAGCACCAGCAGGGCCGTGGGGTGGGCTTTCAGTGCCGCCTGCGGCCAGGTGGCCAGGTCCGCCAGCGTGGCAGCGGCGGGCAGGGTGGCCAGCTGGATACCGGCATCTTTCTCCACCACCCGCAGACAGCCGTCGAAATTGCTGCCCTCCTGGTAGGCGGCCAGGGCACGCAGGTAGCAGCCGCGGCGCTCAAACCACTGGCCGTAGCGGCCGCAGTATAAGGCTTGCTTTTCCTGCGGCAGGGTGCGGAACGCCCGGGCGGCGCAGGCTTTCATTACATGATGGCAGCGGTACAGGTCGCTGTCCGGCAGACGTTTGACAAAGGCATTGCGGCTGGTCAGCTCGGCCAGCAGGGCGGCGGTATCCGCCCGCCCGGTGACGGCCTCGGCCATCTCGATGGTAAACTCATCGGCCAGGCCCAGCACTGTCAAAAACTCTTGCTGCATCGGCGGCAGCGGATCGATCATGGCGGCGGTGAACAGGTCGTAGATGTCGGAGTTTTTGTCCGGCAGGGTGCCGCGGTCCTCCAGCGTTTGCAGGCTCAGGTAGACGGCGGAAAACCAGCCCTCGGTAGCGAACAGCAGCTTTTCCACGTCCGCGTCGGAAAGCTCGCCCCCGCAGCGGCGGATATAAGCGCCCAGCCCGGCTTTGTTCAGCCGCAGCTGCTTGGGGCCGAAAATGCATACCCGGCTGCCCAGCTGCACCAGCTCGTTATCCCACGGATGGCGGTCGCGGGTGGCGACGATGATATGCACGTTCTCCGGCAGGCGCAGCGCCCACTTTACCAGAAAAACAGCGCTGCGGTGATCCTGCAGCAGATGGAAGTCATCAAGGAAGATATAGCAGGCGTCCGGCCCGGTCAGTGCGTCGTTCAAATCGTCGATCAGCATGGCGGCTGTGGCGGCATCCTGGGGGCAGTCGTAGCCCTGCAGCACATCGTACCCGGCGCGGTCAAAGGCGTACTGCACACTCTGCCAAAAGATGGGCAGGCTGTCTGAATACATGCTGATGCGCACCACGCGGGTGCCCGGCTGCTGGGCGCACTCGCCCAGGTACCAGTTTACAGCGGTGGTCTTGCCGTAGCCCATGGGGGCCACCACCAGTGTCAGCGCATGGCGGC
>ERZ1034768.431-NODE-431-length-14303-cov-9.245227_pt1 | contig 14303 bp, 19 predicted proteins | sample MGYA00520691_ERZ1034768 | MGnify/ENA primary metagenome ERZ1034768 (study PRJEB33766, sample SAMN09781704) | gut metagenome | biome: gut microbiome | host: Homo sapiens | place: Madagascar | study: EMG produced TPA metagenomics assembly of the PRJNA485056 data set...
TGGTTTTTCTTGGTGCGATGGAAGGGACTCGAACCCCCGGCCTACTGATTCGTAGAAAGCCCTTATATGTTTTTTGACGTTTTCGGTTATTGCACTTTATATAGATTTATCGTTGTTTTCGTTATTCTTTGTGCATCTTTGTTTCACTTCTTTTCGATTCAATAAGGCACAAACAAGGCACTTTCCAGAGAGCATATAATCTCATAAAACGGACACCATGAAGAAGGCAAAAAAGTTGACGGCTCACGAGGGCGGCAGAAACGCCCCTGTGAGCCGTCTTTCGTTATGCGTGGGTCTTTTCCTTGATACGACTAAAAACGTCCGTCAGCGTGTCCGCTGCCGCTGCATCGCTGGAACGGATGAACCCGGCGTAAATGTCCGTGGTGGTGCTGGTCTTTGCGTGGCCCAGTCTGCCCGAAACCGTTGTAACCGGCACATGAGCCGCTATCAGCAAGCTGGCGTTGGTGTGGCGCAGGCTGTGGAAATGAACCGCCGGGAGATCATGGGCGGCCAGAAAGCCCGGAAACCAACTTGTAACCGCGTTGGGGTCGAACGGCTGACCGTTCCAGCGGGTGAACATCAGGTCATTGTCCACCGTCTTGCCGTTCTCGATCTCTACCCGGCGCACCCACTCGGAACCAACTTTGAACCGTTCAGCCTTTTGGTGCTGGCGGTACTCCCGCAGCAGCTGCACACACTCCGGGCCTATCTTGATGCACCGCCGGGAGCGTTTTGTCTTGGGAGCCGTGAACACTGTGCCGCGCCCGGCGATGTTCTGCACCGTCCTGTTGATGGAGATCACACCCGCGTCAAGGTCAATGTCTGACCAGCGCAGAGCGCATATCTCGCCCCGGCGGGCACCTGTGAGCAAGGCCAGCTGTGTGATAACGCTGTACTGCGCTGGCGCGTCCTGTAGGGCTTCCAGCAGCTTTGCAACGTCCTCTTCCTGCAAGGCTTCCACTTCGATTTCTGCCGCTTTTGGGGCTTCTGTGCGCCGACAGGGGTTTTCATCAATCAGCTGCCACTTGACCGCCTTTTCAAACACGCTCGACAGAAAGCGGTGATAGTGCAGTTGTGTGTTGCCGCCCAGCTTACCGCCCGCCCTGACGTTCTCGGTAAAGGCTTTGGACAGGGGCAGCCCGGCGGCATCGGCTACCTTCTCGGCGGTTTTCCGGCTGACAGGCTTGCCGCTGCACAGGCCGCGCATGGTTTCTTCACCTATCCCGGCGGCCTCCCGGATCCTTGCCCGCTTGCCCTTGGGCAGCAGCTTCAGCAGGGCAGCCGTAACCGTATATGTGGAATCCTGCCGCACTCCATCCTCGGACAGGTTCGTATAGAACGCCATGAGGTGCGCCGGACGTATCTGGTTGACCTTCATGTGACCCAGAGCAGCGGACACGCGCGGCACCAGCTTCCTGTACTCGGTGGCCGTCTTGGGCTTCAGCTGGCGGTCTGCGTACTCGGTGAACCATCGCTCTATCAGGTCATCCAGCTTCATGGACGCATCCAGCGAAATGCCGCTGTGCACTTCCTGTTCAAAGGCATCTGCCTGACGCTGCAATTCCTTTTCCAGCTTTTTCCCGGTCAAGCCCGGCGGGGGAGTGAAGGTGCGGTTTACCAGCACCTGACGGCCCTGCCGATCATAGCCGTTGGAGACCCGGATGCAGTAGGAGCAGGTGCCGTCCTTCTTTGTACGCTTTACGATTTTAGCCATCTTGTTCATCCTCTAATACAAGACTTAAAATACTACTTTCTACGCCGTCCAAGTACTTTTGAATTGTCTGTTGTAATCTAAATCGGCACAAATCAGCTCCGTTTGTTTCTTCTCTGGATTCCGCTCGGGCAATATCCCATGCCATTCTATCCCATAAAACGTTTCCATCTTTATCTTTCGCATCAGAACACAACTGGTCTATTTGTGCTTCTATTTCCGCTTTGTCTCCATCGTTTAATCTTCTGGAAAAATACCCACTAAAAAAATCAGAAAGGCCAAAATCCTCGAAACAGTGATCCCACATCCCAAGAAATTTTTTATAAAACTCTTCGTCTCGTGGAGCAAAGCGAATCCAGTTGCGTTTTTCTTTATAGATTTCGCAAAATCTCAGGTATTGAGAAAAAAAACTTGATAATTCAAAAGAGAATGTTGAAAACTCTTTGCTTTTTATAAAGTCCGATAAAATATCTTTTGAAGATATGTCGGTTTGTAAAACACCCCCTATATCATTTATTTTACACTGAAGGTGTGGGTTATAAGGGTCTGTCAATGTTTCGATAGCATCTTCTGAAAGTCCTGTATACTCAGACACAGCCCTTATATCTGTTTTAATCGCTTTCACATCCGTCAGGCCCAACAGATAATCCGTAGTAACGCCGAAGAATTTTGCGATTTCGCAAATACTTATAGCATCGGGAACCGTTGCGCCGTTTTGCCAGTTGCTTACCGTCTGCCGCGTTGTATGAAACTCTGCGGCAAGCGAATCCAGTGTTGCGCCTTTTTTCTCTATCAGTTCCCGGAAGCGTACTGGAAACGGATCTTTATAGTCAAATGATTTTTTCGTCTTAGCCATGTCCTTACCTCGCAAGCAAATAAAAATAACATTTCTAAAATTATGTTGATTTTACTTTCACATTGTCTTATACTGATGATACCACAAGCAAACTAAACATTCAATAAGAAAAAGTAAATTCATTTACTTTAACATAGAAAGGAGCATTTCTGTGGACGAAAAAGCAAAAGAAGCCCGCCGGGCGTACTCCAATGCTTGGAGAGCCGCCAACAAGGACAGGGTCCGAGAGTACAATCAACGCTATTGGAAGCGCAAAGCAGAGCAAATGCAGAAGAAGTTATGCAATGACAACAGTTCATCCGAAAAGTGATTCAATTTCATCGCTATTTTACAGTGTGACAATGCTGCATCATCTATCCATAAAACAGGTGAACGTTCCCCTGAAAAGCCTTGGTAATCCTTGGCACTCTGGGATACTGCATGACACTGGATGTCACCAGATGGCAACAGATGGATTTTGACGCAAAAGATTCATCTTCAACAATGCTGCATTGCCTTGATTCCGGTTCAAAATTTGGCGGTATTGCAATTCTTTTCAGGTCGTGATACTATGCAGCCACGACGAACAAGACGACACAAAAAGCAACTTTGGAGGTGGAAGAATGGGTGATTCTATCCGATACCCAAACATGGGCACGGTGGCAAAAGCCGCCGAAATTTACGGGCTTTCCCCGGCCTATATCAGGCGACTGTGCAAGCAGGGGAAAATCCGCTATGTGAACGCCGGGCACCGCTGGCTGGTGAATCTGGACAGTCTGGCCCGGTACTTTGAACAGGGGGACCCGGCGGACGGGGAAGACGCCGTCCAAGGCATCCGCCGGGTAGCGAGGTGACTGGCGATGAAACAGAAGTATTTCAAGTTTCCGCTATGCTTCTATGAAGCCGCTGAAAAAATGACCGTTCCACAAAGAGCCGAGTTTTACAACTCTATTTTTGACTATGTCTTTTCTGGAAAGACATACACCCTCACACAAGCGGTTGAACCATTTTTCAGGTTTGCTTTGCCATATCTGGACAAAGAAAAAAGCCGTTTGGGGAAAGGATGAATCAATGGCAAGAAATTACTTTCCATTTTATTTTTCCCTTCATGCAACCGCCCAGACAATGAAGCCAAAAATGCGTGCGGCTTTCTATGAAGCGATAATAAACTATGGCGTAACCGGCGAAATTCCAACACTTCCAGATTCAATTTCAGGCTATTGGCCGATTGTTCAACCGATGTTGGATGCAGCCAGAAAGCACTACGAAGCAGGCGAAAAAGGCGGTAGACCGTCAAAACAAGTTCAATTTGGTTCTGACAGTTCCGAAACCAATAGTTATAGTAAATCTGAAACCACAGGTTTTCCGATAAGCGAAACCAATAATAAGAAGGAGAATAAGAAGGAAAAGGAGAAGCAGAAGGAGACCCCGGTCACCGCAGCCGCCCCTCGCACAGATTCAGACCTTGCCGAGATCGTGCAGCACTTTGAACAGGTAATAGGAATCTTCCCTCGTTCAGCACTGGACAAGCTGCAACGCTGGCGTGGTATCTACTCTGTGGAGATCATCCGGGCTGCGATTGATGAGGCAGCCGAGAACAATGTGCGCAAGTGGCGATATGTGGACGGTGTTTTGAAAGGCTGGCAGGATGACGGGGTGCGCACTCTAGGGGATGTAGAAGCCCGCCGGGAAGCCCGAAAGAAACCCGAACAGCCGCAAGAAAAGAAGTGGGAGATGTTGACATGAACATTCACAAGGTTTTACTGGGTGCAATCCTCATTAAGCCAGACCTTGCGCCCTACTCGCTGCCTGATCTGGAGATTGAACACTTCCCGGCAGACCTTCAACCGGTGTTTGCCGCACTGTCCGGCCTTTGGAATGCAAAGGGCCAGTTGGACGCGGTAGAAGCCTGTACCCGATACCCAGAGCAGAGAACGGCCATCATGGAGTGCGTAGAGGAATGCGAGGGCGAGTATATCGCTATAACCCGCGACCGCGTGGAAGAATGGACGCAGCTTGTCAGGGAACAGGCCGCCTTGACCCAGTTCCAGAGTTTGGCCATTCAGGCGGGCAGCAGTCTGACCACCTTTGCAGATCTGCCCGACCTGTATAGCCGGATGGGCGAAGCCATGACGCTTGACCGTGAAGAGCAGGATTTTAAGCCCATCGGGGAACTGGTAGACAACTATATTCGCCGCCTTGATGAAAAAGCCGAATACATTCCGACCGGCGTTCCTATTGTTGACCGCTATTTGAACCTGTCCCCCGGCAACCTGTTTATCATCGGCGGCAGACCGTCCGCCGGTAAAACAGCCCTTTCCCTGCAAATGGCCTGCGAACAAGCCCGGAAAGGTTACAGGGTGTGTTATTTCTCGTTGGAAACTGACCCGGACACCCTGACCGCCCGCATCATTGCGAACCGTCTGGCGGTTCCTCTGGCCGATGTGAAAGCAAAGGCAGTTCCGCAGTCTGACCTTGACGATCTCGCAGAACTGCACAAGCTGCCGCTGTTCATCCGGTCTGCATCCGGCAAGGGTGTGGGATGGGTCAAGGCACAGGCCCAGCGGATGAAAGCGCAGGTTATTTTCATCGACTATTTGCAACTACTCCGGCAGGCTGGCGCAAAAGATCGCTATACTGCCGTGACACAGCTTTCAATGGATTTGCACGAACTGGCACAGACCACAGGCATCCTTGTGGTTGCGCTGGCGCAGCTGAACCGCAACGCGGCGCACGCTGCACCGTCCACCGCTGATCTGAAAGAATCCGGGCAGCTGGAACAGGATGCAGACGCAATTTTGCTCTTGTCTGCTGACAAGGAAGAGTATCAAGCCATCCTTGCCAAGAACAAAGAGGGCCGCGTGGGTGAAGTTCCCTTGACCTTCGATAAAGCCCGCCAGCGGTTTCTCGCTGTTACAAGCGAACTGGAAAGAAGGTGAAAACATGAAACACAATCCAAACCGACCGCGCCGCCGGGAGCCGTACCACTACGATGCAACCGGCGCACAGTATATCGCCTGTATTGAAACGGCTTTACAGCATGGGCAAAGCATCCCGCTGCATGTCTTGCAGATGATCTATCACATGCTGCTGCCTTATATGCACAGTTGACCCACCGACCGCACCCCGGCGGTGTTGATTTTGAATGTGCCCAGTAAGGGCACAGAAAGGATTTTCCCATGAAGGCAATTTACAACGACAATCTGATTATCGAGACCCGTGACGACGCCGACCAGCGCAATCTGCACGAGTGCTGGGCACTGCAAAAGGTCATAGAGGGCAAAGCTCTTGTAATCGGCGGTGGTATCACTCCCATCAAGCAGAATGAATCAATGCACGACGGTGTGAGTCTATGGCTTGCCGAAGACCCCACGGAGAACGCAGAAATCAAGCTGGACATCATCCCGGATATGATGGACGGATACCCCATTGTCAAGATTATCTGTGCACCCGCCTGCCCGGATAACGAGGAAGAAACACCCAGCAACCCGGCGGAAGCAGATAGCAGTCAACCCGCCGGGAATCCGGTCGAAACTGCGCCCAGCGTCACCACCTTGACAGCAGCGGCCCGCGAGTACATCAACAATATGACTGAGGATGAACTGATCGAACACGGACACAACGAGTTCAACGGCAAGGATCAGATGATCGCCGCCCTGCACACGATTAACGTGTTGGCAACTTACAACGAAGCAGCCGCTAAGCGGGCATATTTTTGCTTTATGGAAAACAACCTGTCTGGCATGAGTTTTGAAATCAAGAACTGACAGCCAATAAACCACCCATAAACATTTGATACACCGGGCGCATGGAATTTTAACCGTGCGCCCTCTTTGAGTATAAAGCGGCAGTGATGCAGCGAGAAAAGGCCGTTTTCTGAACAGGTGGCGAACAGGTGAAAATAGACCTTTTAGCGGCGGGCTAGCGGTGGAAACACAGCGTTTCCATACAGACCGTGAAGCGGTGGTTAAGCCGTGAAAAACGGGCGTTTTCGCAGTTTCGGATATTACTCAAAATTGAGTAATAGGTGGGTGGTGAATCGCCACCCACCTGCCCGTGAATGTGCGGATTTGTGCGGCATAAAAAAAGAGAGCGTCAAGTGCGCGTTTGTGCGCACTAAAAAAGGCGAGGTGCGTAGTTTGTTCACACGGTCATACGCGCTCGCGTATCGTGTCAATAAACTCTCATTGTGAACAAAAATGCGCACGAAAAAAGGAAGGATGTAGCAATGGAGCAGAATCGACCAAAGCAGACCGACCAGCAGGCCACAAACGCAGCCCTTGCTGCTCTGGCAGCCGCCGGGAACAGCTTTGCACTGGGCCAGCTGTGGGAGGTCAACAAGGGCTTTATACGGCGGCAGCTGTGGCAATGGTATGAGAAGAACAAGCCCGTTGCCGATAGTGCAGGCCTGTCTTTTGATGATCTTGTGCAGGAAGGTTATTTTGCGGTGGACTATGCTGCCAAGCACTACAACGAAGAACAGGGCAGTTTCACAACGTATTTGAGCTACGCACTGTTGAAGCAGATTCGCACCGCCACCTGTGGAGAGCACACACGGGGTGTCACAACCGATGACGGCAGGCGCGTGGCTGTATCTGCAAACCCGCTGAACGAGTGCATTAGCCTTGACGTTCGCCTTGATGAAGCAGACGAGGGCAGCAGCACCAAAGGGGAGACCATCGAAGACCCGGCGGCTTCTCAGGCGTTCCGGCAGGCAGAGGATGGTGTTTACACCGAGGAGTTACACACAGCCCTTGAAACAGCCATGACCCAGCACCTGACCGAGCGGGAAGCAGCTGTTTTGCGCAGTCGTTACTATGACGAAAAGAGTCTCCGGGCCGTTGGCGTAGAACTTGGTGTACAGGCCGAGCGCGTGCGTCAGATTGAGGGCAAAGCAATCCGCAAAATGAAAGGTCTGTCCTCTATCCAACGCTGGCGTGATGATGTGATCACCACCAGAGCGTGGCGCGGCACCGGCTGGAACGCATGGAGCCGCTACGGCAGCGTTCAGGAGCGCACCGTGGAATACTGGGACGAACAGGTGAAGAAATACGAGGAGCATGTGCGCGAGCTGGTCGAGAAGTACGGAATCTCTGCCATCATCTGAACCATACACCCCGCCGGGCGAGGTGTAACACACTAGACTTTGTTCCAAAGTCCGTGTGCCCTTGCAGGGGGCTTTCCACCGCAAATCCACCGCAACCGGGAGTTTGTAGACACGACAACGCGCACGAACTCCGGTCATGGGATAGTTTAACGACACGACACACGCCCGCGCATATCGTGTGAACAAATTCCAAAATGTGCGGATTTGTGCGCCCTAAAAAAAGAGGTTGCAAGCAGTGTCTTTGTCTATACAAAGCCCTCTTGCTGTGCAAGAACTTGTTGGGCAGCATCCCAAACCCTTGACCGTGCAGCACCCGCCGGGCGCAGCACTTCAACCACACGATTTTGTTGGCCTCAACAAAATCGCTGCATAACAAAGCCCCCAGACCGCGACAGCGCGCGTCTGAGGGCTTTTCTTGTTGCTTGTGGGTTATTTTCCTTGCTGTGGCTCTATCCGCGCTCTGGCAGCCCCGGCAGGGGCTGTTACGCTGCACAGTCGGGAAAGTTCACAACGGTGATCTCTGCCACGGCCTTTTCGACCGTCTGCAGGATGTGCTCTATCTTCTCCACCGTGTCAGCTGACAGAACGACCTCGCCGCACTGTTCGCACTTCAGACAAGGCACATTCTTAATGACCACGACACAGTTCTTCAGCTGAACGGTGTGAATGGTCGTGCCGGGCTTCATTTCGCCCTTGCAAAGCAGACAAGTCATGTACGCCCTACTCCTTCAGCTTCTTCTTTTCCTGCTCACGTTCCAGCTGCTTGATACTCTTTTCAGGCGTGGGAAGGTCTTCGGGCATTGTTCCGCCCAGATCCTTGATGGTCTGGCGTACCTTTGCGCCCACCTGATAATGTACCTGATTGGCTGCCGCCTTGCCCTGCACGTTGTCCCGGCGGAGCTTTTCATCCGTCTGCGTAGCACGGAAAAGGTTCGCTGCAAGCTCTGTGCTGCCCATGTGGTCAAGAATGTTCTGGCTCTTTTTCAAGCCTTTCCGAGCCTTGATGTCCGCAGCCCTCAAACCGCCATACAGGCCCATGTACCCATAGTTCTGGAACGTGGCATAGTCCAGACTTGTTTCGACACCGGCCATCTGTGCGGCTTCTGCAAGGGACTTGTTATGCTCTGCCATCTCATGCCGGATCGCAATCCGCTTCTGGTTCTCCGTCAGTTCATCGTAGTTTTCTACAAGTTCCTGCTGGCGAGTTTTGACGGCAAAGTAGGTCTGTCCAACAGCAATGACCTCTTTGCGAGGGTCACCGTTCATCACGATCAGATAGCAGGCATACCGTGAAAGAACATAATCGTTAACTTCTCTCTCTGAGCCGGAACCCAGCTTGACCATTTTGCCGACGTTGGCAAAATGGTCTGCAACAGGGTTTCCGCTCTGTTCACAAGCGATTTTTGCGCGTTCAATCGCTTCTTCAAATCTTCTCCACTGGCTATACTCAAGAGCAGCTTGTAGCTCTCTCGCATACCAGAACTCTTGCCCGTATTCGTTGATGTGTTTGATACTCTCAAACGTCTGTTCACTGTATTTCTGAATGTCAGCCATGTTCTCACGTCCTTCCTGTTCATTCCCCGGCGGTGTCCTCTGTAAGCACATCTGTCACTTCCGGGCAATGGGGCAGGACAAGATCAAGACAAAACCGCTGGACACTCTTGCCAGCATCTGCGGCTGCCTTGCGAATACGTGCGCCGTCTTCCTTAGTCGGGCGCAGCATGATATTGTCCTGACGGCGGTTATAAGCTGCGTTTGACTTTTTCTTTGCTTCACTGATAGGCATTTTATCACCTCTTTATGATGATTATACCACAAAGTGTGCGGCACGTCAACGTGTACAATATGAACGATTATCGAACGTTAACGTTATGCAATTTGTCAATAGATGAAAGCACGTTAATGTGCTATAATAAAAACACAGCAAGGGAAGCACGACCGGAAGGCAAGGGGCGAAGGATGTACCGGGAGCGCAAGAGCAGAACGCCAGCTAAGACAGTAACCCACTTCCTGATAAGCTGTATAAAAGAAAATGGCGCGGTGCCAGCTACCAACTACACACCACGCCAAACCCACAACAGGGTCAAGCCCATTATAACAAGGCGGACCCGCAAAGTAAAGCGGAGGTCTTAAAATGAAGTACAATCTTTCCGAGATCATGCACAAGGCATGGAAGCTGTACCGCAAGGGCGTGAGCAGCTTTGCCGAAGCCCTGCACCGGGCATGGAACAGCGCAAAGGCTGCTCCGGTCAACGCCCAGCGCATCGAGGAAGCCCAGCAGACCGCCGGGATCACCGAGCCGGTGAACACTTGGGCAGGCTGGAAGGCCGCCGGGTACATGGTAGAGCATGGCGCAAAGGCCTTGTTTCAGGCGGTGCTTATCCACAGCAGCAAGGGAGACGGCCAGACCTACCGGGCATCGTTCTTTGGTGCATCGCAGGTGAAGCCGCTGGAAGTCCAGTAACACAGTCAGAGGATCCCCGGCGGGAAGATGGAAGCCCGCCGGGTAGAGCGGGGCACGATCCAGCCCCAGATAGGAGAGTTGAGGTATGAACGATATTCGTGCTATGATTCGGGAACGCGGTTTGAAGCAGGAGAACGTGGCAAGAGCGCTGCAGATCACCACCAACACGCTGAATAAGAAGCTGAACGGGGAAACCGAGTTCCGGCTTTGCGAGGCCAAGACACTGGCAGCTCTGCTTGACACCAGCGTGGACGCCCTGTTCTTTGGCGATCTGGGCGACCAGAAGGAGAACATGATCGACGCAATCAACACCCGTTTGCAGAAGGCGGCACCGGACAAAGTGCAGTTGGTGTGGATCTTCGCAAGCGGCATTATCAGAGCCTGAAGGGGGGACAAGATAATGATCCTGACTGCAAAGCAAGTGGAAGCGTTGGACGTGGGAACCACGATGGGGCATCTGGCCGACCTGAAGAACCTTCTCTTTATCATGGACAGCTGGATGTGCACCCGCGGGAAGGTGGATGAACTCAAGCGGGAAGTTGATTGTAGTGAGTACGATTTGGAAGCCCTCTGGCGTGAGCTGCCCATGTACTACACGCTTCTGTGGAGCATCATCGAAGCCATTGACAAGTCACAAGCTGAACTGCTTGACACAGCAAAGACACTGGATGCACTGAACATCCTGAAAGGGTACTGAACCCCATATAGCACAAGAGCCCGCCCGGCTACAACACCGGACAGGCTTTTTTGCTATCAAACAGGCGGTAAACAGGCACAAAACCGCCCCGCCGGGCATCCAGCATAAGGCACTCTGTAAGGCACACGGCAAGGCAGTTTTTGGGGCAGTAAGGCACAAATGAGGCACTTTCCAGCCCTTTTGAAGTCCATATAAAGCAAGAAATCCCACGATTTACACCGTATTTTCAACGGTCAATCGTGGGATTTTACTTGGTGCGATGGAAGGGACTCGAACCCCCGGCCTACTGATTCGTAGTCAGTCACTCTATCCAGCTGAGCTACCAACGCATACGTTCCGTTCGGAACATGATGTATTTTATCACGCGCAGCCGGGTTTGTCAACGGTTTTTTGCAATTATTTTTTGATTTTTTGAAAAAGAATGTCTTCTGCACGGTTCTGCGCACATTTTCGGTGCCGGGTGCTCTGCCCGGGGGCTGTTTCCGCAGGCAAAACGGCCGCCGTTTTCTGCGGCGGCGGCTTTTCCGGGCGCGGTGGAACAGCGCGGGAGCCCCCGCTAAAGTGCCGATTCAGCCGGGAATTCTTTTCTTTCGGCCGAAAAAACGGCCCAAAATACAGCCAATCGGCACTTTTTATGATTTTTCTTGTATCGCTTTTGTCATTCTTGTGCTATAATAACCTTACTATATGTTTTTAGAATGTGCTTTTGCGGGGATGCAGGTTTCTTCCCCGGCGAAAAGGCACCACGGAGGGTAGATCCTATGAAACTGGTAAGCGTGGAAACTCCTGAAAAGAGTGTCTGCAAAATGACCTTCAGCGCCAGTGCTGAAGAACTGGAGACTGCATCCAATGCGGTTTACGAGCGCACCCGCGCCTCTTACACGATCAAGGGCTTCAAAAAAGGCGAGGCTGACCGTGCACAGATCGAGGCTGACCGCGGTGAGCACACTTTCTGGTATGACGCCATCAACGACCTGATGGACAAGGACGTGCCCGCACTGTACGACGCCGCTCTGGCAGAGCATGGCTTTGTGCCGGTGGACGCTCCGGTCTACGATCTGGTCAGCGTGAAGAAGGATGAGGGCTTTGTGGCCACCGCCACCGTCGCCCTGCAGCCGGAGCTGAACCTGACCAAGACCACCGGCTTTACCACCGAGTGTGTCACCCCGGAAGTGACCGACAAGGAGATCGACAGCGTGCTGGAGCGCCGCCGCAATGCAGCCGCGGAGCTGGTGCCCCACAAGGGCCCGGCCGTCAAGGGCAACATCGTACATATCGACTACGAAGGCCTGCTGGAGGGCAAGCCCTTCCAGGGCGGCACCGCGCAGAACCAGACCCTGCAGCTGGGCAGCGGCCGCATGATCCCCGGCTTTGAGGAGGGCATCCTGGGCCACAAGGCAGGCGAGGAGTTCGACATCTTCGTCACCTTCCCGGCCCGCTACCACGCAAAGGACCTGGCCGGCAAGCCGGTCATCTTCAAGATCAAGCTGATCGACGTCTGCGTGCGCCAGATCCCGGCCCTGAACAGCGATTTTGCCAAAAAGGTCGCCAACGTGGACACCCTGGACGAGCTGCGCGCACAGGTCAAGCAGCAGCTGCACGACGGCAAGCACGCCAGCGCGCTGAACCGCGCCAAGGATCAGATCCTGACCCAGCTGGCCGACGCCGCCGAGGGCGATCTGCCCAGCACCCTGGTGGAGAGCACCTATCAGCTGCAGATGCAGCAGATCCAGCAGCAGCTGCAGATGCAGCGCCTGAGCCTGGACCGCTACCTGAGCCAGATCCACGAGACCCGCGAGAGCTTCACCGCAAAGGTGCGCACCTCTGCCGAGAAGACCGCCCGCGTGCGCATGGCTCTGCTGCAGATCGCACAGCAGGAAAACCTGGTGCCCACCGAGGAGGAGATCGACAAGCAGCTGGCTGAGCGTGCCGAGCGCACCAAGAAGACGCTGGAAGAAGTGAAGGCACAGGCCAACGTCCACGCGATGCGCCGCAACGAGGGCATCCGCAAGGCCGCTGACTGGGTCATCGAGCATTCTACCATCGAGGACAAGTAATTTCATCCCGATACAGCAAAAACCGCCCGTGCACTGCACGAGCGGTTTTTTGTTTGCCAAAGCGTTTATGCCAGCAGCTTGAAGCCCATGATGACTACGCCCAGCACCACCAGCACCACGCCGGTGGCGCGGTTCAGGGTCTTGGGGTCGGCCTTGTTGGCGAAGACGGCCGCGATGCGGGCCCACAGCAGGGTGAACACCACGCACAGCGCCCAGACGAACCAGTCGGGCGTGCCGCCGATCATGAAGTGGGAGACAGCGCCGGTCAGGGCCGTGAAGGTCATGATGAACACGCTGGTGCCCACGGCGGTCTTGAGCTCGTAGCCCAGCACGCTGGTGAGGATGAGCAGCATCATCATGCCGCCGCCTGCGCCGATGAAGCCGCAGATAAAGCCGATGAGCACGCCGCACACCACCGACTGGATGGCGCGCTTCTGGGCACTGACGCCCTGCATGGCTTCCTTGGTGGTCATGACCGGCCGCACGATGAACTTGACGCCCAGCAGGAAGGTCATGAACACCGAGAAGCCGCCCATGGTGGCCGAAGGCACCTTGCTGGCCACCCAGCTGCCCGCCACCGTGAACACCAGCACGCTGGCCATCATGATGAGGCCGTTCTTGATATCCAGATTCTTGTTCTTATGATAGGTATAGGCCGAGACGGCGCTGGCCAGCACGTCGGACGAAAGGGCGATGCCCACGGCCATGTAGGGGTCCATGTGCAAAAAGGTGATGAGCATGGGGCTGATGACCGCCGCCGCGCTCATGCCGGCAAAGCCGGTGCCAAGGCCGGCACCCATGCCGGCAAAAAAGGTGACCAGGATCGTAAACAGGATGCTCATTTTATGCATTCTCCTTTAAGATGTCGTCCAGATTTTTCCCGATCAGTTCCATCGTCCGGAAAAAGACCTCCTGATCGGCCGGTTCCACATGGTCCAGCAGGCGCTTGAAGAAAGCGTTCTGCACGGCACGGCCCCGGCGGATGATCGGGTCTGCCTTGCCGGTGCAGAGAAGCTTCGTTTTGCGGCGGTCGCTGGCTACCGCATAGCGTTCCAGATAGCCCTCCTGCACCAGCTTGTCCACATTCATGGAGACGAGGTTCGCCTTGATATGCCGCACCTCCACGATGTCCCGGGCTGTTTTATAGTCCGGGTTGTTGGCAAGAAACAGCAGGATATCCAGCGCCGTCTGCGACAGGCCCAGCTCCTGACACAGCGGTTTGCAGACGGCATTGTACGCCTGCGAGGTCTTGATGGAAAATTCGATGTTCGGGTTCACGGCAAGTCTGTCCTTTCACCTTTGAATAATTCATTTTTGAAATATTATAGTGCAGAGGAGGGGAGATGTCAAGGGGAAAGACGCTCCGCTGGGGCCAGAGGCAGGGAGGGGTGTTCCGACTCCCCCCTCCCTCCCTCCTGACTCCACCCCCCCC
>ERZ1034768.437-NODE-437-length-14212-cov-9.214876_pt1 | contig 14212 bp, 9 predicted proteins | sample MGYA00520691_ERZ1034768 | MGnify/ENA primary metagenome ERZ1034768 (study PRJEB33766, sample SAMN09781704) | gut metagenome | biome: gut microbiome | host: Homo sapiens | place: Madagascar | study: EMG produced TPA metagenomics assembly of the PRJNA485056 data set...
TGGTGGCGTGGACGCCGCTGCCGCGCATATCCTGCGCGATCATGCGCTGGTCGAAACGGATGGAGGAGTTGAAGTCGTTGACGCGGCTGTCCACCGCCTTGGAAAACCGACCCTTCCAGAGTTGTTCTGCCATAGTTTTGTCCTCTTACTTTTAGGCGGCTCGCCCTCTCCGTCATTGCTTGCGCAATGCCACCTCTCCCAAGGGGAGAGGCAAGAAACGTGGCGATCATGTTCTTGGCTCTCCCTCTGGGAGAGCTGGACGCGAAGCGGCCTGAGAGGGCGAGGATGTTATTCTCTCTAAAAACGGCAAAGCCGCCGCAGGGGAAAACGCTCCTGCGGCGGTGCCGCCGGCAACGATGCCGGTTGGATGAAACTTTCGTGTGAAAGTGTGAAAACACACGAAAGGGAAGATGTTAAAACTTACTTGACCTCCGGCCAGTTCTTGCTCAGCTTTGCGCGCTCCTTGATGGACAGGCCGAACAGGTTGATGAAGCCTGCGGAATCTGCCTGATTGTAATCGTCATCCTCGCCAAAGGAAGCGGTCTGCTCGTCGTACAGGGTGTACGGAGAGGTGACGCCGGCGTTGATCATGTTGCCCTTGTAAAGCTTCAGCTTCACATCGCCGGTAACGGTCTTTTCCAGACTGTCGGCAAAGGCATCCAGTGCCTCGCGCAGCGGGGTGAACCACTGGCCGTTGTAGACGATGTCGGCGTACTTCTGGGCCAGCTGAGCCTTGAAGTGTGCGCTCTCCTTGTCCAAGGTGATGGTCTCCAGCACATTGATGGCCTTGTACAGGATGGCACCGCCGGGGGTCTCATACACGCCGCGGCTCTTCATGCCGACCAGACGGTTCTCGACGATATCCAGCAGGCCGATGCCATTCTCGCCGCCGACCTTGTTCAGGTACTCCACCAGCTCCACAGCGCCCATCTCCTTGCCGTCCACAGCAGTGGGAACACCCTTTTCAAAGTGGATGGTCACATAGGTGGGAACATCGGGTGCCTGCTCGGGGCTGACGCCCAGCTCCAGGAAGCCGGGCTTATTGTACTGGGGCTCGTTGGCGGGGCTCTCCAGATCCAGGCCCTCGTGGCTCAGGTGCCACAGGTTCTTATCCTTGGAGTAGTTGGTCTCGCGGTTGATCTTCAGGGGGATGTGGTGAGCCTCGGCGTAGTCGATCTCCTCGTCACGGCTCTTGATGTCCCACTCACGCCACGGAGCAATGATGGCCATATCCGGGCAGAAAGCCTTCAGGGTCAGCTCGAAACGCACCTGGTCGTTGCCCTTGCCGGTGCAGCCGTGGCAGATGGCGTCGGCGCCTTCCTTGATGGCGATATCGGCCAGAGCCTTTGCGATGCAGGGACGGGCGAAGCTGGTGCCCAGCAGGTAATCCTCGTACTTAGCGCCGAACTTCAGGGTGGGGAAGATGTAGTTCTCGACGAAGTCCTTCTTCAGGTCCAGCACGTACAGCTTGGATGCGCCGGTAGCCTTGGCCTTTTCTTCCAGACCGTCCAACTCGGTGCCCTGACCCACGTCACCGGAAACAGCGATGACCTCGCAGTTGTTGTAGTTTTCCTTCAGCCAGGGAATGATGATGGAGGTATCCAGACCGCCGGAGTAAGCCAGAACGACTTTTTTGATGTTTTCCTTTTTCATGATAAACGCGCTCCTTTAATAAAAATACACTTTTGTTCTCTGATGCGCATTTCCCTTCGCATCCTCTGTCTTTCGTTTGCGGTTGATGCTTTTATTATACGCCGTGCGGCTTTTGCGTCAATGCTGAAAACTGACAAACCTTACAGGGATTTGACCGTTCTTTTGGTTCAGTTTGCATCTTTATGCAGTTTATTTTAAATATATTCAGTTTTTATACAATTAGAATGTATTTTTGCAGCGGTCTCTCACGCTCTTTTTTGCTGCAAAACGCCGCCCGGTCTGTCTGCACAGGCCGGGCGGCGTTTCGTTTTGCTTTATTGTTTATCCCCGCCATCGGCGCGGGGCTGGCGGCCCTGTTCCGGCACGGCGCGCTGCTGGTTATAGTGGATGAGCTGGGCGGCGGCGGTGCTGGCCGCAAGACCGGGCCGGGTGACCATGTAGACATAGCGGCGGTAGCGGTCCTGTCGCAGGGGCACCAGCACCGTGTCCGGGCTGTACATCTGGGGGTGGTCGGTGCTGATGAACACTCCCAGCCCCGCCTGCACCATGCTCAGCAGCACCGAGTCCTCGTTGGAGTAGCCGCGGATCTCGGGCCGGATGCCGTATTCCCCCAGCATCCGGCGCAGAAGGTCGGAGTAGGCGGGCGAATCGGTGAAGACCATGGGCCGCCCGGCCAGCTGGTCCGGCGTGATGCTCGGGCACTTTGCCAGCGGGTCGTCTTTGAGCATGGCCACCACGAAGGACAGCTCCACCACCGGGGTGAACCGCAGGCCGTTCTCGCCGGGCTGGTAGCTGCAGAACACCATATCATAGAGCCCGGCTTTCAATCCGGCCAGCAGCCGTTCGGTCTGGTCCACCCGGATGTCAAAGCAGGCGTTGCTGCCCGCGTCGGCACGGAAGTCGGCCAGCATCCTGGGCAGGTAGGTGTTCACCACCGGGGTGATGCTGCCGATGGACACCCGCTCGGCCCCGGTGCGGAAGTCCCGCATAGCGGCAGCCCCGGCGTCCAGCGTGTCAAGCCCCGCTTCCACATAGTGCAAAAGCGCCCGCCCGGCGTCGGTGAGCACCACATTGCGCCCGCGCCGGGTGAACAGCAGCACCCCCAGTTCTTCTTCCAGCAGGGCGATAGCCCGGCTGAGGGACGGCTGCGAGATGGCCAGCGCGTCGGCGGCCTTGGTGTAGTGCTCGGTCTTGGCAAGCACGCGGAAATACCGCAGCTGGTTCAGGGTCATGGCAAGTGCCTTCTTTCGGGTGTGTTTTTCACAATTATATCATAATTGATAGCAAAAAACTATTGATATATTGAGCCCGTCTTCTTGTTTTTGACAGGTTTTTCACGTTAAACTATTAACAGCGTCCCCTTGGGACAGAAGGAATCACACTGAGAACAAAGAGGAGAAACACCATGCGCAAAAAGTTTATTGCAGCGCTGCTTTGCGTTGCGATGGTCCTGACGCTGCTGGCTGGCTGCGGCAGCAGTTCCAGCAGCACCGCGTCCGGCTCGGTGGCCGGCACCTACGAAGGCACCGGCAAGGGCCGCAACGGCGACATCGTTGTTGCCGTCACCCTGGATGACAACGCGGTCATCACCAACATTGAAGTCAAGGAACAGCAGGAGACCGAGGGCGTGGGCGACATCGCTTTTGACCCCATGATCTCCCAGATGGTGGAGCATAACTCCGTGGCTGTGGACGCCATCGCCACCGCCACCCTGACCAGCAACGGCCTGCTGGAGGCTGTGCGCAACGCCCTGACCGCTGCAGGCGTCAACCCCGACGACTACAACGGTGAGGTTTCCACCGCCAAGGGCGAGGATACCACCTATGACGTGGACGTGGCCGTTGTGGGCGCAGGCGGTGCCGGCATGGCTGCCGCCGCTGCTGCCGCTGAGAACGGCGCAAGCGTCCTGGTGCTGGAGAAGGCTGCTTCCATCGGCGGCAACACCAAGCTGGGCGAGGGCACCTACAATGTGGCCGACGCCGAGAGTCAGAAGCAGCTGACCATGACCGCCGACAACTGCAAGGAAGTGGAAGCTGCGCTGGCTGTGACCACCGACGACCCCGAATACCAGGCCCTGATCGACGACACCCGCGCCGACTACGAGAAGTGGCAGGCTGAGGACGGCAAGACCCTGTTCGACAGCCCCAACTGGCACGCCCTGCAGACCTACATCGGCGGCGGCTCCATTGATAACATCAAGCTGATCCGCACCTACGCCACCGGCGCTGTGGACGCGCTGGACTGGCTGGAAGGCACCATCGGCGTGCCCTTCAAGGATGACTACATCTTCATGGCCATCGGCGGCAAGTGGGCCCGCGGCCATCAGGTGGACCTGATCGCTGCCACCGGCAAGGAGAGCGACAACGGCGGCCGCATCTACATTGAAAAGCTGCAGAACTACGCCGAGAAGCTGGGCACTACCATTGAGACCAATGCCAAGGTGACCACCCTGACCGTGGGCGACGACGGTGCCGTGAACGGCTGTGTGGCCGAGCGCACCGACGGCAGCACCATCACCGTCAACGCAAAGACCGTCATCCTGGCCACCGGCGGCTACGCTGCTTCCAGCGATCTGGTCTATAAGTATTCGGGCGGCACCATCACCACCAAGCTGACCAGCTGCGCAGCCACCAGTACCGGCGACGGTCTGGCTCTGGCTGAGAACGTGGGCGGCAACCTCATCAATCTGGATCAGATCCAGGTGCACCCCCTGGGCGACCCCATTGACGACTGCGGCTGCGTGAGCGAGTTCGTGGGCAACTGGCTGAGCGCCACCGAGTACATGTTCGTCAACAAGGAAGGCAAGCGCTTCATCAACGAGGACAACACCCGTTACGCCATCAGCATGGCAGAGCTGCAGCAGACCGACGGCCAGATGTGGCTGATCGTGGACAGCAGCGCCATCGCAGGCGACGACACCCGCAATGAGCTGATCGACAAGCTGCTGAGCGACGGCCACTCCGTGAAGGCCGACACGCTGGACGAGCTGGCCGAGAAGATCGGCGTGGACGCTGACACCCTGAAGGCTACCGTCAAGACCTACAACGCAGGCATGACCTCCGGCTCGGACGAGTTCGGCAAGGCCACCAGCGCCGACTCCACCATCCTGCAGGCTCCGTTCTACGCAAGCCTGCGCACCCCCACCGTGCACTACACCATGGGCGGCATCCAGATTGACACCGACGCACACGTGCTGAACGCCGACGGCAATGCCATCCCGGGCCTGTACGCAGCCGGTGAGGTTGCAAGCGGCATCCACGGCAACAACCGTCTGGGCGGCAACGCTTACCCCGACATCATCACCTTCGGCCGCATTGCTGGTACCAATGCAGCCGCCGAGGCAAACGCATAATTTGATCGCTTTTCTCTGAAACTTCTTTCTTCTTTTCAGTTTTTTCAAACAGGCAAAGCCCCTCGCCGGGAAACCGGCGGGGGGCTTTGCCGTTTGCGGGGGAGCCGCCCTCTCAGTCACCTGCGGTGACAGCTTGTCCCCTTTTTGTCACCTTCGGTGACATTTCTCCCCGGCACGGGGAGAATCTTTCAAAGGGAGAGCCAAGAGGGGTGCGCAGCGGCACACGGCGTACAATGGCGCACACGCAAAAGGAGCGGCCCCCGGACGGGAGCCGCTCCTTTTGCGGTTTGAAGTTACTCGTTCACTTTCCAGGCGATCGCCACCACTGCTTCGGTGCAGAGGGTCAGGCTGATGCCTTCCTTCGTGACGGTGAGCGGGGTGACCACCACATCACCGGCGTTGTGGCCGTGGGAATCCGCCGTCAGCACCTGCACCGCATAGAAGGTGCAGTTCTTGTTGCGGGTGGCTTCCGGCTGCTTCACCATACCGGCCACGCCCTCCTCGGGGTAGCGGTCGTTGGGCAGGATGCCGATGGTGCTGTTCACCTGTGCGAAGAAGCGGGTGCTGCTGGCCGCATCGAAGCCCGCCTTGGTCAGGACTGCGTTGATGGCCGCATCCAGCTTCTGCTGGTTCTCATAGCCTGCCGCACGGATGTTCTCGGCCGTGACAGCGCTGGTGACCAGCCACTTGTCGGTGCGGGGCTGCAGGGCCGGGACGACCTGCTGGGGCTCCAGCACCGCGCCGCAGCGGCTGCAGTGGCTGCCTGCCGTCAGGCCTTCTTCCGTTTCGGTGGGGTCCACAGCGGGGTCTTCCACCACCACATGGCCCAGCTTTTCGTGGACGATCTTGTTATCGTCATCGGTCAGCTGCCAGTCACAGTTCTTGCACTGCTTCACTTCCACGCCGTCCTGGGTGCAGGTGGCTTCGCGGATGGTCACATATTCGTACTCATGGCCGGGGCAGGTGAGGTACTTGACGTACTTCTCAATGATCGCGCCGACTTTCTCATCGTATTCGCCCAGCTTTTCGTTCACAAGGTCTTCGGTGGCTTTGCCCACAAGGGTGCCGATGAGCTCCGGGATCACCACGCCGGGCAGGGCCTTCGAAATGCGGTCCTTCATCTCGCGGTTGAGCATCTCACCGGCTTTGGTGCCGATGCGCTTCATCTCTGCCGAGACCACCGGCTTGAGCCCCATCAGGTCTTCGCGGGCCTTTGCCAGCAGCTGGCGGTTATCCTGGCCTGCGTCAATGCCCGCAATGGCGTTGTCGATGGTGGTGAAGAACACTTCCCGCACCTTGTCGATGGTCTCCTGGCCCACCTCGCGGTGCACCAGCTCATTCAGCGAAGGCTTGAGCTCGTTCAGCAGCTGGCTGACGAAGGGGTACTTGCCGTACTTCTTGTCCAGCTTTTTGACCACAAGGTCCACCACATCGTCCAGCAGACTGGGGGTCAGTTGGGTCCAGTTTGCCGTTTTCAGAATGTCGCGCGCCACCACAAGGATGACCCTTTTCACCGCCGGGTCCGTATCGTCGCCGTCCAGCAGCGTGCGCACCAGCTTGTAAAGGCCGTCCTCAATGCTGTCACTGGCCACTGCTGCGTCCACGATGACGTCCACAGCCGCCTTGATGGTGTCCATGGAGACGAAGGAATCCTCCAGCACCTTTTTCAGGCTGTCGAGAGCCGAGCGCACCGGCGCAAGCTTTGCGGTAGCGTCCTCGTCCGACATACCGGCGCGGGTCAGCAGATCATGCGCCTGCGAGTAGATGGCTTCCATCTTGTTGATGGCGTCTTCCTTGCTCTCGGCGCTGTCCACAGCCGCTTTGACCGCCTTCAGTGCTTCCTTGATGAGGGTATCCGCCGCTGCTGCGGCCGCCTTGGCTACATCGTTCTTGGCCTGCTCGATCAGCTTATCGAACGGCTCAAGCATCTCAGCCGCCTTATCCGGGCCCACGATCTCGGCCAGCTTGGTGTGCAGGTCGTCGTAGAGCTTGTCCAGCGCGGCGATCTTTTCCAGCGCAGACAGGCTGTCATCGTTGACGATGCGGTTGATCTCGTTGACCGCATCCGCCACAAGCTTCGTCAGCTGTTCGTTCTTGATGGTCTCCCACAGGTCTTTCAGCGCACCGGAAGCGTCGATGTCCTTGATAAGGTCTTCGTACTTCTTGATGACATCCTTCAGCTTCTCCAGCTTTTCCTGATAGGTACCGTCTTCCAGCGCCTTTTCCAGCGCGTCGCGCAGGCCGTTGACATAGGTCTTCTTGATCTCCTCCAGTGCGTTGCTGAGCTTATCCGCCACATCCGGAGCATAGGGGCGCAGTTCATCAATGGCTTTCTGCGCCTGATCGAACGCCTCGTCGATCTTGGACAGATCGCCGTTCTTGATGGCTTCCTTCAGGGCGTCCAGCGCCTTGTTGGCGGCAGCTTCCTTCAGGGCTTCTTCTGCGTTCTTGATAATGGTATCCACCGCATTCTTCAGGATGGGGTTTTCCTTGATCTTATCCACCAGGGCACCCGCTCGGTCGATCACATCCTGCACTTTCTTGATGGTGTCCTCGCTGACATTGCCGTTCTTGATCTCCTCCTGCAGCTGCTTGATCAGGGCGCTGGCTTCATTCACAAGGTCAATGGCATCAATGGCGGCCTGCACGGCATCCACGACCTGATCGTAGCTTTCTTTCAGGCTGTCGGGGATCATGGGTTTCAGATCTTCCAGCACCTTTTTGAACGCTTCCAGCTGGGATTTATCCAGCTCGCCGTTCTTCAGCTTGTCCCAGATATCTTCAATGACCTTCTGGGCATACTTGGATTCGATCTCCTCAACGGTCTTTTTCAGCTCTGCAAGTTCTGCCTGCAGCTCTGTTTTCTTTGCGCGGCCGTCGTCCAGCTTGCCCACCGCCGTATCCGCAGCCACATAAGCACCGATGACCTTTTTCATTTCGTCATCGGTCATCTCGGACGGGCTTTTGTTGTCAATGGTCTCGTGAGCGGTCTTGATCGCTTCACTGGCCGCAGTCTCATAACCGCGCTGAAGCGATTCATGCTCGAACTTTTCATAACGGTCAGACATGGCGTTCAGACGTTCATTGTACTTATCCACATTAACGCCAACCTGCTTCATCAGTGCGATCGCCGCTTTTGCGCCGTTATAAAGAATCCCTATATTTTCCAGCTCTTTATTCGTGGCCGTCAGCGGGTCTCCGTTCAGGGCTTCGTCCAGTTCATCCAGCTTCTTCTCTGCAATATTGATCTGCTTTGTCTTTGTATGGCAGGTATCGCAGGTAGACTCGTAATGCAGATACTGGCCGCTGACCGATATGCCGGTGCCCGTCCACGTTGTAAACTTGTGGGGGCTCAGCGGGCCGCTGATGGTTCTTGTATCCGTTTTTCCACAGCCGATACGGGTACAGGTGCTGGTCTCGGTCTGATCCTGGCAGGCGGGGTTGTCGTCTTTCACATAGTTCTGAAAATCGTGGTCGAGCGCAGCTGTGATGTTTTCTTTTTTGGTTGTATGGCACACCTTGCACTCGTAAAGGTCGTAGCCCCCTTCCGTACAGGTAGGCTCAACCGTTTTCTTAAACTCCCAGTCGTGTTGCACATTGCCATGCGGAATGAGGCGGGTTTGGGTGCCGCCTTCTTCTGTACCATGGCAGCGAATACAGTAGCGCGTCTCTACGCCGTCCTTATCACAGGTGGCAGGCGTCGTTTCTTCCCAATTGGCGCCCGTGAAATCATGGCCTTTGGCCGGTTTTGTTTCTTTATTGCTTGTTGCTACGCACTGAGCTGTGACATCTTGCAAATCCTCAGGGACCTCAACTTTTCCAAAAAATTTTATTTCCACTTCAGTATAGTGAAATGGCTTCGTAACGTCACACTGACAAAAATATATTTCCGGCTTGGTGCAGGTCTGATCCTGTACTTTTGTCAGCTGGATATTATAAGTATGTGAATGATTATCCTGCGTCATATCATAAATAGCTTTTGCTTCGACGGCAGCTTTAATCAAGTCTCTCTTAGACACCCGCGTCGCGTAAAGTGCAACTTCACCTGTCTGGTCAAATTCCGCATCGTCCGGCAAATCAAATTCCGGTTCTTCCGCATTCGGGTCTTCATTCGGAAAGGTCACAACGATATCTTCCGTCCGCTCTGTCGCAGCAAAATCATCATCCGGCAGTTCCACTGCAGTGTCGTCCCACTCCGGGTACACCAGCGTGCCGTCTTCGTCCGCGACATCCATATTGCCCAGTTCATCCACGCTGTTTTCCGCATTCAACGGCTGTGCCGCGAATACGGTAGGGAGCACCGCCGAGGACATCATGCTTGCCGCCAGCACAAAGGCCGTTGCGCGCTGTGCCGCCGCTTTGAAACGCTTCATAGTCCTTTCTCCTTTTTCCTCGCTGTATCACATCTGCCCGCGTCTTTCGGGGGCAGGGATAATCTACCATTTTATAAGTATCATATTCCGTGTCAAAAATCAATTGTTTTGCACACGAAAACCGCATTTTCGTTCATTTTCGGACAAGCGTCGGTCTGCTGTCGTCCACTCTTTGCAGCAAAAGCGCCTGCCTGCAGGCAGACGCTTTCCGGTGTTCTTATTCCGTTTCTCCGGCAAAGGGTCTCCCCGCTGCCGCCCACGCCGCGCAAAGGCGTTCCTTCTGGGCCTTGGGCAGCTTTTTCAGGGCTGCTTCCCGGCGCAGGGCGGCGGGCTTGTCTGCGCAGCGCTCCACATAGGCAAGGGCCGCCGCGCCCTTTGCCCGGGTGTAGCGGGCGCCTTTGCCGCTCTGGTGGGCCCGCAGGCGGGCGGCGGGGTCGGTGGACCAGCCGGTGTAGAGGGTGCCGTCGGTGCAGCGCACCATATACACGAAGGCCGCCTTCGGCCGTGCGGCATCAGATGCGGCCATTGTTCTTCAGCACCTGACGGCAGGCGGCAAGGGCCGTCTCCTTGTCCTTGGCCGTGATGAGGAAGCGGCTGGCGTGGCAGAAGCTGATGCCCGGGATGCCGCTTTTCTGCTCGATGACCTCCTGCGGCTGGCCTGCCCAGCTCTGGGGGAAGGGCAGCTTCGGGCGCTTGGTCTTGTGGTCGGTGACGCACTGGGCACTCCAGCCGCCGCGCTGGCTGGGGTAGACCACGAACAGCGCGTCCGTCTTGTACAGGCCGTTTTTCCACGGCAGGTAGCAGGGCAGCACCACGATGCCGTCCCGGGAGTTCTTATAGGCCTGCTGCACCTTCTCGTCGGCGCGGTTCACGGCGTTGGCGCTGGCGATCTGGTTTTCCAAGATCTGCTTTGCCACGGCCACCGCCTTGAAAAAGCAGGCGTCCTGATCTTCCTTCGAGTCCCACACTGGATTAAAGAAGCCGATGGCGTCGCACAGGCTGTTCTGCTCACCGGTGTTGTCGTTCAAATCCAGCGGCTGGATGAAGTTCTCGTCGATGAGCCGGGCCTGCCGCTCGCCCACAAGGCCCGGCCCCAGCACCCGCCACAGCAGGCCGAAGGCCGCGTAGGGCACGCCGTTGGGGCGGGTCTCGCGGGGCTCCTGATGGTGGTCGAACATGCCGAAGCCCACGTCATACACGATGCCGTCAAAGTCGTCCGGCACGGTGAAGCCGCGGGTGATCTTGATATCCGGGCGCAAGATCTGCAGCAGCGCCGTGGCAAACACATCGTCGGCGTGGAACTTGCCGGCGTGGGTGAAGCCGTTTGCGGGAATTTTCATGGATGATACCTCGTTCTCAATAGATTCTCTGGCCCCAGTATACCACATTTTGAAGAAGGGGACAACGAAAAGGGGCCGCCATATGGCAGCCCCCGCCCTCTCAGTCCCCCAGAGGGAGCGCCAAGGGCCTGACCGCCGCTGTTGCACAACGGTCCTTATCTTCTGTTTTTCAGTCCACGGCCTTGCCGGAGGCGTCGTAGAGTTTGCCGTCGGTGCCCTTGGTGCAGACGGTGTAGCCCTCCGGCAGCTTCAGCAGGCTTTCGTCCACCTTATCCGACACCGAGAGGTATTCCAGCGATGCCTGCTTGCCGCCCACCCGGGTGATGAGGTAGCGCAGCGCGCCGCCGTCGTAGCAGTAGGTCATCTCCACGGGCTTGCCGTCCAGCGTCATGTTAAACACTTCCGCGTCGTAGGTCTTGCCGTGGACGGTCTTCTTCGCCTCGGCAAAGCCGGTGGCGCTGCCGGCGGAAAGAGACTTTGCCACCACCGTCTCGCTCAGGCCCATGGCCTTGTAGGCGGCGGCTTCATCCCCCAGGCAGATGGCCAGTTTGCGGGCGGAGTCCAGCTGATACGCCTTGCCGTCCAGCACCAGAAGGGTGAGCTTCTCGGTGCCGTCCTGCTCCTCGGCCTTCAGGTACATGTTCCCGCTGCTGCGCACCATGTCCAGAATGCCTTCCACGCCGTCCACCTTGATCTTTGCGGTGAACTGGTCCTTTTCCAGCTGCGCGATGACACCGGCCGTGCGGGTGTTGGCCCACGCCTGCATCCAGGCCGGGGTCTGCAGCACAGCCGACGCCGGGACACTGCAGGGCAGCAGCAGGCACAGCGTCAGCCCTGCCGTCACGATGCGTTTTGCAGCCTGTTTCAGACATTTCATGGTTCGTTCCTCCGTTTTCGAGGTTTTTACTTTTTCTTTGCGGTGCGGGTGGTCTTGCGGGGCTTCGGCTGGGCCGCAGGCTTTGCCGCCGGGGCGGCGGGCTTTTCCTCTGCCTTTGCGGCCGGAGCGGTCTCCGGCTCACCCAGAGCCAGAATGCTGCTCAGCTCCTTCTGTGCCTCGGCGTTGGCGGCATCGGTGGTGGCCAGCACGTCGGAGTAGAACTGCTCCATCTCCGCGCGGGTGGAGAAGGTGGCAACGTACATCTGGTTGCCCATAGCACCGCTCAGGGCGTCCGGGATGCGGTCCACCATGCGCATGTTCTGCTGATACTTCTGCATGATCTGCTCGTGGCTGTAGACAAAGTGCTTGCCGTCGCGGCGGCCTGCGAACGGGCAGTAGAAGTGCTCGCCCACCGGCATATCGGTGCCGCCGAAGGCGATCATGTCGGCCCAGATTTTATACACGTTGGTGGAGCGGGCAAAGTTGATCATATCCGGGGTGAAGCCGCCGCAGGGGCGCATGTTGACTTCCAGCGCCACGATCTGGCCCTTCTTGCCCATGCTGGCCTGATCTTCGGTCATGCGGAAGAACTCGAAGTGGATGAAGCGGCTCTTGACGCCAAAGCTCTTGACGGCGGCACGGCCTGCGGCGCGGGTATCCTCGGGCAGGTCCTTGATGATGTAGTAGATGGAGTTATCGTTGTCATTGACGATGTCCATGATGGACATGGGGCTGACGTTGCCGGCCTCAAAGATGGGGTTGCCGTTGGCGTCGATGATGGCGTCATAGCTGTTCACCTCGGCGCGGACGAACTCCTCCATGATGTACTCCACATCCGGGTGGTTGGCCGTCTTGTAGACGAGAAACTTCTTCAGCTCGTCGTCGCTGGAAAGGCGATGGGTGTCCGAGGCTCCCACGCCGTTGTCCGGCTTGACCACCACCGGGTAGCCCACCTCGGCAATGAACTTTTTGCAGCCTGCCAGGTCGTCCACCATGTGATAGCGGGCGGTGGCGATGCCGGCCTTCTGGTAACACTCCTTCATCTTGCTCTTGTACTTGATGCGGGGCATATCCGAGGTCTGGAAGCCGCTGGTGATGTGGAAGTCGGTGCGCAGGGCGGCGTCGCGTTCCAGCCAGTACTCGTTGTTGGACTCCAGCCAGTCGATGCGGCCGTACTTGAAGGCAAAAAACGCCACGGCGCGGTAGACCTCGTCGTAGTTTTCCAGACTGCCCACCTTGTAGTACTCGTTCAGGCTGTCCTTCAGCTCCGGCTTCAGCTCGTCGTAGGGCTGGTCGCCGATGCCCAGCACATTCATGCCGTTGTTCTTCAGCTCACGGCAGAACTGCCAGTAGTTGGTGGGGAAGTTGGGCGAGATAAAAATAAAATTCTGCATGGTTTTTGATTCTTCTTTCCTCTATAAACCTCTATAAAAGCTCCCTCAGCCACGGCTTACGCCGTGCCAGCTCCCTCTGGGAGGGAGCCTTTTTCCGTTGCGGAGAACTTTTGCAAGGCCCCCTCCATGAGGGGGCTGTCTGCGAAGCAGACTGGGGGAGTTCCCTGTTTACTGCTCACCCAGAATATACGGCATGTAATATGCCACCTGTTTATACCACCAGTTCCAGTCGTGGTTGACATCGTGGCCCCACAGGTCCACCCAGACAGGGATGTTCTTGGCCTCGAAGATGCGCTTCAAGAACCAGGTGGTGTCCGGCTGTTCCCAGTCGCCCTGACCGCAGCAGATGACCGCTTTCTGGCTGCGGAACAGCTGCATGTAGGGGTGATCTTCCGGGAAGTTCTTCATGTAGTCCACCGGGGAGTTCATGTACACCAGCTCGTCCATGTAATCGCCGAAACCGTAGTGGGCGGTATAAATGCCGCTGAGGGCCAAGCAGCCGCAGAACACGTCCGGGCGGCGCAGATACAGGTTGACGGCGTGGGTGGCACCCAGACTGCAGCCGAAGGCGATGACGCCGGGCAGGCCGTCCCAGCCGTTGCGCTCTTTGGCCATGTACTGAATTTTCGGTACGGCCTCGTCCACGATGTAGCGCAGCCACTGCTCATAGCGGCGGATGCGCCAGTAGGGGTCGCCCTGGGTATCCGACCAGGTCTCCTTGTCCATGGTGTCGATGGAGATCACCATGATCTTGCCCGCGTCGATCCACGGGGCCAGAGTGTCGGCCATATGGAAGTCCTCAAAATCGAAGAAGCGGCCGTCCTGACAGGGGATATAGAGCATCGGGCGGCCTGCATGGCCGTAAATTTTGCACTCCATATCGCGGCCCAGCGCCGGGCTGTAGTCCTTAAAATACTGCATTTCCATGGTGTTTCCTCCTTTGGTTGTACTGGTCATTTTTAGCGTGCTCGCCCTCTCCGTCAAGCCGCTTTGCGTCTTGCCACCTCTCCCAAAGGGAGAGGCAAGAGCGTAACGGTCAAGTTCTTGGCTCCCCCTTTGGGAAAGACTCCCCCGGCCGGGGGAGGTGGCACGAAGTGCCAGAAGGGGAACAGCTGTCACCGAAGGTGACTGAGAGGGCGAGGCCGCTACCCGTTATTCCTCCACCTCATACATCAGCGTATGGAACACGAAGGGCAGCTGCTTTTCCCAGCTGGCTTCGCTGT
>ERZ1034768.438-NODE-438-length-14163-cov-4.484548_pt1 | contig 14163 bp, 7 predicted proteins | sample MGYA00520691_ERZ1034768 | MGnify/ENA primary metagenome ERZ1034768 (study PRJEB33766, sample SAMN09781704) | gut metagenome | biome: gut microbiome | host: Homo sapiens | place: Madagascar | study: EMG produced TPA metagenomics assembly of the PRJNA485056 data set...
TCGTGCATGTCGACAAAGGAGAAAGATTTTGTATTCCCACATCCGATATTGAATAAGGAGATTCAGCAATGAAGTTTGAATACCATGTCAAACCAACCGGCAGCGATGCTGCGTGCGGCGACGCGAAGCATCCGTTCGCCACGATTTCCAAGGCCGCGCAGATGGCCTCTCCGGGTGATACGGTAATCGTGCATGAAGGCGTATACCGCGAACAAGTCGATCCGAAACGCGGCGGTCTGAGTGAACATGAGCGCATCACCTACTGCGGAGCCGAAGGCGAAGCACGGCCGGTTATCAAAGGCTCGGAATGCGTGCAGGGCTGGACGGAATTGGCCGATCATCCGCATGTGTGGACGGTGATGCTTGATAATACGATGTTCGGGGATTTCAATCCATTCGCGACCCCGATTTTCGGTGACTGGCTGGAAATGCCCAAGTTCGGCAAGGATCCGGACAAACATCTTGGCGATGTGTATCTCAACGGTGTTTCCTTCTTCGAATCGACGACGTTGGAAGGCGTATACGATCCGCAGCCGCGTGATACGGATGAGGATTTCGCGTTGAAGATTCCCTGCCCTGTGCCGGATGCGGACCGTACACGTTATGTATGGCATGCCGAAGTGGACGAGAATGCCGGCACCACAACGATCTGGGCGAATTTCCAAGGTGCCGATCCGAATGAGGAACTGGTGGAGGTCAGTGTTCGTCGCACATGCTTCTTCCCTTCCCGCAACCATGTCAACTACATCACCGTGCGTGGCTTTGAAATGGCGCAGGCCACTGGAGATTGGGCTCCGCCCACCTCGCAGCAGTGGGGCATGATCGGCCCGAACTGGTCGTATGGCTGGATCATCGAAGACAACGTGCTGCATGACGCCAAATTCTCCGCGGTGTCATTGGGCAAGGAAATCTCATCCGGCGACAACGAGTGGGCGAAAACCGAGCGCAAGACCGGTTACCAGTACCAGTTGGAGGTCGTGTTCAAGGCCCGTCGCATCGGCTGGGAAAAGGGGCTGATCGGCGGTCATATCGTACGCAACAACGACATCTACGAGTGTGGACAGAATGCCATCGTCGGACATATGGGCAGCGCATTCTGCCGTATCGAGCATAACCATGTCCATCACATTGCGTTGAAGCGTGAATTCTTCGGATGGGAGGTCGCTGGCATCAAATTCCATGCCGCATTGGATACGGTCATTGCCAACAACAACATCCACGACTGCTCGCTGGGCATGTGGATGGATTGGCAGACGCAGGGCACGCGCATCACGCGCAATGTGTTCCACGATAACGTCCGTGACCTCATGATTGAAGTGAGTCATGGGCCGTATCTGGTGGACAATAACGTTTTCGCCTCGCCGGTGATGTTCCAGAACTGGTCGCAAGGTGGTGCCTTCGTCAACAATCTGATTTGCGGCGGCATTGAACCGCATACCGTCCCCGACCGTTCCACGCCGTATCACTATCCGCACACCACCGAGGTGGCCGGGTGCGCTGTGGTATCCGGCGGCGATGAGCGTTGGCTGAACAACATGTTCGCGCCGCAACCGGTGAAACCGACCGTCGGTGAATATGGTTTGTCCGGCTACAGCGATTGCCCGATGTCGATGCATGAATACCTGGAACGCCAGCGGGCCATGTGGGCAGATCCTTCGCAGGGTGGTGGCGAGCGCAATCCTCTGCAGTCTCTATACGCGGGCGGCAACATCTATCTGTCCGGCGCACAGGGGCTGAACAAGCAGGAAGGTGCGGCCGACGATTCGGAGCGCATGCAGGAGGACGCCCCGTTCTTCGGCGGCACCGCCTCCACGAGCGTTGCGTGTGATGAGCCCGTGCCGGTGACATTGGTCGAAGAACCCGATGGACTGTACCTGCGGTGCACTGTGCCACAGGCCGTCGCCGATACCAGGATGCAGATCGTCACCAGCGATATGCTCGGCGTGCCTCGCATCGTGGAGGAACGCTATGAACAGCCCGATGGCAGTAACTATGTGCTGGACACCGACTTGCTGGGACAAGCCTTGACGGCAACGGAACGCAAGGCCGGGGCGTTGAATGGTCTTGTCTCCGGAGAGAATCGCATCCGAATCTGGGAATGGAACAACTGATATGACAAATGCAACCGATACCAGCAAGACATTGGGCGAGTCCATGTTCGCACAGTGCGGATATGCCCAGGACGCCATCGATAAGCGCGTGTCACAGGTCTGGCATGAAATTTTCGAAGGTCCGAACAAATTCTATTGGGAGAACGACGAAGGTCTTGCCTATGTGATGGACACCGGCAACAACGATGTACGTACCGAGGGTATGAGCTATGCGATGATGATCGCCCTGCAATACGACCGTAAGGACGTATTCGATAAACTGTGGGGCTGGGTAATGCGTCACATGTACATGAAGGACGGTCATCATGCGCATTATTTCGCATGGTCGGTCGCGCCGGACGGTACGCCGAACTCGAATGGTCCTGCACCTGACGGCGAGGAATATTTCGCGATGGACCTGTTCCTCGCCTCCCGTCGCTGGGGTGATGGCGAGGATATCTACGAATATTCCGCATGGGGACGCGAGATCTTGAGATATTGCGTTCATAAGGGCGAACGCTACGACGGCGAGCCCATGTGGAATCCCGACAACAAGCTCATCAAGTTCATTCCGGAAACCGAGTGGAGCGATCCGTCCTACCATCTGCCGCACTTCTATGAAGTATTCGCCGAAGAGGCCGACGAAGAAGACCTTCCATTTTGGCATGAGGCAGCCGCCGCAAGCCGTCGCTATCTGCAGGCGGCCTGCGACGAGCGGACCGGCATGAACGCTGAATACGCGGATTATGACGGAAAGCCGCATGTCGACGAGTCCAATCATTGGCATTTCTATTCCGACGCCTACCGTACTGCGGCGAATATCGGACTGGATGTAGCCTGGAACGGCCCGCAGGAAGTGCTGTGCGACCGCGTCGCCGCGCTGCAGCGATTCTTCCTGACCCACAACCGTACTAGCGTCTACGCCATCGACGGCACCGCCGTGGATGAGGTCGTGCTTCATCCGGTCGGATTCCTGGCCGCGACCGCGCAAGGCGCACTTGCGGCGGTGCATTCGGCCCAGCCCGACGCGGAGCATAATGCCCGTGAATGGGTGCGCATGCTGTGGAATACGCCGATGCGAACCGGCACGCGTCGTTACTATGACAATTTCCTCTATGCTTTCGCCATGCTGGCGTTGAGCGGAAAGTATCGGTATGAATGATGATTACCTCAACTAATCCTATGGTCTACACGGATTTTCCTGATCCAGACATCATCCGGGTCGGGGACGTGTATTACATGGCCACTACGACTATGCATTTCACACCCGGGTGCGATATTCTGCGCAGCTATGACCTAGTGCATTGGGAATTCATTGCGCACGCATTGAATATCGTGGCGGATACCCCTGAAGAACGTTTGGAATGTGAAGGTGCCAACGCCTACGGTCGAGGCATGTGGGCGCCGTCACTGCGTTACCATCGGGGCACCTGGTATGTGTTGTTCGCCGCCAACGATACGCATGCCAGCTATCTGCTGACGGCGGACGATCCATGCGGCCCATGGCGAAAGCGTGAGCTTGACGGCTTCTATTACGACAGCGGACTGTTCTTTGACGACGATGATCGAGCCTATGTCGTACATGGGCAGTCGACATTGCGCATCACGGAGTTGAATCCTGAATTAAGCGGGCCGATGCCGGGTGGGCTCGACCGGGTTATCGTACAGGACGATCCGCAGGCTGACCTTGGTTATGAGGGCAGTCACCTGTACAAGCATGATGGACGCTATTACGTCTTCACCTGTCACTTCCCGCAAGGCAAGGGCAAAACAGAAGCCTGCTTGATGGCCGAATCCTTGGATGGCGCTTTCGAAGTGCGTGAAATTATCGAAGACGACCTGTCCTTCCACGGTTACGGAGTCGCGCAAGGCGGTATGGTGGACACTCCGGACGGCGACTGGTATGCATTCATGATGCAGGACCGCGGCGGTGTGGGACGCGTGCCGATACTGATGCCGATGCGGTTCGGCGAGGACGGATTCCCCGTCGTCGGCGAGAACGGCAAAGTGCCGCAGTCGGTCAGCGTGCCGGCTGCAAGCTGTGCCGAACCTGTCACGCCCATCAACGGCAGCGAATTCATAGCCCGGCATAACGCCGAAGGCGGAGTCGATGCCAACTGTCTGCAGCCATACTGGCAGTTCAATCACATCCCACATAACGAATACTGGTCATTGACGGAACGTCCGGGAGCATTCCGCCTGCATTCCGGACGCATCAGCTCGAATCTCAATCATGCATGGAACACGCTGACGCAGCGCACGATGGGGCCGGTGACGGTGGCCGAAGTCACCGTCGACGCGTCGACATTGCATGATGGCGACTTCGCCGGATTGGCGGCGTTCCAAGGATGCTATTCCTACATCGCGCTTACGCGAAGGAACGGCCGCACGATGCTGACCGTCCAATACAAGCCGGCGAATGACGATTCCATCTTCTCCGACGATGATTGGGACAGTCCAGCCGTAACGGATGCGGAAATCATGGCGGATGCGGATTGCATGCGCCTGCGCGCGGTATATGATTTCACCGATTGCAAGGATGAAGTGACGTTCTTCTACCGCGATGCGGATACGCCGGAATCCGAATGGTGTCCATTGGGGACAGCGCACCGGATGATCTTCAAAATGGATCATTTCACAGGTTGCCGTATCGGATTGTTCCTGTATTCGACAAAAGAGATTGGTGGAATCGCCGATTTTTGCGACTTTGCGTATTCGACGCCGGATACGAAGGAAAGAGAGCAATGAAGCGACAGGTCATAGTGGCGCAAGGAACTGTCGAAGGCTTGGCGGCTGAAGATCAGGGCATCACCGTGTTCCGAGGGGTCCCGTTCGCCCAGCCTCCCGTCGGCGGTCTGCGCTGGCGTGCGCCGCAGCCGGCCCTGCCATGGGATGGTGTGCTGCAAGCCTTCGATTTCGGGCCTACCGCGATGCAGCCGACGCCGGGCGCCTCCGATGATTTCTATGATCGTGAATGGGATACCGATCCGGCCGTGCCGATGAGCGAGGATTGCCTCTACCTGAATATTTGGACTCCGGCATTACGCGGATATGGCGCGGATAGCATGGTAGCCTCCGAAAAGCTGCCGGTCATGGTCTGGATCTACGGCGGAGCCTATCAATGCGGCGGCACATTTGAAAAGGAATTCGACGGCACACATCTCGCCGCGAACGGCGTCGTTGTGGTCAGTGTGGCCTATCGCCTGAATGCATTTGGGTTTATGACGCACCCTTTGCTGCATGAGGAGGCCGTAGAACGCGGCGACGGCGAACCATATGCGAATTTCGGATTCCTGGATCAGCGTGCCGGAATCCAATGGGTGAAGGAAAACATCGCGAAGTTCGGCGGAGATCCGGAAAACATCACGGTTTTCGGCCAATCGGCCGGTGCCGCCAGCGTCTTGGCCCAGATCTGCTCGCCGATGAATCATGGCCTGTTTCAGAAAGCCATCATGCAATCCGGCGCAGGACTAGGGTATTTCAATGCGCGGCAGGACACGCTGGAGCATGCGCAGGCCAACGGAATCCGTCTGTTCGAAGCATTGGGTGTCTCCACGCTGGAGCAGGCCCGTGCAATCCCGGCCCGAACGGTATTGGAAGCCGCCGAGTCCCTGCCTGTTCCACCGGACAGCGGACGTGAAGATGACTGGTCGATGATCGTCAATTGGGCGCCATGCGTGGACGGCCTGTTCCTTCCCGATCAGGAGGAGCGTATCGTCGAGGGCTGCAAGGCCAACAACATCGACATGCTGGTCGGCAACACGACCAATGAGTTCATCGCTTCGACTGAAGATGGGAAGCCTGTGCATGTCGGCCAGCTCGGCAATCTCACGCTGATCCGCAAATGGACCGCAAGCGGTGGAACCGCGCCATACTACTATCATTTCGATGTCGCTATGCCGGGGGATGATGCCGGAGCCTTCCACTCGTCCGATCTGTGGTTCTCCTTTGGAAGCCTTGCGAAATGCTGGCGTCCGTTCGTTGGCTGGCATTACGATCTGGCAAGGCGAATGGGGCTGTACTGGACCAATTTCGCCGCCAATGGCGATCCCAACGGAACGGACCGTGACGGAACGCCGCTTCCTGTATGGGATCCTTGCATCGGTGAGGAATGCCCCGCCATGCATTTGTGCCAAGAACCGGGCATGCGGACGGATTGGCTTACCGAAACGGATCGAAAAGCATTCGACCTGTGACGGCATGCCGTTGATGTATAAATACTGATATGTAAACAGGGACGGTCTTTGTGGATCGTCCCTGCCGCATAATGGTTTGCCGTTGCGCATGCAGGAGGATTTCGAGACTGATTATCCGATTTTTCACCGTTTCTGTCGTTTGGTTCGTCGGTGGCGTTTCGCGGAGGCTCGGGCCATTAAAGACCCTGTTCGGCATCGGGTAGATATCACGTAGTCGGTAGGAGCCTTGCCGTTTATCTGCTGTTTGAGCATGTCGGTCATGGCGTCGCCCATGTGTATCGTCGCGTTGGATGCCGCCGTCGGATTTGTATTCGATCCACGAGGGAAGAAAAGAGGTTTCCATGTAGTCGCAGAACAGCACTCTACAGCGTTCTATGGCGGTTTCCTCGCGTTTCCGGCCAACTTGTTGGATTTCGGCTTTGTCGGCTTCTACGAGGGATTTTTCTTTCCGGTGTGCATAAATCCAGTATGTCTTGTTGGGTACTCAACTCGGGTACCTTGCTGGGTACCGGAAATGTTGACATTGGCGTACATTTCCGTACATTTTCTGTTTGCGCCGTATGCCTTGAAATCGTTGGTATTCCACCGTTTTGGCATGAAAAAAGGGCTTCCGGATTTCTCCGAAAACCCTCAAGGCGGAGTCAGAGGGATTCGAACCCTCGAGCCGCTAAAAACGACTAACACCTTAGCAGGGTGCCCCTATCGGCCACTCAGGCATGACTCCACTGTTTTACCGTTTTCACGGCGCAACAGCATGTAACTATACCATCTATTCGTGAGTAAAACACCATATCTCGCAAAAAAGATGAGAAAACGTTGAAATTTCAACGAAAATACGTGTTGTGGGATTGTGCTGCCATGCTGGTTTCGGGTTTGCCGACACGCCGTTGCGTTAAGATGCGGCACTATATTCGAACATTTGTTTCAATATCTTGCGGAAAACGGTTATCATGGAACCATGAGCACCGCACCGAGAATCGCAGCAGCCAAACGTGACTGGGGTCACGACGAGGCTGGCTGCACGGTGCTGCACATCGACATGGACGCCTTCTATGCATCTTTGGAGGTGGCCAGGCATCCGGAATATCGCGGCAAGCCGGTGATCATCGGCGTAGGCAACCGTTCGGTGGTGTCCGCAGCCAGCTACGAGGCGCGCCAATACGGCGTTAATTCGGCTATGGCGAGTTCCAGGGCGCAAAAGCTCTGCCCGAACGGCATTTTCCTTCCGGTCGACATGCGCTACTATCGCGCGATGTCGCATCGCATTTTCGAGGAAGTGTTCAGTCGGATCACCGATCGTATCGAACAGGTATCGGTCGATGAATGCTATATGGACGTTTCAGGGGCGCTGTTGCGGTGGGGGAGCCCTCGCGCCATTGGGGCGTGGATTCGCGAACAGGTGGTTTCGCGTTACAACGTCACCTGTTCCGTAGGCATCGCGGCAAACAAGCTGGTCGCCAAAATGGCATCCACCAATGCCAAGCCCAACGGCATGCTTATGATTCCTGTGGCGCGGCATGCAGAATTCGTGCAGATGATGCCATTGCGTGGCATTCCCGGCATTGGGCCTTCTTTGGAGAAACGACTGAATGCGTGGGGCGTCAACTCCGTTGCCGATCTTGCGCGTATGAGTCTTGAATCGTTGGAACAGGCTACTGGATCGGCTATTTCCGCGCGTGGGCTGTATCAGGCGGCCCGAGGACTGGATGATAGGCCCGTCGTGCCGTATACGCAGGAAAAATCGATTGGCGCGGAACGCACCTTCGATGCGGATACGCAAGACATGCGGCAGGTGTGCTCCATGCTCCGCGGGTGTTGCGATGACGTGGCCACGTCTTTGCGCAGGAGGGGTTTCCTCGCACGCAAGGTCATGGTCAAACTCCGATTTCCGGACTTGAGTTATGCGACGAAAGGGCGCACGCTGGACTGCCCTACGGACGCGGCGAGCGTGCTCTACCCGCAATGTGCCAATCTGCTGCTCTCCATGATGGGCATGGCTCCGGAGTCTGCGCATGCCATTTCCCTTACGCGCCCCGTGCGTTTGGCGGGAATGAGCGCCAGTGGGCTTGTACTTGCTGAAGAAGCTGTGATTCAGCCTTCGCTGGATGATCTGCTCGAAGAAAACGAAGTCGAACAGCGTGCTGAAATCTCCGGCGGCAGCGCCCAGTCGCAGACGCATTCGGCGCGTTTGCGTGGCGCGGAGGCGGCGCTTGATGCGGTGCGTCGAAAATACGGTAACAATATCGCCAGCTTCGGGGTGTAGAAGCAAGGGCATATCCGTTATTCTTGAAGTGATGAGTTGAGAAGGTCCAGAGGAAGGCAGGGGTGCCATGAAATACAGGAAAGAGGCGGTGCACGCGACTAATCCGGAAGTGCTTGCGGCCGGCCGTCGCAAACTTGTGTTTGCGGCATTGGCGGTGCTTGCCTTCGTGCTTGTGGCGGGAACTTGGCTGTTGGTACATAGTCTTCAACCGAAGCAGAACGATGCTGCCGTGAAGCCGGAGACGGCGGTAAGCCAGCCGAAAACGGTTGAAAAGAAGCAAGCGACTGAGCCTGCGGAGCATCATGGCAATTCTCCGGATTGCCCCGACACCGACTGCATCGCCATGCTTGTCAACGGTGATCTGCTGTTCCACGAGGGGCTTTGGAACCAGTACGCCAGCACCAACACCGCGGCCACGGATGGCACGGCATTCGACTTTACTGGCTTGTTCGAGCCGATGCGCAAATACATTGATGCATCCGACATTGCCGTATGCGAATTCGAAACACCTATCGCGCAGCGAGGCGGTCCATATACGGGCTATCCGGTATTCAATATTCCGGCAGAAGTGGCCGACGCCGCGAAAAACGTGGGGTATCGCGCCTGCACGCATGCGTCGAATCATTCCTGGGACCAAGGTGCTGACGGCATCGCGCGCTTGTGGGACACACTTGATCAGGATGGCATCGCCCAGACCGGCTCCTATAAAACCGAAGAGGATTCGTATAAGCCGTTGGTCATCGATTCGCCTACCGGTGGCGGCAAGCTTGGTCTGATTGCGGGAACCGTGTCGTTGAACGCGCAGACGCCTGACTACGACTGGCGTGTGGATCGTCTGCGTGAATCCGGAGACCCGAACCACCAAGCCGATATCGACAAGGCGGTAGCCAAAGCGAAGGCCGCTCGCGAGCAGGGTGCCGATGTGGTGGCCATAGCCATGCATTCCGTGCAGGAGTATTTGGATTACGCTGATTCCTGGCAGCAAAGTGAGGCTCATGAACTGGCCGATACCGGTGCGTTCGACGTGATTTATGGCGCTGGATGCCATTGCGCGCAGCCGGTCGAGAATTACAACGGCACTTGGATCATCTACGGTTTGGGCAATGCCGTGACCGAATCGGCCAATACTGCGGACACGTTGGTGAACAATCAAGGCATTACCGCGCGTGTTCAATTCGCGGGCAAGAAAGGCGTGGCCGGTTCGTGGCGTGTCAACCGCATTGACTGGGTGCCCAGTGCCAACGAAACCCAAGGCAAATACCAATGGTGTTCCCTTGCAAGCGATCATCCTGACGGCACCTGCTGGGACGAAACGCAAGACGCCAATGTGCGCCAACGCATCTGGGACGTGCTCTATTCCATGGGCGCCGATCAGAACGTGGTCAAGGAATGGAATATTACCGCGGAGCAAACGAGTTCATCTGGCCAGTAGTTTTCCGTGGCACAATATGCCTCATACCGTGAGTCGCATATGCGTAAGAACTCTCGAACATACAATGTGAGGTGAAAACATGGAAATCTACGAAACCCAACCGGAACGCACCGATCTGCCACTGGTGGTCATGCCCGTCATCATCGAATCGATGATCGAACCGTTCGAAAAGAACTTCGAACTGCTCAAAGACATTGCCCGCGTGCGCATGTACAAGGATTTCACGCTTGACGAAGACACCATCGTCGAACGTTGCGCCGAAGCTGACGCCATCATGGTAATCGGATTCCACTGCGCCGATTCCATCCTCGATCGGTTGAACGCCAAATGCTATGCATTCGGCGGCACCGGCGTGGCCAGTTACATCGATCTCGACAAAGCCAAGGAACGTGGAATCCGCGTATGCAATGTGGTGCACTATGGCGACCATGCCGTGGCCGAACACACCATCGCTCTGCTTATGGAACTCGCCAGACAGGTCGGCAAACTCGACAGGCAAGTCAAAACAGGCGATTGGGACGGTGCCGACGGCTACGAGCTGTACGGCAAGAAGCTTGGCATCATCGGCCTTGGCGGCATCGGTCAGACCGTGGCACGCATCGCCGGAGCTTTGGGTATGAACGTGTCCGCATGGAACTCCCATGTGCCGGAGCAGGTGTTCGCCGATCTGAATATCACTCCAGTCAACGATATGAACGAGCTGATTGCCGGTTCCGACGTGGTATCCATCCATATGCCGCTGCTGGGCTCCACAAAAGGCATCGTCACTGCGGAAAACCTCGAAGCTCTGAAACCGGGAACCATGTTCATCAACACGGCCCGTGCGGAAATCATCGAACCGGGCGCATTGCTCGCCAGACTCCAGCGAGGCGACATTCCTGCGGCGCTCGATGTGTTCGAACACGAGCCGCTCACCGCCGACGATCCGCTCTGTTCGATTCCAGGCATCATCCTCACCCCGCACACCGCGTGGCGCACCGATGGCGCCTATGTGGGCATCACCAGGCAGGTGGTCCAATCCGTTGCGGCATTCTGCAAGGGCGAGGATTTCAACGTCGTCGTGTGAATAACCGCAAAACCGGTATGGGCAAAACATGTGGACGGTCGGCGTGATTGGGTAGGTTGAAAGACATGCAGACCATACTCGATCCCGCCGATCAGCCCGCGCATGATGCGTTCGTCGAGAAAAAATCGGAATTCATCGGCGACGCCTGTCATATCGACTCCTTGGATGAGGCGCTCGCGTTTGTGCAGACGATTCGCGACCAGCATCCGAAAGGGCGTCATGTCGCCTATGCTGCGGTGTGCGGCGGTTCCGACGGTCGTTTGGCCGAACGCATGAGCGATGACGGCGAGCCATCGGGCACGGCGGGCAAACCGATTCTTGACGTGTTGCGCGCCAACGAGATGACGGATTGCGTGGTTGCCGTCACCCGATATTTCGGAGGTATTCTGCTGGGTTCCGGAGGCCTGATCCGCGCATATTCCACGGGTGCGTCCATTGCGGTCAAAGCGGCGAACAAAGCGAAGATCGTGCCATGTTGCGAATATCAGGTGACGCTTGACTATCCGCAATTGGGAAGCTTTCAGAATCTGCTTGCGTCAGTGGACGGCGAGCAGGCGGATGCGCAATATACCGATCGCATCGTGCTGTCAATTATCGTTCCGCAGGAACAATCGCAGAAATTCAAATCACGAATTATCGAAACGTTCAATGCGACTGTCACGCCGCGGCAAACGGGTACGTCCAATCGCCCGGTGCGATACTGAAATCCAACGATGACGAATGGAATATTGAGCAGAACATAACGTAAGGTGGAACGCATGACCGAAGATATGAGCTCGCAAGACACTACTGCCGTGGAAACCGCCGAAAATACCGTCGAAACCGTTGTGGGGAACGCCGACGAACAAGCATCAAACCAAGAGGTTCCTTCGGATTTCGAGCCTTTGACCGCAACCTACGAGCGGTTGCGTCACTCCACGGATGCCGCCGAATTGAGCGAATTCGCGCGCCGTCCGCTGCCTGACCGTTCCGAACAGGCCGCTTTCTCGCGTGCCACGGCATTGCTGGAAGCCGTCGCCGGCAATGCGCATACACCGTTGGAAGATCGTGTTTTTCTTGCGGAAACCATGCCATTTCCGAATATTCTCGTCAAACTGTCCACTGATGAATCCGTTGAGGTACGCAAAGCCGTGGCCGGCAACAGCGACGATAAAAACTGGCTGGTTGGCCGACTGACCAAGGATAAGTCCCCCGAAGTGCGCGATGTCGCGTTGCGCAACAAGCAGACGTCTTGGAAGATGCGGCTCGAAGGCGCGCAGGATCCGGGTATGGATTCCACGGCCCTTGATTTTCTGGGATCTTTGGGGGTCGACGTCGAGCCGAATGCGCCTGCCGTGCTTGCTTCCATGGTACGTAGGGCCGTTGCTTTGAACCCGAACACGTCTGATCAGATGTTGGAAAAACTTGCGCAGGATGCGTCAGGAGAGGTGAAAAGGGCCGCTGAACGGCATCTTTCGGAAAAATAATTGCATACGTTGTCATTTTTATGAGTTTTTGCGCGTGGTGCATGTGATTGGGGCATAGACTGTTGTTTATGACAGAACAGACCGAAAATGCAACGCGTCTAGCCCGTCCGATCATTCGCCTGGCAAAGTTGGTGGGTATCGCCACCAGTTACGTCGGCATGAGCCGCGACTACCACGAAATCGAAGACGATGTTCTCGTGGCGGTGCTCAAGGCGCTCGGAATCGACGCTTCCAACGATGGGGCGATCGAGCAGTCCATCACCACCATTCAGCGCGAACGCGACACACGTATCGTTCCTCCGACCGTGCTGCACGTTGTCGGCAAGGAAAGCAAGGTTGAGGTTCACGGCGGAGCGCTTGACGTTCCTGAAGCTTCCATCATGCTGGAAGACGGTGGGGCGTATGCCGGCAAAATCGAGCTCGAGGGTGGCAGCGATACCGCGGTCGAGGTCGACGGCGGCTTCGTGTGCACCTCATATCTGGTGCTTCCGGCAGATCTTCCCGAGGGGTATCACACCCTTGAAGTCACCGTTGGTGGCAAGACGGAGATTGCAACCGTTATCAGCGCTCCGGAAAAGATCGAGCTGCTTGACGACATGAAGGAAGGCTCCCTGTGGGGCTGGATGAGCCAGCTCTACTCCATTCGTTCCAGCGGTTCCTGGGGTATCGGCGACTATGAGGATCTGAAGACCCTGCTCGTCGAGTCCAAGAAGAAGACCGGCGCCGACTTCATGCTGATCAATCCGCTGCATGCCGCCGAACCGGTGCCGCCGATCGAGCCATCGCCGTATCTGCCGATTTCGCGCCGTTTCATTAATTTCAGCTATATTCGACCGGAATCCATGCCGGAATATGCCGTGCTTTCGCCGGAAGACAAGGCGAAAGTGGATGAACTGCATGAGCAGGTCAAGCCGCTCAACGGCAATGCGCGGATCTTGGATCGCGAAACCATGTGGCGTACCAAGATGCAGGCGTTGTGGATCATCTACAAGTCCGGCCTTTCCGCACAGCGTCAAGCCGAGTTCGACCAGTATCTCGCCGAAGTGGGCGATGAGATCGAATCCTATGCCACATGGTGCCTGTGCTACGACAAGTGGGGCGCCTCGAATGGCAGCGACGACGATTGGGTGCGCAAGTACAATCGTGATTCCGAGGAAGTCGCGCAGCTTCGCGCACAGTACCCGGACACGCTTGAATTCTATCGTTGGCTCGAATGGGTCGCCACCGAGCAGCTGCATGCGGCCCAGCAGGCGGCGCGCGAGGCCGGCATGAAGATCGGCATCGTCGCCGACATGGCTGTGGGCGTGCATCCGGCCGGTTCCGACGTGTGGTGGAACCCGGAGCGTTTCGCCAAGGGCGCCACGGTCGGCGCTCCGCCGGACATGTTCAACCAGCAGGGTCAGGATTGGAGTCAGCCGCCGCTGAATCCAATCGCTCTCGAACAGACCGGCTACAAGGTGTACCGAGATATGGTGCACGGCATGTTCTCCAATGCGGGCGCGGTACGTATCGACCATATTCTCGGCTTGTTCCGCTTGTGGTGGATTCCGGAAGGCAAGAAGGCCATGGACGGCACCTACGTGCATTACGATTCTGACATCATGCTCGGCATTCTCGCATTGGAAGCGTCCCGCGCCGGTGGTGTGGTCG
>ERZ1034768.439-NODE-439-length-14158-cov-12.971779_pt1 | contig 14158 bp, 17 predicted proteins | sample MGYA00520691_ERZ1034768 | MGnify/ENA primary metagenome ERZ1034768 (study PRJEB33766, sample SAMN09781704) | gut metagenome | biome: gut microbiome | host: Homo sapiens | place: Madagascar | study: EMG produced TPA metagenomics assembly of the PRJNA485056 data...
TCCTGTACTACAGTATTTTCTGTATTTGTTGACACTTTATTATTTATAACATTTTCCGTACTATTTTCTTCACTTACTACATTACTACTAACTAATTGTGCATCACCAATATTCGCCATTTTTTCCAATTCTTCTTCCGAACTAGCAGTTTGAACCGCAGTCTTAAAATCCCCATTTGTTGAAAAATTCAAATATCCCGCTACCACTAACATCAAAGCAATTACATATATAACAACCTGATTTTTCTTTAAAAATTTCATTTTTATATTCCTCCTATTAAAATTCTTTTATAGGCTTCAACGAAATATTAGTTTCCTTGAAACACCTGAATTTTGTGTGTAGCAAGTCCTGTTGCTGCCTCTACTGCTTGAATTATTGCAGTTTTTACATTTATATCAGAAGCCCCTTTAGCAGTAATAATTGCACCTTCAATTTTAGGTTCAACCGTTTTTTGAACTATGGGTGTTTTAGTTCCATTCTGTTCTTGGTAAATTACTTCTTTTTGAGAATCTTTCTGTTCAACCTTTTTAACTCCACCACTTTTGTCTGTTTCCTCAGTTGTGCTCGTTTTGGAATTTTCATTGTACATTGCAACTGTTTCTGCAGATTCTGAATAATTTATAAATACTTTTACATCTCCAACACCTTCGATATTAGTCAAAATATTTTCAAGTCTTTGTTCTAAATTTTCATTAGTTGTCCCGATTTGAACTTTGTTTGGTAGAATTGGTTGTATTCTGTGTTGTTTTTACCTCTGCCAGTTGCTTTCCTGCAGAATTAGTCATATTTTTACTTGAACTTTTATCCCCACTCCAAACATAATTTATTATAACAACTGTTATTATTAAAACAACTATTAGAAAGACTAAATTTTCTATTTTTCTTTTGTTATTTCCTTGAGTATCATCATTACCAATCATTTTTTTTAACTTATCCTTAAACATTTTTCATTCACCCCATATTCTTGTATTATAAATTTTTTAACAGTTTCAATTCCATTCTCATCCAAGTTGCACCTGATAAATATTTGTTCTATTCCAGTATCTTGGTCTGATATATGTGCTTTTACATTGCAACTGTCTATTTCATATCCTAATTCCTCAGTTTTTTGCATAATATCTTTTTCAATCTTTTCTTCATATAATTCATTTAATTTACTATCCATTGTAGTTTGGTCAACTACCTCAGTTGTTGCTGATGTTTCTGTACTATATTGCCTATATAAATTTTCTACATCAAATTTCAATTCGTTTTTATTTTCTACAAATGGCGCTATTATACTAAATAAAATATACATACCCATAACCATTTTGACATATTTTTTTGTCTTATTATTAGGAAGTATCATTTCAAGTATTGATACAACAATTAATGCCAAACACAAATTTTTTACCCATGAACTTAAAAAACTAATCATCTATATCACCTCTATCTAAACATCATTCCTGCATTTGACATTCTTATCAATAGTGTTGTCCCAATTATTACCATAAATGAAATTGTAACTAAAATTGCTAACAAAATTTTAAAAATATCTGCAACTTCATCTAATAATTTTACAATTTTACCATCTGCAATAACTTCGCTTACACTTGCAATTAATTTATATGAAAACGTTAATACTGTAAGTTTTAAAATTGGTAAAATACATATTCCAATAATGACTATAACACCTACAAATCCAACTGCATTTTTTAAAATCAAGCCACATCCTAATACACTATCTACAACATCACCTAAAATTTTACCAACAACTGGAACTGCCGAACTTACAAGTGCCTTTGCGGTTTTTGCAGTAATTCCATCAATAGAACTAGCCATTGTTCCCTCTAAAGAAACGACTCCAACAAATATCGTCAGCACAATTCCCAAAAACCAAATGGTTGTTGATTTTAAAAATTTTGATATTTTATCAATCTGAACTCTATCAGAAATTTTGGAAATTATGCTCATTGATGTTATGATTAATATTACTGGTATTAAAACATTTTCAATTAAATTTCCTATGAAATTAATCATAAATAATATTATTGGTTCTAATATACTCGTTGTGCTAATACTTCCTGTATACAGCATTAGCGATATCAATACTGGAATTAATGTATTCATAAAGCCAACTAAGTTTGTTGATGTTGTTTTTACTAAGTTAATAATGTCAGAAAAGTTTGTCATAATTACTGTTATTATTGCTATGTATTGAACATAATATATTAATTTTGATATATTATCATTTTCTAAACTTTCACTTATTGATTTTAAAATACTATGTATTATTATTATTGCTAATATACATGCTAGACTTTTTAATCCTGTTTGTACTTCTGTTCCAAGCAAATTCAGTATTTTTTTATATATTGTAGTATTATCTATCTCACCTTTTATGGCAGAATTTAAAATTTCATTAATGTCTATATTTTCAAAAAAATCACCTGTATATTGTTTTGAATTCTGTATAAAAGAATTTATTCCAAATGTTTCTTCTTGCTTTTCTATATCCTCTTGCGTTATTTTTGTAGTGCTTTCTGTTTTTTCTTCATTTTCTGTATTTATTAAGGTATTTGTATCATTTAATGCTTTTGATTGCATCGGCAACAAAAATATTAATATTATAAATGTAATTATTATCTTTTGTTTTTTCACATTTAATATTCCTCCTTAATTTAGGAATTTCTAGTCAAAATTTAAATGTATCCTTATATAAAAAGTTCTGGTTATCCCATTTTTATGGTAAAATTTTTAATATTATTTCTAATAAACTTGATATTATTGGAATAGACATAGAAATAATAATTATTTTACTCCCTATTTCTATCTTGCTTGCAATTGCTGCTTCTCCTGAATCTTTACAAACACTAACAGCAAATTCAGATAAAAAAGCAATCCCTGTTATTTTTATTAAAAGTGCTATAAACTGTGTATTTATAGAAAATTTATCTTGAATTGTCTCAATTAAATTAATAATTCCTGTTAGCCTATCCATTACAAGAAATAAAATTAGTATTCCTGTTAAAATGCTTATAAATATTGCATATTCAGGTCTATACTGTTTTAGCATTATTATAATTATAAGTGCAATAAAAGCAATTCCTATTATTTTAATTATTTCCATTACTTTTCCGTCCTTATTTATAAATTTTTACTCCTAAAGATTCACTCCATATCACAAATTTTTATAAATTAAATAATGTACGTACTGTATCAAACAACCCACTTATTTCTTTAATAACCATTGTAAGAACAATAACAAGACCTGCAAGTGTAGTCATCATTGCCTGGTCCTCTCTACCTGCACGAACTAAAACTTGATACAAAACTGCAACCAATATTCCAATTGCCGCTATTTTAAACAATAATTCTATACTCATAAATATTTTCCCCCTTAATTTTCTATAAAAATTCATCACTTTATAATTTATGCTAAAATAATAACAATAGCCATTCCTATACTCATTCCAAGTTTTTTATACAATTTTTCATTTTTATTTTTTTCTTCTTGTGCTTGTCTAATTTGCTCATTCAAAAAAGTTTCTGTGACCTCAATCTGGCTAATTTGTCCCTGTATATCTGTTGCTCCGAAGTAGTTTTGATAATGTTTTTAAAGCCTGTCTATCTTCTTCATTTAAATTGCTTTGAAACTCATCAACTGCTCTTTCCCATGCTACTCCGGCAGATTCAGTTTTCATTTTATCAACTGCCATATTAAACAAATTAGAAATATTTTTGTTTGAATTATTCGAAATTCCTACAAATATTTCTGGAATTGGCTCATATGTAAATTTTATTTTGGATTTGAATATGTTTAATGCATTTTTTAATTCTTCCAACTCGTCCAATCTAAACTTATATTTTTGAGATATATTTTTACCAATCAATGTAGCAATTAAAAACACAAAAAAAAGCATACAATATTTAATAAACTGCATTTTAAATCTCCTTGCATTTATTTTTTAATATTATATGCTCTTTATTTAATTTTAGAACTCTATTTATATATCTTTAAAAATTTATTAACCATCCCATATGGAATCAATATACACAAAAATTATTGTAACCATTTAAATGAATTTGCTATGTTACTTGCCTCTGCTTCTAGTGCATCTGCTTCATCTAAATTGAAACTATATGCTGTTATACAAGATAATTTTTTTCCATTTAAAATATAATAATAATATGTTACCTGTTTTGGTTCTGTGTTGTAAACCATTTTAACTTTTAATACATCATAATTATTTTTAGTTTTTTCTATCGTCATTTCTTGTGTTTCAGGCTTTTCTGTTGATTTTTCTAATCCTGCTTCCAAGTTTGTTTTTACATCATCAATATTTGATATTGTTTCTTGTTCCGATGGATCATAATAAACATTTATTCCTGCTGGATATGATGCATAATCTCCTTCAGTAATTTCGTTTGATTCATTTAAAACAGGTTTATTACTTATGTATTTATAGAAATTCCATTCTGTTGTATATTCTGATTGACCCTTTGTCCAGTCTTTTTGCATTTCAAATTGTGCATTTGAATCTTGGTATACTGCATTTTCCGCTTTTTTATTTGTAATTATTGATAATGTAAAAAATAGCATAAAAATTGCAACTAAAATTGTAAAACTTAAAATTTGCCATTTTGATATTTTGGTACTACCTATTGTGTTATTTTCTGCATCTTCTACATAATAAAATTTTCCTTTATATTTTTTGATTATTCCTAATTGTTTTAAATAACTAAATGAATATTTTGCTTTTCTTTTATCTTCTACCTCTGCAATTACTTCATCTTTTAACATTGCTTTTTCTTGGGTCGTTGCTTCATATTTTGTAAATATAGGTTTTAACAATTCAATTGTTGCTTTTTGAATTTCATTTATTTGTGACGTTCTCTCTGTATTAACATTATTTTTTTCTTTTTTCATTTTTTGCTATTCCCCTCTCTAAATCAAAATTGATGTTTTGACTATATCATAATTCCTTATTTTTGGCAATACTAAAATGTAAAATTTTATTGCAAACATTTATTTTATATGATATACTTTAAAGTATGAAAAATAGTTTTAAATTGGGGGTTTTAAAATGTTTAATTTACACTCAGATTACAAACCAACAGGTGACCAACCGCAAGCAATAGAATATTTATCTAATGGTATAAAAGAAGGAAAAAAATATCAAACATTACTTGGTGTAACAGGTTCTGGAAAAACCTTTACAATGGCAAATATAATAAATAAAGTACAAAAACCTACTCTGGTTTTAGCCCATAACAAAACTCTAGCAGGTCAACTTTATTCTGAATTTAAAGAATTTTTCCCAGAAAATAATGTTGAATACTTTGTATCATATTATGATTACTATCAGCCAGAAAGTTACATTCCATCATCTGACACATATATAGAAAAAGATGCATCTATAAATGATGAAATCGATAAATTAAGGCATTCCGCTACACTTTCTTTATTTGAAACAAAAGATGTAATAATTGTTGCATCAGTGTCATGTATATATGGTTTAGGTGACCCAGAAGATTACCAAGAAATGATGCTTTCTTTGCGTGAAGGAATGAACAAATCAAGAGATGATGTTTTAAGAAAATTGGTAGAAATGCAATATTCAAGAAACGAATTAGAGTTTAAAAGGAGTACTTTTAGAGCAAAAGGTGATATTGTAGAAATTTATCCATCTTCTCAAAGTGAAAGTGCAGTAAGAGTCGAATTCTGGGGTGACGAAATTGAAAAAATCTCTGAAATCAACCCACTTACAGGAAAGGCAATTGGAGAAAGAAAACATATCTTAATCCCTCCTGCCTCACAATATGTAACAAAAAAAGATAAATTAGACAGAGCAATTGAAAATATTGAAAAAGAACTTCAAGAAAGAATAAAATATTTTAAAGATAATAATAAATTAATTGAAGCACAAAGAATTGAAGAACGTACTAATTTTGATATAGAAATGATGAAAGAAACTGGCTTTTGTCAAGGTATAGAAAACTATTCAAGACATTTAAGTGGTAGACCTGCAGGCAGTCCACCATACACATTACTAGATTATTTTCCTAAAGATTTTTTACTACTTATTGACGAATCACATGCTACAATACCTCAAGTTAGAGCAATGTACAATGGTGACCATGCTCGTAAAGATTCTTTGGTTAATTACGGTTTTAGACTTCCATCTGCATATGACAACAGGCCTTTAAAATTTGAAGAATTTGAAGAGCGAATTAATCAAGTTGTTTTTGTTAGTGCTACACCTGCCGATTATGAAAAAGAACATAGTAAAGACAATGTTGTTGAACAGATTATTAGACCTACTGGTCTTTTGGACCCTAAAATTGAAGTTAAACCTGTTACAAATCAAATTGACGATTTAATTGAACAAATCCGTATTAGGGTTGAAAAGCATGAAAGAGTTTTGGTTACTACCCTAACTAAAAAAATGGCCGAAGATTTAACTTCATATTTACAAAGTTTGGACATCAAAGTTAATTATATGCATTCAGATATTAAAGCACTTGAAAGAATGGAAATTATAAGAAATTTACGTTTAGGTGAATTTGATGTTTTGGTTGGTATAAATCTTTTAAGAGAGGGTCTAGATATACCAGAAGTTTCTTTAGTTGCTATTCTAGACGCCGATAAAGAAGGTTTCTTACGTTCAGAGCGTTCTTTGATTCAAACTATTGGACGTGCGGCTAGAAATACTGATGGTACTGTTATTATGTACGCTGATGAACTTACTGATTCTATGGAAAAAGCAATTTCTGAAACTAATAGAAGACGTCATATTCAAGAACAATATAATCTTGAACATGGTATTACTCCAAAGACAATTAAGAAGTCTATTAGAGATAATATTAGTATTATTAAACAAGAAGATATTAGTGTTGAGTTTAATATGGAAAATGCTGATGATATTAAAAATACTATTGCCGAATTAACTGATGAAATGCTTAAATATGCGGCTTCTATGGAATTTGAAAAGGCTGCTGAGATTAGAGATAAAATTAAAGAATTGGAGAAATTGTTGTAATTTACTGAAAATTTCTTTTGAGTATGATAAAAAGTAAAGTTAAGGCTAAAAATTGAAAATTTATAGATTTTTTCTATATAATAGTGAAAATGGACTGCACACGCAGTCCACTTTTGTTACAGTTTTTTTAAAGTAAGTTTAACACGTTCTAAGTTTACTTCCTTCTCTTCTACAATTTTAACTGCCATATCATGTTCATCTATATGACGCTTTAATCTATTTGCCTCTTTTTTGAACATGATCATCTGCTTGGTTTCATTGTTTGGCTTTAAATGGGTTATATTATCTTGATTTAAAAACATTACAATTTTATTCAAGATTCTTTCAAACCGGCTTTCAATTTCTTCCATAGTGTCCTCCTTAACATGTAACAAATAAACATAGTAACATAATTTATTATACACTCATTTGCTTTGTTTGTAAAGAGAAAAATCCCCCATCACCTAATTTGGTGATAGGGGTTGGAGTTTAATTTTTACTGCTATGTTGTTTCCAGTTATACGTTGCAATATCTTTTATTGCATTCTTAACATTACTGTCCATAGATAGCTCTACGAAACCAGACCATTCAAATCCATGTGCTACCTTATCGATTATCTCAGAGGTAATAGTTTGTTCAAATACCAAGTCTGGATCACCATCCATAAGTTCGTTTTTTGAAATAATAATTTTTTTGCCATCTTTTGCGATGGATAAGACAACATAGAAATTTTTTTCATCCTGAGTTACTATAAATTTAGCCATAATTTTCTCCTTTTTAACTGCAATAACTATACGTAACTATTCTTATTATATACCTTTTTTGCGTACAAGTCAACATAAAGTTGGTTGAACTATTATCTTACATTGCTCTTCTATATAATTCAATAAAATCTTCTTTGCTTACTTCTCTTGGATTACCTGGTTTACAAGGATCTTCCATTGCTTTATCCGCAAGCATTTCAAAGTCTTCTTCTTTTGCACCATAATCTTTAATAGTTTGAGTAATACCAACTGCTTTAGAAAGTTCACTAATCATCCATACAAATGTATTAATAACATCTTGGTCATTTAAGTGAGCAGCATCTGGTCTACCAATTTCACATAAAATTTCTCTAAATCTTTGAGCTGTTTCTGGATTTTCACCATTAAATCTCATAACTGTTGGTAAAAGCATTGCATTTGCAATTCCGTGTGGAGTATCATATACAGCACCTAATTGATGTGCCATTGAGTGAACTATTCCAAGTCCAACATTTGAAAATCCCATACCTGCAATATATTGAGCCATTCCCATCATTTCAACTGCTTTAGGGTCTTTATCATTAACTGCTGCTGGTAAGTATTTGAATATTAATTTTATAGCCTTCATATGGAACATATCTGACATTTCGTTATGTGCTTTTGTGATATATCCTTCTACTGCATGTGTTAATGCATCCATTCCTGTTGCTGCTGCAAGTGATTTTGGCATTGATGCCATTAATTCTGAATCAACTATTGCTACAATTGGAATATCATTAGGGTCTACACATACCATTTTTATTTTTCTTTCTTCATCTGTTATAACATAGTTTATTGTAACTTCTGATGCTGTTCCTGCTGTTGTTGGTAATGCTATCATTGGCATTCCTTTATTAACTGTATTTGATAATCCATTTAGAGATTTAATATCTGCTCTATCTGGGTTTGTCATTACAATTGAAATTCCTTTTGCAGTGTCCATGCTTGAACCACCACCAACTGCAACTATTACATCTGCTCCTGATTCTTTACATGCTGCAACTCCGTCTGTTACATTTTTAATTGTTGGGTTTGGTTTGATTTCGTCATATAGTGAGTATTCAATCCCTGCATCTGTTAATACTTTTTCAACTTTTGCAGTAACTCCTGCATCTACTAATGGTTTGTCTGTAACCAAAAATACTTTTTTGAATTTTCCTTTCTTAATTTCTTCTGCTAGTACCTCTCTTGCATTGTTTCCAAAATATGATGTTTCGTTTAAAACAAATCTTATTGCCATTTTATATTCCTCCTTCGTAATTTTAATCTAGTTTGATTATACCAATAATAATTTTTTTGTACAATAGTTTTTACACAAATTTCACAATTATCTCAAAATTGCATTTGTAATTCCTTAGTCTCCTAAATTAATTCCTACACTTCTTGCTGTTTTTACCAAATCATCATCCATAGTAACCTTTCTTTGATTACTTACAGTTGTGTTCCCAGAAACAGCACCAATTTCTTTATTTTGGCCAACAACATCTTCTAGTGATGCATAATCGATTTTTCCATTTTTAATAACAACTAAATTTCCAAATTTTTCTTCAATAGCCATTCTCATTGCTGCAGTACCGTATTTTGTTGATAAAACTCTATCAAATGCTGTTGGTGTTCCCCCTCTTTGCATATAACCAAGTGTTGTATTTCTAGCTTCTAAGCCTGTTAATTCTTGTAATTGTTTTGCAACTTTTTCACCAACTCCACCAAGTTTTGTATTATCAACACCTTTACCATTATCTCTTACATTTTCAACAGTAATTTCTCCATCTTTTGGTTTTGCACCTTCTGCAACAACAACAATATCAAAATTTTTGCCTCTTTTTTGTCTATTTTTAATTTTTTCTGCAACTCTATTTATATCATATGGTATCTCCGGAATTAATGCAACATCTGCACCACCTGCAATTGCTGATTCTAATGCTATCCATCCAGCATATCTTCCCATAACCTCCAATACCATAATTCTGTGATGTGTTTCACCAGTTGTATGAAGTCTATCAATTGCTTCCATTGCAACAGAAACTGCAGTATTATATCCAAATGTAATATCTGTACAAGCAACATCATTATCAATTGTTTTTGGAACTCCTATTACATTTACACCTTTTGTAGCAAAATCCCTAGCAGATTTTTGTGTTCCATCTCCACCTAGTGTAAAAATACAGTCAAATCCATCTTTTTTAATGTTTTCTACACATACATCAGACAAATCTTTGTATTCAACTGTTCCATCTTCATTTGTAACTTTATAATTGAATACATTTGCATTTGTTGAAGAACCTATTATTGAACCACCTTTTGGCAATATTCCTTCTGCATTTCCATCTTCTGCAGTGCTTAATCTTTCAAATTCATTTTTTAATAATCCATTATATCCATCTATAAATCCATAACATTCAACACCACTATTTTCTGCCGTTTTTACAATACCTCTTATTACAGCATTAAAACCTGCTACATCTCCACCATTTGCTAATATTGCAACTTTTTTAATCATTTTAAATTCCTCCATTCAAATTTTTTCGGGATTGGGGGACGGGTCTTCAATCCCGAAAAAATAATAATCTTAAAAATTAGGGATTGAAGACCCGTCCCCCAATCCCGAAAAAATAATAACCTTAAAAATTAGGGATTGAAGACCCGTCCCCTAATCCCGTTTTTTATCCTAAAAGACTTTTTATTTCTTCATCTGCTTTTAATTCTTTTGTTAAAAACTGGTATGCTCTTTTGTCTTGTTTTACTGCAATTTCTGCAATTTCCTTATCATTTCTTAATCTATAACTTGCAAACTTTACAATTAAGCCTTTATTTGTAACCGCCGCTTTTACAACATCTTTGTCGTCTCTTAATTTTTCACTTGCAAAATATAAAGTTTGTCCATATGTTTGAACACTTGCCATTATTACATCTTTATCTGCTCTTAACCTATCAGATGCATAACATGCAGTCCATGGTGCACCTTTTATTGCAAGTAACATCATATCTTTGTTGTCTTTTAATCTATCAGATACAAATTCCATTGCTTCGCCATCTTGTTCAAGTGCAGTCTTTACAACTTCTTCGTCATCTTGAAATTCTGGTGCCGCAAATTCTAGAAGCTTTCCCTTGTCTTTTACCGCTTGAAGTACATATTCTCTATTATTACATTTTTTTTTCATTTCTGTTACATCTGGATCTTCCATTATCTTTACCCTTTCACTTATTTCATTAATTTATAACCTTCATTAACTCTGTCTATTAATTTTTACATTTTGCAATTAATGCTTTAATCTTAATTCCCTGTTCTGAAAACATTTTCTCATGCTCTGTTTCTATATTATTTTCAAAAATTGGATTTTTATGTAAATCATAAGTTTTGGCAACAACTTCAAAACCGCTTTCTTCAAAATATATTAAACTTGAATTAAATAAATCATCATCATCTGTTTTAAAATAAACTTCTCCATTTTCTGCCAAAAATTGTTTATATTTTTCAAGTTGTCTTGTATGTGTAAGTCTTTTCTTTCTATGTTTTCCCTTTGGCCAAGGATTACAAAAGTTTATATATATTCTTTGAATATTATCTGTTTTGTCTAAAATCATTGGTATTCTTTCAATATCAAATCTTGTTAAAACAACATTGTCTGGTTCAATATTTTTTTCTTGGTATACTTGTTCTACATTTCTTTTTGCTAGCCCAAGCATTGCATCAACTAAATCTATTGCTATATAGTTAATATCTAAATTACTTGATGCTAGATTTGATATAAATTGACCTTTTCCACATCCAAGTTCCAAATGTATTGGATTATTTGAATTTTTGAAAAATTCTTTCCATTTTCCTTTCCATTTTTCTGGGTTATCTATATAAAATTTACTTGCTTCTAATTCTGGTCTTGCCCATTTTTTGTATCTTATACGCATTTTAGTTTTCCTTCCTTAATGTTTTTATTAATATAATTATTTTTCCACTTTTATTTTAATTATCGTTTTTCATTTATCATTCCATAACAAATTATATACATATTTATAAAAAAAGTAAAGTAAAAATTTGTATTTTTTGCACTTTCCTGTTACAATATTGTTACAATTTACAGTCCATAAAATTATTTTTTATATGCTATGAATTGTAACACAATATTATATACTAAGAAGGAACAAAAAATGGAAATAAATTATGAAATAAAAAATAACGCACAAACAATAAACAGTACCTTACAAAATGAACTAAAAATATCATCAAGGCTTTTATACAAATTAATAAAATTAAATAAAATAGAACTTAATCACAAGCCTTGTGACACACGTAAAACAGGCACTTTCGGAGACACGATTACAATCAACTTTGATTATGAAGAAGATAATTCAAATATTATACCAACAAAAATGAATTTAAATATAATATTTGAAGATGACTGGCTTTTGGTTGTAAATAAACCTGCAGGAATTGCAATACATCCATCAGTTTTGCATTACTCCGATTCTTTGTGTAATGGTATAAAATTTTATTTTGACAAAATTGGTTTAAAGAAAAAAATAAGACCTGTTAATAGACTTGACCTAAACACATCAGGCTTAGTTGTATTTGCAAAATGTGAATATATTCAAGAATGTTTAATTAATCAAATGAAAAATAATCAATTTAAGAAAGAATATTTAGCCGTTTGTAACGGATTTTTTGACAAAAAATCTGGTACAATTAATTTACCAATTGCAAGAAAAGAAAATAGTATTATTGAAAGATGCATTTCCGAAAATGGTCAAACTGCCATAACTCATTATGAAGTTTTAAAAGAATTTGATAATTATTCTTTAGTTAAGTGTTCTTTAGAAACTGGTAGAACACATCAAATTAGAGTTCATATGTCTGCCATTGGTCATCCTTTGCTTGGTGATAGTTTATATGGTTCTATTTCTGATTTAATTAATAGACAGGCTTTACATTGCTTTAATTTGCAATTTATTCATCCTGTTTATAATAATGATTTAAATTTTTGGGGTGATTTACCTAATGATTTTAAAATTTTTGATATAAAATAAAAAAAGAGCAAATCTGTAAGCCGGGTTCTGTCTTTTAAAATAGTCATTTATCTAGGACATATATTGCTATATGCCTCAAGCCACGCAGTTCAAGAAGGCGTCGAGCAGACTTAATCTTCTTTGTTAGGTGTTGCTCCAGATGGGGTTTACACAGCATTCTATGTCACCATAGAACCGGTGAGCTCTTACCTCGCCTTTTCATCCTTACCCATACGGGCGGTTATTTTCTGTTGCACTTTCCTTATGGTTACCCACACTAGACGTTATCTAGCATCATTGCTCTATGGAGCCCGGACTTTCCTCTCGTAGTTCCTTTCGGAAGTTACCAGCGACCATTCAATTTACTCTTTAAAAATTATATCACACATTTTCTAATTCTTCCAGCAAATTTTTATATTTTATTAAAAAAATTTCTTTTTCTTTTAAATTAATAGCATTTTGAAGTTCTTCAATCATCATATATGCCTTATTAACATTATATTTACTAATATTTTGGTCATCATTTTTTCCTTTGCTTTTGCCTGTATCCTTATTATTTAAATCTTTCACATCCACACTTATTCTTGCAAAGTTTTGTGTAGCACTATTTATTGAGTCTGTCACACTTTCCCAGTCTTCATTATCCAAAATACTGTATGCTTTAAAAACATCATTTTTAGTTTTTATCACAATTCCATCTTTTTTATGTGTAGAAAAATCATCCATAAATCCAGCCAAAAAGTTATACAATTCGGACAATTCTTTTAATGTTTCTTGTTTGTTTTCTTCCTTTACCGCTTTTACCAATTTATCATATTCGTTAGTAAATTTTGCAATATTTTCTTTATTATCAACTGTTTGATGTAAATCTACAGTTATTGAATATAATATTGTATATATTTTTTCTACATCATTTTTTATTTGATTCCAATCAGGTTCCGAATTTTGTGTAAGTATTCCTTCTTTTTTTAATTGATATTGTTTATTTTTAGTTTTTTCCTGTTCAGAAGATGAATCTTCTGAACCTGTTTCACTACTGGAATTTTTTTCAGAGCTTCCTCCAGAACTTTGCCCTGATTTTTGTCCTAATTCCTGACTTGATTTCTTTTCTTCAATATCCGTAGCTAAAATTGTATAATTTTCAAACTTTATATTATTAACTTCATTAAATAAATTTGTAAATTCTTTTTCTAAATATTTTATATCAGCAAAAGTTTTTTCTTTTATATCATCATCTTGATTATTTTTAGCATACACTTTATAAATACAAAAAGAAAGTATAACAATTATTAATATAAGTGCAATATATGCTAATTTTTTAAATTTTTTCAAATTATTCCTCCTATTTAATTTTATCTTTTATTTTATTATGT
>ERZ1034768.443-NODE-443-length-14119-cov-8.989334_pt1 | contig 14119 bp, 13 predicted proteins | sample MGYA00520691_ERZ1034768 | MGnify/ENA primary metagenome ERZ1034768 (study PRJEB33766, sample SAMN09781704) | gut metagenome | biome: gut microbiome | host: Homo sapiens | place: Madagascar | study: EMG produced TPA metagenomics assembly of the PRJNA485056 data set...
ACGCGCACGGTCTTGCCGGTGCCGTTGGGCAGAACGACAGCGCCGCGGACCTGCTGGTCAGCGTGACGGCCGTCAACGCCCAGACGGACGTGCAGCTCAACGGTCTCGTCGAACTTGGCAGAAGCGGTCTTGCAAGCCAGCTCCAGAGCCTCGTTCACATCATATGCCTTAGTAGAATCGACCAGCTTTGCAGCGTCGACATAGTGCTTGCCATGTTTCATTGTATATCCTCCTGTGTGGTCATGCGGGCAGTGTTATGCCCTCCCACTGTTTATGTCTCAGCCCTCGACGGTGACGCCCATGGAGCGGCAGGTGCCACGGACCATGCTGCATGCAGCTTCCAGAGAAGCAGCGTTCAGGTCGGGCATCTTGGTCTTTGCGATCTCCTCCACCTGAGCGGCGGTCAGAGAGGCAACCTTCTCCTTGTTGGGCTTGCCGGAAGCGGTGTTGATGCCAGCGGCCTTCTTGATCAGAACGGCTGCCGGAGGAGTCTTGGTGATGAAGCTGAAGGAGCGGTCAGCGTACACGGTGATGACGACGGGGATGACATAACCCATCTGGTTCTTGGTACGCTCGTTGAACTCCTTGGTGAACGCCATGATGTTGACGCCCTTCTGACCCAGAGCAGGGCCAACAGGGGGAGCCGGAGTCGCCTTGCCGGCCTCGATCTGCAGCTTAATGTAGCCAGTAACTTTCTGTGCCATAGTAAATGCACCTCCAAAAATCTGTGGTGAGTTGCGGCACGGTGTCTCCGTGCCTCCCACGAGCGCGTGCACGCTGCACACGCTCTATAAGAACCGCACTGCGGTCTTACCTTGGTAAACGTTCCTTGCCGGTTGGTTACGGCAGCTCGACCTGGCCGATCTCCACTTCAGCGGGAGTTTCGCGGCCGAACATGTTGACCTTGAGCTTCACTTTGAAGTTCTCGGTATCAATGGCCTCCACAAGGCCCATAAAGCCTTCCAGAGGACCGGCGGTGATCTGAACCGTGTCGCCGACGTTGAAGTCAACGGCCAGCGGTGCAGCCTTCTCCACGCCCATCTTCTCCACTTCTTCAGCAGAGAGGGGAACGGGCTTGGAAGCGGGGCCGACGAAGCCGGTGCAGCCGCGCGTGTTGCGCACCACATACCAGGTGTCGTCGTTCATCACCATCTTGACCAGAACGTAGCCGGGGAACAGCTTGTGCTCCACCATTTTCTGCTTGCCGTTCTTGTCGATCTCGGGAACCATCTCGACGGGAACCTTAACGTCGCAGATCAGGTCCTGCAGGTGGCGGTTCTCCACCATGGTCTGCAGGTCGTTCGCGACCTTGTTCTCGTAGCCGGAATAGGTATGCACAACATACCAAAGAGCCTCAGTGGACTCATCCACCAGCTTGGTTGATTCTTCCATTTTGGTCTGCCCTCCGTTTCAAGATGATTCTCAGGCGCCGATGATCAGGCCGAGGATGCCGCCGAAGACGGTGTCCAGCAGGATCATCACGACCGCTGCAAGTGCGACGGTCACGAGCACGACGACGGTGTTCTGCTTGGTGTCCTCTTTCGAGGGCCAGACCACCTTCTTCAGCTCGCTCTTGGTGTCGCGGAAGAACTTGGCGCATTTGCCGAAGAAGTTCTTCACAGCGGCCTTTGCTCTGGCCACAAAGCCCGGCTTTTTCTCGGTTTTGTCTGCCATGATGCGTCCGCCTTTCTTACTTGGTTTCGCGATGAACGGTGTGCTTCTTGCAGAAACGGCAATACTTCTTCATCTCGAGACGATCGGGGTTGTTCTTCTTGTTCTTCGTGGTGTTGTAGTTGCGCTGCTTGCACTCGGTGCAGGCCAGAGTGATTTTAACGGTCATTTGTTGACACCTCCATTATAACGGTTGTTTTGAACCTCCCTCGGGTTGCGGGTGGTACCTGTAAAACAGGCGCACTTAATAACCCCGCAAAAGAGGTGATATCATTGTACCACGCACTTTTCCATCCGTCAAGCAGAAATTTGCGCTTTTTGGAAAGTTTTTTTGAAAAATATCACTTCTGTTCCAACGGCTGCTTTTGCGCATTGCGCTTGCATCGTGCGCATAGATATTGTATAATAAGCCAGAACGGCATTTTTACCGGTTGAACCCGCCCCGCATCATGGGGCTTCATAAATAGGAGAGAGTTATCATGCAGTCTGAGAAAATGTGCGTTGCCCTGCTGTTCGGCGGTATGTCCAGTGAGCACGAAGTCAGCCGTGTTTCGGTGGGCAATTTTGTCAACAACATTGATCGTGAAAAATATGAGGTGCTCACTGTGGGCATCACCAAAGAGGGCCGCTGGCTGTACACCGAGGCCACCGCAGCCCAGATGGCCGACGGCAGCTGGGAAGAACTGGCCGGCAACATGCCCTGCGTCATCAGCCCGGACCGTGCCGACCACGGCATGATCCTGTTCACGCCGGAAGGTCATGTGGAAAAGCTGCACATTGATGTGGTCATCCCGGTGCTGCACGGCCTGTGGGGCGAGGACGGCACCGTGCAGGGCCTGCTGGAGCTGGCCGGCATCCCTTATGTGGGCTGCGGCGTGCTGGCAAGCGCGGTGTGCATGGATAAGGCAGTGGCCAACGCCCTGTTTGAGGCCAACGGCGTGCCCCACACCAAGTGGCTGGCCGCGAACCGCTGGGAGATCGAGTCCGATCTCGAAGGCGTGTGCGAGGGCGTGGAGAAGAAGCTGGGCTGGCCTGTGTTCGTCAAACCCGCCAACGCCGGTTCCAGTGTGGGCATCTCCAAAGTCAACAGCTGCGAGGAGCTGAAGAAGGCCATCGATCTGGCACTGGAGAACGACCGCAAGGTGGTGTTTGAAGCCTTTGTGGACGGCCAGGAAGTGGAGTGCGCCGTCATCGGCTCTGACCCCGCCGTGGCCACCCGCCCGGGCGAGATCCTTGCCGGTGCTGAGTTCTACACCTATGACGACAAGTACAAGAACGGCGTCAGCCAGACCGTCATCCCGGCCCACCTGCCGGAAGCAAAGCTGGACGAGGTGAAGACCTACGCCGCCATGGCCTACACGGCCCTGAACTGCGAGGGCCTTGCCCGCTGCGATTTCTTCGTGGAAAAGGGCACCGGCCGGGTGCTCATCAACGAGATCAACACCTTCCCCGGTTTTACCGCCATCAGCATGTACCCCAAACTGATGGAGCACGAAGGTCTGCCGGTGCCCGCTCTGATCGACCGGCTGATCGAGCTGGCTCTGGAAAGGAAGGAAAAGCAGCATGGATAACCGCCCCATCGGCGTATTCGACAGCGGCCTTGGCGGCCTGACCGGCGTGCGCGAACTGCGCAAACGCCTGCCCCATGAGGAGATCATCTATTTTGGCGATACCGGCCGTGTGCCTTACGGCAGCCGCAGCCCGGAGACTATTCTGCAGTATGCCCGGCAGGACATCGCGTTCCTGCTTTCGAAAAATGTAAAGTGCATCATGGCGGCCTGCGGCACGGTGTCCAGCACCTACCCGGCTGCCGAAGCAGCCCAGCTGCCGGTGCCCTACCTTGGCGTAGTGGATGCCGCCGCGCGGGAAGCTGCTTTCGTCACCCGCAACCGCCGCATCGGCGTCATTGGCACAGCCGCCACCATCCGCTCCCGCAGCTATGAGAAGCTGCTGCGCCAGCTGGTGCCCGGCGTGGAGATCACCGCGCAGGCCTGCCCGCTGTTCGTGCCTCTGGTGGAAGCCGGTTATGTGGACCACAGCGAGGAGACCAAACAGCAGGTGACGAAGCTGGTCATTGCTCAGTACCTGACCGAGGTGCGCAACGCCGGGGTGGACACCCTGATCCTGGGCTGCACCCACTATCCGCTGCTCAAGACCATGATCGGTGAATTCATGGGGCAGAGTGTGACGCTGGTGGACCCGGCCAAGACCGCCGCCCACCACCTGGAACGCACCCTCTCCGAGCGTGGCCTGCGCGCCGCACAGGAGCAGGAGGGCCAGGCGCATTTCTACGTCAGCGATGTGCCGGACAGCTTTGTGCAGACGGCAGACCTGTTCCTGGGCGAGTACAAGGGCGGCCCGGTGGACCAGATCGCCATTGACAAATATTGATAAGGAACGAAAACGTGAGCAAACCGTTGAAGGAAGATTATATCATCCGCATCAAGAGCCGCATCGAGCAGCATGTGGAGGAGCCGGTGGAGACCGACGAAAAGGAAGAATTCGTCGAACTGATGACCCGGGGCCAGTTTGTGCAGAAGGGCGACAGCTATTATATTACCTATAAAGAGACCGAGACCACCGGCTACGAGGGCTGCACCACCACCCTGAAGATTGCCGCCGACGGCAGCCGCGTGGCGATGCTGCGGTTTGGCAAAGGCGGCGGGGCAGGCACCCAGCTGATCATTGAAAAGGGCAAGCGCAACCTCTGCCATTACGAGACCGGCTACGGCTCCATGACGCTGGGTGTGACCGCCGACGAGATCGTCTGCGGGCTGACCGAAAAGGGCGGCACAGCGAAGTTTGGCTACCTACTGGATGCCAACAGCGCCGACCTTGTGAGTCGCAACCGTCTTGAAGTGACCGTGACCCACGTAAATTGAGATATTCCCCCAGACTGTGAAAGGAATCCGACCAATGACTGAATTTGAAAAGACCTATCAGAACTACAACCCCCGTCAGGCTGCGCTGGACGAGGCACGCGCGCTGCTGACCGCTGCCGCCAAGGCCGCCATGGCCGACGGCGCTCTGCCGGAAGCGGAGCTGCCCGCCTTCATCGTGGAGATCCCCGCCGACGTGAAAAACGGCGACATCGCTTCCAACATCGCCATGGCTGGTGCCCGCACCTGGCGCAAGGCTCCTAAGATGATCGCCGACGCCCTGCTGGCTCACCTGCCCTCCATCGAGAACAGTGTGTTCGCCAAGGTGGAAGTGGCCGGACCCGGCTTTATCAACCTGTTCCTGTCCCAGGGCTTCTGGGCCAGCGTGGTGTTGGGTGCCTGCGCCAACAAGGAGTATGGCCGCACCGACCACGGCAAGGGTGCAAAGTACAATGTGGAGTTCGTCTCTGCCAACCCCACCGGCCCCATGCACATGGGCAACGCCCGCGGCGGCGCGCTGGGCGACTGCCTGGCCGCTGTGCTGGACTGGTCCGGCTATGACGTGACCCGCGAGTTCTATATCAACGACGCGGGCAACCAGATCCAGAAGTTCGGCAAGAGCCTTGCCGTGCGCTACCTGCAGAAGTACTGCGGCGAGGAAGCCTATCCGCTGCCCGCCGAGTGCTACCAGGGCGGCGACATCAAGGTACTGGCCGGTGAGTTCGCCGAGCTCCACGGCGATGAGTACGTGGCCGCCTGCAATGGCCTGAGCGAGGAAGCCCTGTTCGAGAGCGAAGCCTTTGCAGCCCTCAAGGATGCACTGGTGGCCTACGCTCTGCCCAAGAACATCGCCGCCCTCAAGCGCGATCTGGGCAAGTACCGCATTGATTACGATGTCTGGTTCCACGAGAGCACCCTGCACGAGTCCGGCGCGGTGATGGCCGTGGTGGACAAGCTGCTGGAACTGGGTGCCTGCTATAAGGCAGAAGACGGTGCCATCATGTACCGCAGTGCCCAGTATGCTGCGAAGTACGGCACCGTCAACAAGAAAAAGACCGAGGACGGCACCGAGGAAGAGGCCAAGGACGAGGTGCTGGTGCGCGCCAACGGCATCCCCACCTACTTTGCCGCCGATATCGCCTACCACTACAACAAGCTGGCCACCCGCGGCTTTGCCAAGGCCATCGATGTGTGGGGCGCAGACCACCACGGCCATGTGGCCCGCATGAAGGGTGCCATGGACGCCATCGGCCTGCACGGCGAGGATCTGGATGTTGTGCTGATGCAGATGGTCAACCTGATGCGGGACGGCCAGCCTGTCCGTATGTCCAAGCGCACCGGCAACGCCATCACCCTGACCGACCTGCTGGAAGAAGTGCCCATCGACAGCGCGCGCTTCCTGTTCAACATGCACGACGCCGGCAGCGGCATCGACTTCGATCTGGATCAGGCCGTCAAGACCGACAACGACAACCCTGTTTACTATGTGCAGTATGCACATGCCCGTATCTGCTCCATCCTGAAGAAGATGGAGAGCGAGGGCGTAGAGTTTGCCGGTGCCGAGAAGGTGAACGCGGCCCTGCTCACTGAGCCTTCCGAGATGGATCTGATCCGTATGCTGGCTGCTTTCCCGCAGGAGATCGTCATGGCGGCCGAGAAGTACGACCCCAGCCGCATCAACCGCTTTGTCATTGATCTGGCCAGTGCCTTCCACCGCTTCTACGGCAACTGCCGCATTCAGGGCGCAGACCCCGCCGTGCAGCAGGCACGTCTGGCTCTGTGCATCGGCGTGAAGAACGTTATCTTCAACGTGCTCACCATGTTCAAGATCAACGTGCCCGAGAAGATGTAACATAAAACCACAGGGGCTGTTGCACAGCAATTGGCGCAACAGCCCCTTTTTACGGTGTATAGCAGGAAAGCAGCTGCCGCTTCCGTCACGCCCCCTCCCGTGAAAATGCGTTTGTCGCGCTCCGCAGAGCGCGACAAACGCGAAATTAAAAATAATTTTTCCGCTGAATATGCGCAAAGCAACGCGGAGCGCATTCCAAATCGTCTACCCCAAAACAGATACAAGGAGAACCCATGGAACCTTTGAAGATCGGCAATATCACCCTGCCCCACCGGGCGGTGTTCGGCCCCATGGCGGGCTTTACGGACGCACCCTGCCGCCGCCTGATGGCCCAGCACGGCGCGGGCTTTACCGTCAGCGAGATGGTGTCCAGTCGGGCGCTGGTGTACGGCGACCACAAGACGGTCAGCCTGCTCAAGGCGGAACCCAACGGGGCCCCCTACGGCGTACAAATTTTTGGCGAGGTGCCCGAGATCATGGGCGAAGCCACCGCCGCTATTGAGCAGTATGATTTTGACTTTGTGGACATCAACATGGGCTGCCCGGCACCCAAGATCGTTTCCGGCGGTGCAGGCAGCAGGCTGATGCTGGACCCTGACCGCTGCGGCCGTATCGTAGAGCAGGTGGTGGCCCACACAAAACGGCCTGTCACCGTGAAAATGCGCAAGGGCTGGGACGCCGACCACATCACTGCCGTGGAGTGCGCCAAAGCCTGTGAGCAGGCGGGCGCAGCGCTGATTGCGGTGCACGCCCGCACCCGGGAGCAGATGTACACCCCCGGCATCGACCCGGAGATCATTGCCCGGGTGAAGGACGCCGTCAAGGTGCCGGTGCTGGGCAACGGCGATATCCATTCGGCCGAAGATGCCGTGCGGATGATGCAGGCCACCGGCTGCGACGGCGTGATGATCGCCCGGGCAGCGCTGGGCGACCCGTGGCTCTTTGAGCGCGTGAATGCAGCCATCGAGGGCCTGCCTGCGCCCAAAGAGCCGAACCTGCAGGCCCGCATGAACGCGCTGCGCCGTCAGGTGGAAGAAATGGTGGAGCAGAAGGGCGAGTTCGTGGCCATGCCCCAGGCCCGCGCCCAGACCATGCACTATATGAAGGGCCTGAAGGGGGCGGCCAGCCTGCGGCGCTACTGCTGCACCCTGACCCATCTGGAAGACCTGGACGAGCTGATCGACGCGGTGTTTGAGGAGCAGCGCAAGGTCGGCCTTGACCCCGACGATGTGCGCGAGGTGCCGTTCCCGTAAGAAATAAGTTTTGAGCCAGTGGGCCGGTAGTTTCTCTGAGGACCGTCCGCTGGGGTGGGACCCTGCCGCCGCAGGCGGTAGGGCGGGCGATGGAATGGCCCGTTTCGTGTCCGAGGAGGAACTACCGACACACTGACCCTACTGCAACGTCCTGCCGGGTCAGCTCATCCAGATTCTGGGTGTAGCAGGGCAGGCAGTGGGCCATGAACCAGTCGGCTTCCGGGCAGTGCATGGCTTCCAGCGCCGCTTTCTGCTGGGCAAAGGCTGCGTCGAACTCGTGGTTGCCGCTGCGCTGCTCCTCCATGCACTTGATGAGGGCGCTGAGCCGGTCGGCGGCTTTCAGCAGCCGCTTTTCTTCGGCGGTGAGCAGCTCGCCGGAGATGAAGGGAGAAATTTCTTCGCCCAGTTCTTCCGGCAAAAGGCCGGTCATGCTACGCACGCTCTCGGCCTCCAGCGCCTTGTAGGCGTCCCGCAGGGCGTGGTTCGCATACTTGACGGGCGTGGGCATGTCGCCGGTGATGATCTCCGGCGCGTCGTGGTACAGCGCCGCCACTGCTACCGTTTTGGGGCGGCAGGGCGTGCCGGTGTACCGCCGCGCGATCAGGCACAGCATGTGTGCCAGCAGCGCGGTATCACAGGTGTGCTCACTGAGGGATTCGGCCCGGGTGGAGTGCATCAGGCTCCAGCGGGTGATGTACTTCATGCGGGCCAGCAGGGCGCTGAACGGATACAGCATGGGCGGTTTCCTCCTTTGCAGATGCGGACTTTTCTTCACCATACCTGCCCGGCAGGGGCTTGTCAAGCCTTTGGTGAAGAAAAGTTCTTTTTTTAACCGCGTGCCCGTGCTATACTATACAGAAAGAACATCAACATTCTGCCCCAGCGGCAGAGAAAAGAGGAACCCATGGAGTGGTCTGGTACCGCCCGGCAGCCGCAGCTGCTGGGGCAAAAAAAGGATAAATTCTGGCGGACGGTGGCGTTGTGTGCCCTGACGGCCGCGCTGTTTTTCCTGCCGTTCTATATCATCGACGGCGGCTTTTTCCACTATGCAGGCGATTTCAACAGCCAGCAGATCAGCTTTTACCGGTATATGAACGGCTTTTTCAAGGGGGCCGGTTACCCGGACAGTGCGTTCACCTCGGTGCGTAACACCTTCTCCTGGGCCACCGACCTTGGCAGCGGCGTCATGAATGCCTACTCGTTCTACCTGTACGGCTCGCCGTTCTTCTATTTTTCGCTCATCTTCCCGCAGAAGTGGCTGCCCTACCTCATGGTGCCGCTTCTCGTGCTCAAATTTGCCGTGGCGGGCGGCGGCGCGTACCTTTATCTGCGCCGCTACGTCAAAAACATCGACTATGCGGTGCTGGGTGCCTGTCTTTACACCTTCTCCGGCTTTGCGGTGTACAACATTTTCTTCAACCACTTTGTGGACGTGGTGGCCCTGTTCCCGTATCTGCTGTGGTCGCTGGACGAAGTGCTCTATGAAAACAAGCACAGCTGGTTTGCCTTCTGGGTGGCGGTGAACCTTTTCAACAACTACTTCTTCTTCATCGGGCAGGCGGTGTTCCTTGCCATCTACTTTGTGTGCAAGCTCAGTACTGGCGACTTCCGTCTCACGGTGAAAAAGTTCGGCCTGCTGGCCTTCGAAAGCCTGCTGGGCGTGGCCATGGGCAGCCTTTTGCTGGTGCCGGCCATCCTCTCGCTGCTGCAGAACCCCCGCACGGTAGACCTTTCCTCCGGCTGGGGCTTCCTGACCTACAGCAAGGTGCAGCAGTACCTTGCCATCCTCGTCAGCTGGATCATGCCGCCGGATTCGCCCTATCTCACCTCCATCTGGTCCGAGGGCGTCATCAAGTGGACCAGCATGTCGGCCTACCTGCCGCTGTGCAGCCTGGCCGGTGCGGTGGCCTACTGGCGCGCCCGCCGCGGCGACAGCAAAAAGCGCATCGTGGCCACCTGCGCCGTGTTCGCACTGGTGCCCATCCTGAACAGTGCGTTCTACGCCCTCAATTCCAGCTACTATGCGCGCTGGTATTATATGCCGGTGCTGATCCTTGCCGCCATGACGGTGAACGCGCTGGAAGACCACAACGCCGATCTGGATTCCCCTGCGGGCGGCATCAGCTGGCTGATGATCGCCACGCTGGCCTTTGCGGTGGTGCCGGTGCAGGACAGCGAGACCGGCAGCTGGTCCTTCGGCGTGCTCAAGAACCCCGGCCAGTACTGCGCGGTGCTGGGCTTCGGCCTGCTGGGGCTGCTGGTCTACCGCTATATCTGTGGCAAATGGCGGGCAGACAGCCGCTTTGCCCAGCGCATGACGGCGGCGGTGCTGGCATTCGCCTTCCTGTTCAGCGTGGTGCACATCGGCATTGGCAAGTTCGGCCAGTGGTACACCGACAGCGACCTCGTGGAGCAGGACACCAACGCTCTGCTGCTGAAAAACGACTTGCCCGAGGGCGATTACCGCATCGACACCTACAAAATTCATGATAACATCGGCATGTGGCTGGACAAGAGCTGCCTGCAGTATTTTGGCAGCACGGCCGCGCCCAGCATCCTCAGCTTTTATCCGGCGCTGGGGGTCAAGCGGGATGTGCGCAGCGAGCCGGAGCTTTCCAACTACGCACTGCGGGGCCTGCTGAGCGTGGAATACCTCATCACCACGCCGGAAAAGCAGGGTGTCTTTGAAGCCGAAGCCGACGACGGCTGGGTCTACGACAGCGCAAAGGACGGCTATGTGCTCTACCGCAACACGAATTATGTGCCCATGGGCTTCACCTATGACTACTACCTCACCGAGAGCGAGTACGAGGACACGGTCAAGACGACCCGTTCGAACCTGCTGATGCGGGCGCTGGTGCTGCCGGATGAAGCCGCTGAGACCTACGGCAAGTACCTGACCCATCTGCCGGACGACAAGCTCAATGACCTGTACTACGAGGAGTACGTGCAGGACTGCGCTGACCGCCGCGCCATGGCCGCCAGCGTGTTCCAGATGAACAATTCCGGCTTCCACGCCGAGATCACGCTGGGCAAAGAGAACCTTGTGTTCTTCTCGGTGCCCTACGACGACGGCTTCACAGCCTATGTCAACGGGCAGGAGACCGAGATCGTGGAAGTGGACGAAGGCCTGATGGCGGTGCTATGCCCGGCAGGGGAGAACACCATCGACTTTGTGTATCAGCCCGACGGCATCCGGCTGAGCCGCCCGCTGACCTTTGGCGGCATCGGCGTGTGGCTGGTGTACACGGCATACTTTGTCTGGCGCAAGCGCCGGAAGAATGACTTTGCCCCGGAGAAAAAATAAAATTTTGCAATTGCCTCTTGACTTTATCCAGATAAAGTGTATAATGCAATCAAACCGATGAGGCGGAGGAGAACCTGCACAGCGCATCTTCAGTGAGCTCGGATAGTGAAAACGGGCGAGAGCGGGGCAGAGATTCGTGGGCCGCCGAGGGCCGGGCAAACGAGATGCCAGCGCATTTTCAGTAGCTTGGGACGGAAGCCTCCGTTACAGGGCAGGGGAGTGTTGGCTCTCCGTGAGAGGCTCTGCGTTTTGAGAGCAGGGCAAGCAAGGTGGCACCGCAGAATCGTATTTTACCGATCCTGTCCTTGTGGATGAACACACAGGGACAGGGTCGTTTTTTGTAAGACCCGTCCCGCAAAGGGAGCGGGTCTTTTATTTATAATTTTTTGGGCCGCCCGCTCCGGGAAAGGAGTTATTTATTATGAAAAACGTTACCATGATCTCCCGCCGCAGCTTCCTGAAGGCCGCTATGGCAGCTTCCGCCGTTTCCGCGCTGGCTCTGACCGGCTGCGGCGGCGCAGCGTCTTCCACCGCCAGCACCGCATCCGGTACAGCCGCTTCCTCCGAGGCCGCTTCCAGCGCCGTGGCCGGTGAGACCTTCAAGGTGGGCATCGTCAACTATGTGGATCATGCTTCCCTCAACCAGATCGTGGCATCCGTGGAGAGCCGTCTGGACGAGCTGGGCAAGGAAAAGGGCGTCACCTTTGACTACGCTGATTACTACGCCAACGCGCAGGCCGACCAGAGCAACCTGAACCAGATCGGCGCCGACCTGGTGGCCGATGGCGTGGACGTGATCGTGGCTGTGGCCACCCCCACCGCCGCCACCATGCTGGCCGCTGTGGAAGATACCGAGATCCCGGTGGTGTACTCCGCCGTCACTGACCCCGCTGCTGCAGGCTTTGACGGCGGTGAGAACATGACCGGCACTTCCGACGCCCTGAACACCGCCGCCATCATGAACCTGATCCTTGCCGCAGACCCGGAGATCGACACCATCGGCCTGCTGTATGACCTGAGCCAGGATTCCTCTACGCAGGCCATCGCCGATGCCAAGGCTTTCTGCGACGAAAAGGGCATCCAGTACATTGAAAAGAACGGCACCACCACCGCCGAGGTGCAGATGGCTGCCGAAGCCCTGGTGGCTGCCGGGGTCAAGGCCGTGTTCACCCCCACCGACAACACCATCATGACTGCTGAGCTGTCCATCTACGAGACCTTCACCGAGGCCGGCGTGATGCACTTCACCGGTGCCGACAGCTTTGCCCTGAACGGTGCCTTCGTGGGTTACGGCGTGGATTACGTCCAGCTGGGCGAGGCCACCGCCGACATGGTGGCCGAGATCCTGTGCGATGGCAAGAGTGCCGCCGAAATGCCCTACCAGACCTTTGACAACGGCATTGTGACCATCAACACCGAGACCGCCGCCGCCCTGGGCTTTGAGGGTGACAAGCTGGACGCCCTGAAGGAAGCCTTCAAACCCTACTGCACCGAGATGGTGGAAGTGACCACCGCAGAGGATTTCTCTTAAATATGCCTTGAACTGAAAAGCAACCTCGCCCTCTCAGCCATTGCTTCGCAATGTCAGCTCTCCCAAAGGGAGAGCCTTTGGCAGAACCGGGAACATGACCGCAATGCCAAGGCCTCTCACGTTGGGAGAGGTGGCACGGCGTGAGCCGTGACGGAGAGGGCGAGACCGTGTAAAAATAACCGTATTTTAAAGGAGTACACACATGCTGGCGAGTATCTTTTCGCTCAACGTCATCCAGACCGCGCTGGAGCTTGGCTGTATCTACGCTCTGGTGGCGCTGGCACTGTTTCTGAGCTATTCCATCCTGAACATCGCAGACCTGTCCACCGACGGCTGCTTTACCCTGGGCTGCGCCGTGGCCTGTCAGGTAGCACTGACCGGCCACCCCATTCTGGCCCTTGCGGCGGCCATGGCGGCGGGCGTGTGCTCCGGCTTTGTCACTGCGTTTTTGCAGACCCGCCTTGGTGTGGAAAGCATCATGGCCGGTATCATCGTCAACACCGGCCTGTACACCATCAATCTGGCGGCCATGGGCTTTTCCTCCACCATGTCGCTGGTCAAGACCGAGACCATCTTCTCAATGGCCAAAAAGTCGCTGGGCTTTCTGGGCAGCTGGTACAAGCTGGTGCTGGTGGGGGTGATCATTGCCCTGGCCTGCGCCGCCATGCTGGGCTTCCTGGGCACCCGGCTGGGCCTGTCCATCCGGGCCACCGGCGACAACACCGCCATGGTGCGGGCCTCCAGCATCAACCCGGCCTTTACCATCACCGTGGGCCTGTGCGTGTCCGGTGCGCTGTGTGCGCTGTCCGGCGGTCTGCTGGCCCAGTACCAGAAGAGCTGCGACATCAACGTGGGCACCGGCATGGTCACCATTGCGTTGGCCTCCCTGATCATCGGCGAGACCCTTGTTGGAAAGCGCACCATGCTGCGCCGCATTCTGGGCGTGGTGTTCGGCAGCTGCCTGTACCGTTTTATCGTGGCTGTGGCCCTGCGCTTCAATGTTCCGGCAGCAGCCATGAAGCTGGTGTCTGCCATCATCGTGGCCGTGGCCATTTCGATGCCGGCCATCCGGGAGCATTTTGCCTTTGAAAAGCGCAAACATGCCGCCCGTGCCCGCCGCGCCGCGGCCGTGAAGGAGGGAAAGTAAGATGGAAATGCTGCAGCTGAACGACCTGCATAAAACCTTCAACCCCGGTACCGTGAACGAAAAGGTGGCTCTGAACGGGGTGAGCCTGCACATGGAAGCCGGGGACTTTGCCACCATCGTGGGTTCCAACGGCGCGGGCAAGTCCACCCTGTTCAATGCCATCACCGGCGGGTTCATCGCCGACGAGGGCAGCATCGTTCTGGGCGGGCAAGATATCACCTTTGAGCCGGAGCACCAGCGCAGCAAGGTCATCGGCCACCTGTTCCAGGATCCCCTCAAAGGCACAGCCCCCAATATGACCATTGAGGAAAACCTTGCGCTGGCCTACCTGCGTGCAGGCACCGCGCCCCACGCCATTTTCTCCCGCATCTCCCGCAAGGATAAAGAACTGTTCCGCGAGAAGCTCTCTCTGCTGGACATGGGCCTGGAGGACCGCATGAAACAGCCGGTGGGCCTGCTGTCCGGCGGCCAGCGGCAGG
>ERZ1034768.444-NODE-444-length-14119-cov-4.298777_pt1 | contig 14119 bp, 7 predicted proteins | sample MGYA00520691_ERZ1034768 | MGnify/ENA primary metagenome ERZ1034768 (study PRJEB33766, sample SAMN09781704) | gut metagenome | biome: gut microbiome | host: Homo sapiens | place: Madagascar | study: EMG produced TPA metagenomics assembly of the PRJNA485056 data set...
TCGCCAAGGTCTCGTGCAAGCACGGACTTTGGCTCGTTGCTCGCGTAAATAAAAACCGACAGAAACGATAGACTTTTCGTTCTATCGTCCCTGCCGTTTTTTCTGTAAACACCCAGCTATATACCTGTTGTTTCTTATATTTAACTCTGTACACATCCCATTTCTTCTAAAACCATATCATAGATTGGCTTCAGCTCTGCCTCTGAATACTCCAGTGCCTCTGTCAGCTGCTTTGCCGGCACCTTGCCGCCGGCCTTTGCATATATCCTTGCAAATGCATTTGCGCCCATTGACTTTGAGGTCAGCTTTGTTGTGCTTATGGTTATGCTCTTAAGGCCTGAGCATCCGCACAAAGGTGCTTATTCCCGGCTCTGGCTGAGCAGTCCCTGCTTTTCCTTCAGAGTCAGTATTCTTCTGACGCTCTCGTCTATCCTGTCCTCAGTGATATCTCCGCTCTCAACTGCCTGAACCACAGCATCGATCGCGGTATCTATATCTGTTGGATCAAGGAGCATATCTATTCCCGCTTTGATCGACATGACAGCAGACTCTCCCACTCCGTAGTTGTCCGCTATAGAGCTCATGGCCAGAGAATCTGTGATGGCGATTCCATCAAAATGCATCTCATTTCTCAGCATCTCTGTTGTTATCTTGTAAGAAAGTGTAGCCGGAAGTTCATCTATATCCGGCACTATAAGATGACCAACCATCACAAATTCTGCACCGGCATCTATTCCCGCTGTAAATGGCTGCATCTCATCTGCCATGATCTCATCCTTTGTTCTTCTCACGTAAGCACTGCTGTAATGGGAATCTTCTGCGGTGTCTCCATGTCCCGGAAAATGCTTCAGGGTACACATAACTCCGCCGTCCTCAAATCCTTTGACTGCACTGCCCACAAGTTCTGCTGCCTGGCTGTAGTCATCGCTGTAAGCACGCTCACCTATAACTGTGTTGTCAGGATTTGACCATACATCCGCAACCGGGGCAAAGTCCATGTTGAATCCCAGAGCCGCCATATCGCTGGCAATGGTATATGCGTTGTCATGCGCCTTCTGTGTCCCCTCATCCTTGTAATTGTACATGGAATCTATATATGTGGTTCCCACAGTGTTCATGAGCCTGTTCACCATTCCGCCTTCCTCATCTGTACTTATAAAAAGGCCAACCTTGCTATAGCTCTGTGAATTGTCTATCATCTCTTTGACCTGGTCTTTGCTCTCCATGTTCTGCGCAAAATATACTATTCCCCCAACCGGATATTGCTCAAGCGCAGCTTTTGTCGTATCTCCTGCAGCAGTCACCACGTCAATTCCCGTGATGCTCTCAGGTCTCACGAACATCATCTGACATACCTTATCTCTGAGGCTCATATTTGCCAGAGTCTTCTCTACAAGGTCAGAGCCTTCCGCAGATCCTGACTGATCTGCAGGATTCTGCGCATCCTCACCGCCGGTCACTTCAGCAGACGTATTATCGCTGCCATTATCATTTTTCCCAGCATCAGCGTCTTCCGTATTCTTAGAATCTCCTGATTCTGATACGCCATCCGGCTTTGATGAATCAACAGCTTCCGTAGTCTGGGCCGTTTCCTTCGGATCCCCGGCTTTCCCGCCAAGGGTAAGTATTCCGAACACACCGGCTGCAACAAATACAAGAGCCATCAGAACAACCAATATTTTCTTCATATAAATCTCCATTCTCTATCTGTACATCTTCTAATCCTCATACTCTATAACATAGGCCATCTTGCCCTTGAAATATTCAAGGCCTGGCACCGATGCAGGATCATTTCTCTGATCATTCCATGTCCAGCCTCCAAGGCTAGGCACATTCCACAGCATGACATACCACTCAGGCTCGCCATCCTTATCAGTTCTGGAAGGCTCGTCTTTGCACCAATGCTGGTACGAAGAGAAATCCTCACCTGTAACCCAGTGGCCAAACACATCACCGCCCCTGTCGTAAGCGGTATATCCTCCAAGCCATACATAATCAACTCCCTGGGTCTCTGCCATGGATATGATGGTATCTTCCTCTTCCTTGCTTGTTATCGTGACAAGATGACCTCCCGCCATGTTCGCCGCAACATTTGCATCCTCCCATGAGAGGTCCGCCAACACCAGCTCATATCTGCTTGAGTGGGTCTTGTTGATTCCCGATTTATCCACGGTAACAGGAGTTACTTTCTCCTGATCATTTGCACAATAAGTATCGTCAACCATGCTGACAACCAGATCTCTCTCAGAACTCTGCTTTACACTCTCATCACAGTTATAAACTATCTTGTACATCTGCTTCTGCTGTGTATATATGGTCTGATATATCTCATTCAGATCGTACAGATCGTCTATATTCCAGTATCTTCCGCCCGTACTCTCAGCAATTGTCTGAAGCTCTGTTGTATCGTAACCTTCATCATAGCCAACACCGATCACGTACACAGGAACCTCGTACATATTTGCTATATCTATGACTGACTGTGCAGAATATCCGGAATCCACTGTATTATATCCATCTGTGAAAGCGATCACACACTTTGCTCCATCCTGATATATTACATGCTGAACACCCTGGTACATACCCTCATAGAGATCTGTCATTCCCTCAGGAAACATGCTTGATATTCCATTTTTCAGGAATTGAGAATCATTTGTAAATGTACACATCTGTCTGGATATATCATCAATAGCAAGAAGCTCCGCACGGTCTCCTGCATCATACTGAAGATTTCCGACAAAATCATTGAGAACACTCTTGATCTTGTCCATATCGTCGTACGATATACTCGAGCTCTTGTCTGCTATGAGCGAGATGTTCAGCGCTGCATTCTTGTCAAGCATCTCTGACTCTGTGACTTCCTTATAAATATACTTGCCATTTGAAATCTTCTCTTTAATGTAAAAGTTCTCTGATGACAATCCTTGTATTACACTATCCGCATTCGCCACTGTGACATAAAGTGTGACCTCAGGATAATTTGACGCATCACAGGATTCTATGGTCACATTCGCCGTCTGAAGCTGTGGCTCATTGTATGTAAGCTGTGCGCCTTTTCCCGCCTTAATCTCTTTTCCGTCCACAGTCACCTGGATATTTCTGGCCTTGCCACCGGCGGAAATATTGTTGGCTACGTACGTGATCACCTTCTTGCCGTTGTCATCTCGGATGTCCTTGATCTCAACATCCTCTCCGTCCTCCTTGATGGTAGTCTTCTTCACATCCACATCTCCGTGTCCGCTGAGAGTCACCTCCACCAGAGGGAAACTACTGTCGGTTATGGATGAGACATTGAGGGCTTCATACTTCGCGCCACCGCCACTCAGATCATCCCCGCTTTTTTCCGTGGTAGCAGCATCTGCCGCCTGTGTTGTCGAAGCATCAGTAGAGCTTTCTGATGAGGCAGCCTGTGTCCCACTTCCATCCGTACCCTTTCCGTTCTTTGTGAGAAAATATATACACACACCTATACCGCAGACAAGCAGAAACATGACTATAGACATAGCTATCATAAATCCGGTCTTGCTGCCTGGCTTGTTATCACCTTTCTGCAGTGGCATATTCTCAGGCGTCACCCCCTGTATATTAGACTGACCACCACCCACAGGGCCATTCACAGGACGTGGCGGCCCCGGCTGCTTATATGTCATCTCAGAGCCTCTCTGCGTCGGAACATCCTGCTGGCCTCCGGTCTGGTACGGCATTCCTGAACCGTTCTGCGTCGGGGCACCCTGCTGACCTCCCATCTGGTATGGCATCCCTGGGCCTATCTGCGTCGGAGCACCCTGCTGACCTCCCATCTGGTATGGCATCCCTGGGCCTATCTGCGTCGGAGCATCCTGCTGGCCTCCCATCTGGTATGGCCTCCCCAGGCCTCCCTGCGCCGGGCCATTCGGATTCATTATATTGCCACACACGTTACATCTTGTGGCGTTATCTGGCAGTATATTGCCACATACATTACAAATCATACCCTCATCCTCCTCTGTCGCCGATCATTAAAACCAAGCGTTATTTCTTTAATAATTCTATCACACAGTGGTATCTGAGACTAGCATTTTATTACACGTATTGACATCTGCCTGCCATGAATAACTAAATATTTTTATACAAACAAAAATTCCCCGGAAGAAGATGAGATGTATATCTCACCGTCTCCCGGAGAATGAAAAATTCTATGGATGGAAAATTCTATTTTTCCCGTATTTCCCAATCTTATAGTTATTATTTATGCTAAAAAGTTATCTATGGAATATACTGTCTGTCCGCAACTCTGCTATACAACGTCCTCATTGATTTACCAGATTTTGATACTACGACCATCTTTACACCATATGTTCCGCAGCCCTCTACAATCAGATATTCTCCGGCATCATATATCTTACTTATACGGAACGAAAATGTCTTCACAACCCTGCTCACGCCACTACTCTTTCTGACAAGACCACATTTCAGGCCATTCTGTGTGTAGGTGTAACCATATGCGTTGTTGCACACATTTGCATATCTTTCTATTTCATCATATGGATTCTTCCACCAATTGACGCTGCAGGTAGATGATATGTAGGTTTTCTTCACAATACCGCTGTTATATATCAAATATGTATCCTCTGTAGGACCGTCGTTGCCAAAATCTCTTTTTATTCCAACCAACAGATTATTTGCCACACAGAGCTCATATGAGCCGTAACAAATGAGAGTCTTGCCGGTTCCATCCAGCTTCATCCTGTACACGCCTTTGTCTGTTCCATACTGATTGTTGTAACTGTAATAAGTGTAGTATATGTAGTTGCCGATGATCTTCGCACCTGAACCCTGTCCCAGACATTTCTTTGAACGGCCGTCTTTAGACACCCTGTATATATAATCAGTGGATGAATTGGCGCTGACATGTGCTGTTATATACAGATAACCGCCCCTGATATCATCCAGGCTCATGCATCTGAGATTCGTAAGCTTTACTTTCCTGCCGGTTGCCGGATTGTATGAGTACAGCCAGTTGGTATAGTTCCAATTGTTGTCATACTTCTCACGCATGTAGATTCTCCTGCCATCTGAAAGCATCTCACTGCTTTTGCGGATATGTATCCTTCCGGATACAACAACCTTGCATCTGTAACTTCTGCCATTGCCAAGTTTTGCTGTCACATAGGCCGTACCGCGCTTTATTCCGGTCACGCATCCGTATGCATCGACTGCAGCAACTGATTTGTTGGAACTGCTCCACCTGACGGTTTGGCTTGTGCCATTTACATACAGATTCTGCCTCTGTCCTCTGTCAAGCCGGCAGCTGCTGTAATTCAGCTTCACAGTGGCAGCCTCTGCACACACCGTACCAGTCTTCCCATCCTGTCCGTCAAATACCTGCGGTGCAAACACTGATCCGGAAACTGCCATAGTGACCGCAAGAAATGTACAGACAATTCTCTTTGCAAGTCTTGATCTAATGTGTTTTTTTACCATAGTATGACCATCCCTTCTTCTTAAACGTTGATATTATATTAATTTATTGTGTAACCCTGTCCCTTCCAGAAGCTTGCAGGATTCTGGTTATCCAGCTTATAATCCTTCAAAGACTTTGCTGCATAGCCAGTGCGGCCATTTCGCACCTCCACATGAGTATGAGCTTCTCTTGAACTGCTTATTCCACGCCAGGACTCAATACCTATCCTCTGACCTCTTACCACTGTCTGTCCTGCCTTCAGGCTTGATGAAGGAGCACTATGAAGATACACCACTGTCTTATTTGTCGCCTTATTGTAAATGGCTATTGTTGAAAGTCCATCTGTACCGCAACTGCCATGTGCAACACGTACTACAACTCCATCTGTGAGAGCATAAACCGGTGCACCTATCTTGTAGTGGATATCTATTCCTTCATGTTTTCCTGATTTTTTGTTATACCCATCAAACCCACATGTTATACGCGCCGAACTGTTCTTGTACAATCCATAACTGAGCTTTGTAACAGTGACCTTATTGAATTTTGTCGATGCAAGACTCCACTTCTGTGAACCTCCACCGCCATAAGTCCAGGTATGGATATTCTTAGCATTCAAAGCCTTTCCACCTGATATGTCGATCACACAGCCCAGTCTGTTCTGTATGAAGTAAGTATTCCCAGACGTCTTGTAAAAACAGAATAGCTGTGAATCGCTTCCATTATAATCCCACAACTGGATATTTGCACCTTTATTTTTATTGGCACCTTTGACATCCAGCACTTTGCCGCACTCTGCCTCTATCTTATACCAATACGACTTAACCTTTGTTATCTTAAACTTCTGGTTATTTGCTCCTGTACTCTTATACAATGCGATATTTGTTCCATTATCCACACCAGAGCCATATACATCCATCACATAACTACTGTTTGTTGACGCCTTGATCGTATACACACCATTTGTAACTCTGCTAAGTGTTCCCTGCACGTCTGAAGCATACATATTTGCCGCCATCTGTGCTGTCATTCCCCGCTGAGTCAGAATATCTTTGTACTGCTGCATCTTTTTGACAGATGCCTTTATCAATATCTGACTGTTGAGGCCCTTAAATGCATTTTCACCAACTGTACTTGCTATCAGTTTATCTGTTCTGAAACTAAGTATCTTCAGATTGCTGCAGCCGTAAAAAGCATTCTTACCTATTACTTTTACATTTGCATCAATGAACACATTCTTCAGATTCTTATAATTTTTAAATGCATCTGTTCCAATAACCGTGACCGCATACTTATCTCCACTGATGGGAATATAGTCCGTCACGCAAAGCGCTGTCAGTACACCCGAGCTTCCTGTGACGCCTCCCCTGAGGGTTACGGTGCCTATACCCTCATCAACAGTATTTGTCACCTGATATCTCAAGTCTCCAACAGTATAGATGTGATTCTTGATAATCCGTATGTTGAAGTATCTTGTCACACTTCCTGTATAGCTGCCACATCCTGTTACAATAACTGTGGCCTTTCCGACCTCTGTGTTATTCTTATAAGTCAGTTTGTAATCCTTATCATACTCTAACTGTCTGCCACCTACAACTACCTTTATTCCAGTCTGAATGATCTTGTTTCCGGTGTATTCCCTATTCCGGACTCCTGAAATACATGTATCCGCCTTTGTGATATCTATTATCTCAGGAGTCTCTGTGGACTCTGTGTCTTCTGTTGACTCCGTATTCTCTGTGGACTCTGTGCCTTCTGTGGAATCCGGCTCCTCTGTCGTTCCAGGATTCTCAGACGTGTCCGGATCAGGATCGGTCGGTCTGTGTACCTCGTCGCTTCCTGTCAATTTGTATAGATACTTATTTTCAACTGCAAATTTATGTGCATATGAATTCTCATCACAGCACAATATGACGTCGTGATTAAAGCATCCTGTGCTTATATACGTCACACTTGATGGAATAACTGCATATTCCATGTTATCTCCCAGATATGGGGAATTCACACTCTTAACTCCGTACTTAAACTCTATCTTTTTCAGGTTGTCACATTTTTCAAATGACAATGTCACATTACTTATGCTACCCGGAACGACAGCCGAAGTCATATTTGTCCATCCGTCAAATGCGTGGCTTCCAACTTCTGTTACCCCATCAGGTATAACCAGTTCTTCCATGCCAGGACAGCCGGAGAAAGCAAAATCTCCTATTGTCTTCAATTCACCTGGAAATTGAACCTTCATAAGTGACGTACATCCCCTAAAGGCATATTCGCCAATTTCAGTCACGGAATCAGGCAAAATAACATTATCCAGTTTCTTGCAATCATTGAACATATATTTCGGAATAGCCTTTACTGAATTACCAAATTCTATAGTCTGAAGATCTGTGCACCCTGAAAATGTCCATCCATCCCATGTCATATCACAATTATCTAATTTTACAGTCTTTAAGCCAGTACATCCCAGAAAAGCACCTCCACCTATATTAACAACACTCGCAGGGATTTCTATACTGGAGATTTTTGAACAACCACTAAACGCAGATTTATCTATAGTTTTCAAAGTGTCCGGTAATTCAACAGTCTGAAGAAGCTTCATCAGCTTAAAATCGTTTTCATATATCTCAGTCAGGCTGCTGTTCTTTGCCTTTATGCTTATAACATTCTCACAGCTGCTAAATGTATCTATAGGAAGGCCTGTCACATCATTCCCCAATACAATCTCTGTTAAGCCTTTGCATCCGGTAAAGATTCCCTGTCCCCAGTCAGCCTTTAACACAGCTATATCCACTTTTTTGATTCCTGTACATCCATAAAATGCATTTTCTTCAATATATGTTACCGCAGACGGAATTGAGATATATGTCATTCCTGTACATCCTAAGAAAGCAGAAGTATCTATCTTCTGCATACTGTCAGGGAACTCAAAACCTGTCAGCTTTTTACAACTTGCAAATGCAAAATCCCCTATTTCAGTTAGGCTATCAGAGGATACAAAATCCGTAAGCGAACTACAGCTATCAAAAGCAAATCTGCCTATACTGTTCAAAACACTCCTGGAAGCATCCACACTTTTAAGTTTTGCACACTCCTTAAAAGTATAGTCTGGAACACCGGATGCGCCATCACGAAATTCTACATTCTGTAGGTTGCTGCATCCATCAAATATATAAGAACCCCAATCAGATTTGAATGACGATATATACACATCAACGAGACCTGTACACCCTTTAAAAGCGCTCGCTCCGATTCCAGTAATTCCCTCCGGAATAGTAAACTCTTTAATTGCTGTACAACCTGAAAATGCTTCATTCCCAATCTCCAGTTTATCACTTTGCAGATTTACATTTTCTAGTTTTGTACAATCTGAGAAGGTTCTGAAACCTATTTTGTTCACCGAAGATGGCAATGTAATATCCGTCAGACTACTGCACTCTGAAAAAGCCTGCGTTTCTATATTGACAACGCCTGACGATATCGTAACTGCTGTAAGTCCATTGCATCCCCCAAACGCATCGGATTCTATTGTATTAACCTTTGATGGAATCGTAACTTTCAGAAGACCTGTGCATCCGGCAAATGCATTTCTTCCAATCGTAGTTACACCACTCGGAATCTTGACACTTGTGAGACTTGTAAGTCTATAAAATGCATACGCATCAACTCCCATCACATTCTCAGGTATCTCTAATTTGGTTAGATTGTTACATTCATTAAAACTTCTCTCACCGATATATCCAGCAGCCTTCTTATTTGTCACTGAACCCTTGGCCGTAACTTTGCTAAGTGCACTGCAGCCAGAAAATGCATAATCTCCTATATTTCCTATATTGTTTGCAAGAGATATGGTCTTAAGTCCGGTGCAGCCGCCAAAAGCGTTACTGCCTATACTCTCAAGTCCATCAGGTATATCTATTCCAGTCATGCTTGTGCAGCACGCAAACGTACCTGCCTCTATTTTCTTAAGTCCCGACGGAAGCCCCACATGCGTAAGGCTGCTGCAACTGGAAAAAGCGCTATATCCTATCGACGTAACACTGTCAGGAAGATCTATACTCTTAAGACCGGTACATAAGGAAAATGCACTTATTCCTATTTCTGTGATGTTCGATCTGACATTTACAGATGTGAGTGAACGGCAGCCTGAGAAAGTCCCTTCACTTATGATCTTCATACCAGATGGTATCACAACAGATGTCAGGCTAATACATTTTCTAAAAGCATTCTTATCTATATCTGTGATGTTATCAGGCAGATTTATAACCGTTATCTTAGTACATCCCTCAAACGCCGACTCACCTATATATCGTATGCCGTTCTTCAAATTCACCGATGTCAGTCCATCACATAGCTCAAACGTTCCCTCCTCGATTCTACTGACTCCCGAAGGAACATCCACACTTGTCAGAGCTTTGCAGTTGCAAAATGCCTTGCTTCCAATGTGGTTTACAGACGCAGCTATAGTCACGCTCTCCGCACTCTGACAATTTGCAAATGCGCTATTACCGATGGATGTCACTCCGCTAAGTATCCTTATCTTCGTGATATTGCCATCAGCCCACGGAGCTTTGTTATCAAGAGTATAGTCATACATCTGGCCACTTCCACTTATAACGAGCTCTCCGGTTTCATATAATCTCCAGACAACATCATCACCGCATTTTCCAGATATACTCTTAACGGTCACTTCATTGTCCGTTCTGTTTACAATCTCATCGAAAAGATCAGGGTAATCCTCTGCCAATTCATTATCGACAGCCTCATGCATGTCTTTATAGTTCTCTTCATAGCTGCCCTGAATAGATTTTATTAAACGGACAAACTCATTGTAATTGCCTTCTCCTATAGTCCATTTACCAAATGCCGTATTATTGTACTGTATATCCCCGAATTTTTTCGCAATATCGCAGCTCAATGTAAGACTTTGTTTCATCACATCTACTGATGCAAAATAATTTAAAGCATTCTCATCTGTCCTATTCTGGGTATAGTTAAATTCCATCCCGTAAACAGACGCCCTGAGAAGATGTATAAACTCCGTAATACATTTCATCTTTTCATACTGTTCTACAGTTTCATCTGTTGAAAACATAGTATTAGCAATGGAATCGCCTATAATCGTACCTGCTTCCGCACCGACAAGAAAGGCTTTTGAATAAACACATGAACTGAGCAAAGCCTTCCAGCCCTCGGTTATCATAGTGCTGAGGACGTCCGTTGACAGGCCCAAAACAACATTGCAATTCATTGCCAGCACTGCGCTCTCAAAATCCTCTGATGCTAATGCACATTCGTCCAAAGCCATCTTTAACGGCTTATTATTATCAGGACAGCGATCTCTGAGGTCAATCAGCACTGCCTTCATATTGCTTCCCATTTCAGCCACCTGTACATATGATACAAGGAGTGATACCGCATCTCCAACAGTATTTGCTGTCTTTATAGTATCCTTAACCAGACCAAAAACTGTCGCCGAATCAGTTATCAGAGGATGATTTTTGGCAAAATAATCCTTCATCTCTTTTTCTAACAAAGCCTTCTCTGAAGATGTCATAGAAGAAAGCTTTGTACTTTTCTGAAAGTATCCATTGTCAATATTATCTGCCGATTCTACAACTTTTTTTATCTGGGAAATAAGATTATTAGTCTCCGCCCATCCCTCCTGTATGCTTTTATCTACAAATTTTATCGATGTACTTTCCGCTTTAAATGCACTGAGTATAATCGCTGTATAATACCCCTTTTCATCTATAGCTCCCTCAGCTATTTTACCTGGATCAGTCACAAAATGAAGTGCTTTCCACGCATTTACTTTTTTCTCAAAACTGTTACTATCTTTATTCAGATCATCGATAAGAATCTGTGATGGATGTTTTGCCTCAACTAGTTGGTCAACATTAATCCCACTTCTTGTCTCCCCATCCGCAAACATATCTGCCTTATACAGATAATAGTCAAAATCATCCCCGCCATTGCTATCTGCATATACTGATGCAATATTTACCATCATCATACAAAGCACAAGCAGAGAAACGAAGAATAATTTTGACATTCTTCTGGCCCACTTTTTCATACGAATACCCTCCTCGCATTCTAAAAAATATAGGTGTCTGCGAAACTCCTCCTTTCGTGTTCTACTCTATTTTGAGTTTCGCAAACACCTATTTCGATGATTTTATTTTAATATTTTGCACTGCCTAATTGAATAGAGCGTGCATAACTTGGTTATGGTCGTGCATAACTTCCCTACTGACTCTCCACCCACTCCACAGCCTGGGCTACCATGCTGTCAGAAGTGTCTGCCCTGCCTATGACTACAGGCTCTCCCATAGGGTCGGAGCTGTCGAAGCCGTCCTCGTAGAAGAACACATTTCCTGTGCCTCGCTGCTTATCTGTCATATAGCCCGGCGTCTCATCCTGGGTGTGTGCGGTGAGGGTCACCGTATTTCCATTTACTAAGCCATTTATGGTAAGGGTCGATCCGTCAAATGAGTATGTCACATCTGAGACTATCTCTGCGCCGGAAAGGCTGTTGCCCTGTGCAGTCTCAATGACTCCGATCATGTTGTAAACCTTCGCAGTTCCATCACTGGCGAACTTGATGAGCCAGCTCTGCTGACCATACTGTGTCCAGTAACCGTCGCAGAGTTCATCGCCTGATATCAAAGCGGAGCCGGAATCTGCACCTTCCTGTGGAGCTTCCGTCTGCTCCTCCGCAGCTGTATCAGTAGGTTCCTCCGTGGCCTCCTCGGTCTGATCCGCGGCCTCCGTCTGCTCTTTCCTACCAGCGGATACGTCTTCCTGTCCACCTGAGACAGCCTCCCCATCAGGCTTTATCTCTATCCAGTCGAAAGCTGCGCAGCTGCTCATGTATGTATCAAACTGTCCTGATATATCCTCGTCATCAGATCCTTTTCTGAGGATTTCCTGTCCATCCTGTCTCATGACTGTAAACTGCGGTGTAACTTCACCATCCGCATATGTATAGAACGTCCACGCCGAAAGATTCTGATTTGGCTTGTTTGAAGGTATGCCTACAAGTGCACTGTACTTTGCAGAATATCTCATATCACCATATCCGAGATTTGAATCCGCCTGAACTATGCTGCCCTTGTCAGAAATGCCAAATGTCCATTCATAATTGAATTTATCGTCATCTGTGACATCATTTGTGGCATCTGCCTCAAGTATCAGTTCATTCACACCGTTTCCATCCAGATCATAGAGAGCATACTTAAAGCAGTTCAGATCGTCAGGCGTCTCCGTGACACTTTCCCTGGCTGATGAATAACACTCACCAGTGTATTTCCTGTATTCACCTGACTGTATAAAATCGTCCCATAAGGCATCTGCGTCAAATGAAGCCTCTGTAGTCTTCTCCTCTGTCTCAGACACAGCCTCCGTGGTATGAATTTCTGTAGTTTTTTCTGTAGTAGCCGAGTCGATATCCATCAGCCCCGGAAGGCCGCTGCATCCCGTCATGGCCACGACAGCCAGACCGGAAATCACACTCAAAACTCCCCATCTCTTTTTCATTTTTTTGTTTCTCATTCTTTTCTCCTTCCAGGCTCCCACTCATTCAAGGCAGCCTTTTGCAGACATGTCACACCCTGTCAGCCCAATAGTTCATGTATCTGGTTCGGAAGTTCTTCTCAAATGAGATTCCTATAGGCAGCTCTCTGCCTCCCTCCATCTGTACAAGGTCCTTCTTCACCACATTTACATAATCAAGGTTGACCACATATGCCTCATGGCAGCGCACGAACAGACCGTTGGTCTGTGACAGGAATTTCTTCAGTGAACTGTAGAAACTGTAGTCTGACTTCTCTGTATGTATGGTCAGCTTGCGCTGAGACCTCTCGACAAATACTATGTCGTGCTGAGGTATGAGCACACGGCTGCCATCGCAGACTATCTCCATAACTGCTGCATCCTTGTTCTTCTCTATTATATTTACGGCTTTGTTCACCGCACGTGGAAGCATAAGATCCATATTGGACTTGAGAACAAAATAGCAATGCTTTGTCTCATAGACATCAGGAGCGAACTCCAGAATATTTGTAAGATAAATGATCTGGCTGAACGGCAGCAGTTCATTGATGGCAGCACTCAGGTTTATTCCATTGTAAGGAACAGCATCAAACTCTATATCCATAACCGCTATATCACACGAAAGTGTTCTGCGCTCAATCTCACCCCTAAGATCATCCGGCAAAAATATGGTTATATCAGACTCATCCGCCAACTTATTGCTGACAAGAACCTCTTTTGTTTTCTCCGCCTCTTTAATCGAATCATCGCAAATTATTATTTTCATTATCTAGACCTCTCAATTAAGTATACCTGCCTATGTTACCAAAATAGGTCGTTATTTTTAAGAATTATTGCATAACTTTAGTATAATCATGCACAACTTTTCGACATAATGCAACGCAAAAAACCTATAATAATTTAAGCAGCCTCAACCTAATTAATTACTTCGTGGAGCGTCATCCGGGTTTTTGACAAATTCCCCGGATACTTCAGGTTCACGAACACCTTTTACCTGCAAACGCTCCACGAATCACGTACTTTATATACAATCTCCCACTCATTATCTGGCAGTCATGACATATCAGAAAATTCTGCCATCAAAACCATATTTTTATTATATTTGTTTCAATATCGCTTTCAATGTGT
>ERZ1034768.445-NODE-445-length-14107-cov-10.207088_pt1 | contig 14107 bp, 17 predicted proteins | sample MGYA00520691_ERZ1034768 | MGnify/ENA primary metagenome ERZ1034768 (study PRJEB33766, sample SAMN09781704) | gut metagenome | biome: gut microbiome | host: Homo sapiens | place: Madagascar | study: EMG produced TPA metagenomics assembly of the PRJNA485056 data...
ATATGGAATAGGAGGGTCTTCTATGGAAGAAGATAAAAAATCAAAAAAAGGATTAAGTGTTGCAATAATTGTAGGTATTATTGTACTTGTACTTGTTGCAATTGGGGATATAGTTGTTAACTATGTACCATTAAAAGAAATTTTTAGTAAAAACGTAAAATATGTTACTGAAAAAGAGGTTACAGTTACTGATAAAGGAATAAGTGATGCGGTTTCTAAACTATACGATGCATCTGTTATTGTTGAAGTTGGAACTAGCGAAGATAAACTAAGTGGTTGGGGAAGCGGTTTTGTTTATAAAACTGATGATAAATATGGTTATATATTTACTAATCACCATGTTGTAGATGGTGCTAAAAGTATAAAAATAGTATTATCTAATGAAACTGAAGTAACTGGAGAACTTGTTGGAAGTGACGAGTATGCTGATGTTGCAGTTGTTAAAATTCCAAAAGATAAAGTTATAGCTGTTGCTGAAATCGGTAAAAGTGAAGATGTTTTAGTTGGAGATACAATATTCGCTATTGGAACTCCAGTAAGTCTTGAATATTCATTCACAGTAACACGTGGAATTCTTAGTGGAAAAAATCGTATGGTAGAAATGAGTTCTTCTGCTAAGAAAAGTTATTATGGACAAAGTGGAGATTCATGGTATATGAATCTATTACAAATTGATGCTTCAATAAATTCTGGTAATTCAGGTGGTCCACTTGCTAACTCAAATGGTGAAGTAATTGGAATCACAAATAGTAAATTATCATCATCCTCATTAAGTGGTGCATCTATTGAAAATATGGGATTTGCTATTCCAATTGAAGATGCTTTATCTGTTGCTGAATACTTAGAAAATAATGGAAAAGTTACAAGACCTGTTTTAGGTGTAACAATGACATCTGTTGAAGGCGCTGAATATAATGGTGTAAAAATAAGTGATAGTATTACAAGTGGAGCTGTTATTACAGATGTATCAAATGGTTCTACAGCTGATGCTGCTAAATTAAAAAAAGGTGATGTAATTATCAAATTAGATGATTATAAAATTAAAGATTATAAATATTTGAAATATTATTTATATCGTTATAGAGTTGGAGATAAAGTAAAAATAACTTATATCAGAGATGGTAAAGAGAAAACTGTTGAAGTTACATTAAAGGATTAGTTTTAATCCTTTTATTTTGTCTTTATTCTTGATATAATACTTTGTGAATTGGATGTGATAACATGGCTTTAAAAGCTGGAATAGTAGGATTACCAAATGTTGGAAAATCAACTTTATTTAATGCAATAACTAAGGCAGGTGCACTTGCTGCAAATTATCCTTTTGCTACAATTGAACCAAATGTTGGAGTTGTTACTGTACCAGATACAAGACTTGATTATTTAGTTGAATATTATAAACCAAAAAGTGTTGTACCAACTTCATATGAATTTATTGACATAGCTGGTCTTGTTAAGGGTGCATCTAGTGGTGAAGGACTTGGAAATAAATTTTTAAGTCATATTAGGGAAACGGATGCTATAGTTGAAGTTGTTAGATGCTTTGAAAATAAAGATATAACTCATGTTGAAGGAAATGTTGATCCTATTAGAGATATTGAAATAATCAATGTAGAATTAATACTTGCTGATTTAGAAATAATTAACAATCGTTTGAATAAAATTGGTAAAAAAGCTAGTATGACTAAAGATAAGAATGAGCTTTTGGAAATAAATACTTTAAAAAAATCAATGGAGGCTTTAGAAAAGAATATACCTTTAAGAAGAGTTGAATTTGATGATGCTGAAAAGCAAGTTTTGAAAAATTTTTCCTTTATTACAGCAAAACCAATTATTTATGTTGCTAATGTAAATGAAGAAGATTTGTCTGTTGGAAAAAATGAATATACTGAAAAAGTTCGTGAATATGCTGGTCAAGAAAATGCCGGAGTAATCGTAATGTGTGCTAAGATAGAAGAGGATCTTGCACCACTAGAGGATACAGAAAAACGCGAATTTATGAGTGAACTTGGAATAACTTCTAGTGGTCTTGATAAGTTAATATTTGCAACTTATGATCTACTTGGACTTGCGACATTCTTTACAAGTGGTACTGATGAATGTCGTGCATGGACATTTAAAAAGGGAATGAAAGCTCCTAATTGTGCTGGATTAATTCATACTGATTTTGAAAGAGGATTTATTAAAGCTGAAGTAATGAGTTTCGATGATTTTAAAAATTATGGAAGTGAAATTAAAGTAAAAGAAGCAGGTCGCGTTAGACTTGAAGGAAAAGATTATTTAATGCAAGATGGAGATATAGTTTATTTTAGATTTAATGTTTAATAAATTATATCTTTTTTTCATATATTGTTTACAAAAGAAAGTGATTTTGCTATAATACTCGTGAGCTTGAAGGCTCCTTGCTTCTTAATTGAAGCCAAATAGACCATAAGGAGGTGTAGTATGAACAAATATGAAATGATGTTCATAGTAAAAACTACTGTTGAAGAAGATGCAGCTAAGAAAATTGCTGAAGATTTAAAATCAGTTATCACATCTATGAAAGGTGAAATTACTGATTCTAAAGATTTAGGTAATAAAAAACTTGCTTACTCAATCAATAAAGAGATTACTGGTTTTTACTTTGTAGTTGATTTTAATGCAACAAATGAAATTGTTTCTGAATTAGATCGTAAGGCTAGAATTAATGAAAACGTTCTTAGACATATGATTATCAGATTAGACGAGGAGTAAGATATATGAATAATGTATGCTTAGTTGGAAGATTAACAAGAGATCCAGAACTTAGAACAACTGGTACAGGAATTTCTACAACAACATTTAGTTTAGCTGTTGATGGAAGACCAAGTGCAAATGGTGAACCTCATACAGACTTTATTAATATTGTTGTATGGAGGGTACAAGCTGAAAACGTGTGTAAATATTGTTCTAAAGGTAGTATGGTAGCTGTTATTGGAAGAATTACTTCTAGAAGCTATGATGCTCAAGATGGTACAAAGAGATACGTTACAGAAGTTGTAGCAGACAATGTTAGATTCTTAAGTTCAAAAGGAGCTAGTGCTGATAATTCCGTAAATTATAATATGAATAATGCTGGTGAATCATCAAGTACTCCTGCTAACCTTGAAGAAGATCCTTTTAAAGATTTTGGTTCAGAAGTAGTTTTAAGCGATGACGATTTACCATTTTAGAAAGGAATGAATAAAATGGCTGAATTTTTTAGAAAAAAGAAAAAAGTTTGTCAAATGTGCGCTGGTAAAAGCGTTGATTATAAAGATGTAGCAATCGTTTCAAAATACATCAATGAAAAAGGTAAAATTATGCCTAGACGTATGACTGGAGCTTGTGCTAAACATCAAAGACATATTGCTCAACAAATTAAAAGAGCAAGATTTATGGCTTTAATACCATTTGTTAAATAAGAGAAACGCAAGTTTCTTTTTTTGTGTTATAAAAAAACTACTCTGTATGAGTAGCTTCGTCATCTTCTATTTTTATCAGATCTCCAGGAGTACAGTTTAATAATTTACAAATTTCTTCGATATACTTGAATGAAATTGATGTTGTATCACCGCGTATTATTCTGTTAATATTTCTAGAAGTTATATTCATTTCTTTACATAACCAATACTTTGATTTTTTTTCTTTTTTTAGTAATTCTTCTATATTTATTTTAATCATTTGTACTCCTTTCACATAATATTTTATTAAATAATTGATTTGTAAATAAGATACTTGCATTACCCATATATATGTGATATATTTAATTTGGTTGGTGAGTTTATGAAGTTAAAGAAGTTTAATTGTTTATTTATCTTATTATTAGTATTATGTGCAAGTTCTGGTTGTTCAAAACAGGATAAGTCATTAACGATATCTGATATGGAAAATCATGGTTATAAGTTATATTATGAATATGATGCTTATGGAAGCACATATGATAAGGACGGTAATTGTTATTCTAGTACTTATGAAAAAGATGATTGTGTACGAGAAATATTTGATGATAATAGTTATTCTATTGAATTTGTAAAAAGCAATGGAGAAAAAAATGGGTCATCTAAATATTTAAAATTTAGAGGTTATAACATATTAGGAACTATAGATAAATTAACATATACTGATGACTATGATGGTACTCTTACATATAATTATTCACAAGATAGTGAATATATTGAAGTTAGTTATAAATGTTTTTATGAAATAAGAAATAAATCAGAAGATAGCATTCTTAAAGTCTGTACAGGCGATGATTTAAAAACCGCTGAGAAATTTGCAACTGATTATCAAAAGACGTTAAAAAAATTGCATACTAATGGCGACGGTATATTAAAACTTATGAATGAAGTAAGTAAAGATATTGTTACACCTAGGATAAAGGATTTAATAGTTAAAGAACCTCTTTCAATTGATGAATTTGTTAAATATATAAAAAGACGTGGCTATACAATTAAACATTTAGATGATTCTGTTGGAATTGTTAGTTCTAATAGTACTCTTTCATCAATTTTTGGAGAGCTTTATTTTACTTTTGATAAAAAAGATAATATAAAAGTAATGTACTATGCTACGAGTGATTCTTCAAAAATGTATGTAATTGATTACACAAGCGGTGATGAGTTTGTTATGTTTAAAGATAGTGCTTGTAGGTATAATGTTCATAATTCTAGTTTGTCGAAAAATTGTACAAATGAGGAAGAAGGAGAAGGATGGCAATGGTATTTCTCTTTTGAGTCGTTAATTGAATCATTTAGATTGGATCCATCTAAATTGCCAGAATACATAAAAATGTATGCTCAAAAATATTAGAAACGCAAGTTTCTTTTTTTGTGCTATAATATTAGTCATTAAGGAGGAAGATTATGGATAATTGGTATGCGTTAAGAACAGCTATTAGTAATGAAAAATATGATGAAGCAATCAGTTTACTCCAAAAATTGTCTAAAGGTATTGTAAGTGATAGCCGAACATTTTATTCATCACTTTTAGTTTTAGTAAAAGCAGGATATATCTCTGAAGTAAAACAAATTATAAATGATATATATAGTTCTAAAAAAGATGAAGATGTAAAGAGGATAATTTATAACTCTATGTCTGAATATGAGATTATTAAAAGTTTATCTGCTGAACAAATAGATATAGTAAATAAATGTATTAAAATGATAAGGGAAGCTTTAACCAATGAAGAATATGAATTAGTTTATGATCTATGTGAATGGGGATATTATGTAAGTCAATTGCCGATTTTTCTTTATTATGAAGGCAAATGCTTCTTTAAATGTCAAAATTATGCTGTAGCAGAAGAACTTTTATTAAAGTATGTTGAATTTGGAAGTGATAAGGCATCAAAAGCTTACCTTTATTTAGCCAGAATATATGAATTAAAAGGAAATAAGAATAAGTATTTAAAATATAAGAAAAAGTTAGAAGTAGCTGAAATGGCTAACTTTAATTCATTCTATTTTTATGATTTGTCAAATAAAAAAATAGATAGGCAAAAATATTATTTGCAACTTACTAATTTAAATATCTAGTATTCGATTAATTTTTTTGCTCTTGTTGTGGTATAATAACTGGCACATTATGAAGGTGATGAAATGGATTATATTAATGAACTTTTAGCTCAAAAACGTTATGACGAGGTTTTTAGCTGTATATATTCTCTTGTTGAAGAAAAAGAGGCAACAAAAGAGTTGTATCCAATTTTGTTTAAACTTGCTAAACTTGGATATCATTTTCAAGTATATGATATTTTGACTAATTTAAGTATTCCAGGAAAAATGGAAAAAAGAATAATAGAAAATGAAATAAAAAGCGAACAAAAATATATGTTACTAAATGATTATCAAAAGGAAATATATAATGACGCTATTTGGAGAATTTCTGAAGAGATAAAAAACAAAGAGTATATTTCTGCTTATATGTATGCAAGTTATGCATACTCTATAACAGGGATGCCTGAAATGTTATATTATAAAGGTAAAGCGCTTTTTAAAATGAAAGATAATTTTAATGCTCGAAGTGTATTTTTGGAATATATAAAAGTTGGATCTGAACGTGTTAACAAAGCATATATATTTTTACATTCAATTTCTATAAAAGTTCATAGTAAAACTATGGCAAATTACTATAAAAAAGAAATGGATAAACTGGAGTATTTATATCAAAGTAATTTTGATTATAAAGATATTGAATATCATTTGAGATTTTATAAAAAGGAATATTAATGAAAAATTCATAATAATTTGATATAATATTTAGAGATGGAAGTGATAGTATGAAAGTTATATTACTTAAAGATGTAAAGAAACAAGGTAAAAAAGATGAAATAATCAACGTAAGTGATGGTTATGCTCAAAATTATTTAATAAAATTAGGACTTGCTGTTCCTTGTAATGAAGGAAATAAAAAGAAATTAGATAGAACAATAGAGGAAAGAGAAAAAGAGGAAGAATCTCGCATTAAAGAATGTCAAAAATTAAGTGAAGAGCTTAAAAAAGTTACTATTTCATTTACTGCTAAAACTGGTAAAGATGGTAGAATGTTTGGTTCTATTTCTAATAAACAAATAGCTCAAGAACTTAAGAATAAAGGATACGATATTGATAAAAAGTTAATTGAAAGTGACCATGTAATTGATACTCTTGGAGTACATAAAGTAAAGATAAATTTACATAAAAAGGTTATTGCTTACGTAAATGTTTCAGTTAACTAGGAGGACTTATGGCCGATATGAAAGAGGAACCTAAAAATTTAGAAGCAGAGATGTGTGTTCTTGGTTGTGCATACATGTCTTCATCTGCTTTAGAAAAAGTATGCGATGAACTTTCTAGTGATATGTTTTATGATAAGCGCAATGGAGTTATATATGATGCTTTATCAGAATTGAAAAAAAGAAATGAAAAAATTGATTCAACGATTCTTAAAAATGAGATAGAAAAAAATACACCAATAAACTCAGTTGGTGGTGTTGAATATTTAAGTGATGTTATTGATTCAGTTGTATCAGCTTCTAATATTGATTCATATATAAAAATAGTTAGAGAGAAAGCTTTAAGAAGAAAACTTATCACAGTATGTGAGGATATTGAAAAGAATGCTAGAGTTGAAGATCAAGACACGAATGATTTAATTGAAAGTGCTGAAAAGAAACTATTTACAGTTACTAAGGCGAGAAAAGCTGGAGAATTTAGAACAAGTCGTGAAGTTTTAAAATCAGCTATAAGTCAACTTGAAACATTATCAAAAAATGATTCTGATGTTACTGGTGTTCCAACTGGATTTTATGATTTTGATAAGTTAACTAGTGGTCTTCATCCAAATGAACTTATAATTATTGCTGCTCGTCCTGCTATGGGTAAAACAGCTTTTGCTTTGAATATTGCTGTAAATGCCGCTTTAGCAACTAACAAGGCTGTTGCTATATTCAACCTAGAAATGGGTGCTGAGCAATTAATGTTCCGTATGCTTTCAGCAGCTAGTTCAGTTGAAGGTAATAAACTTAAAACTGGTAAATTAAGTCATGATGATTGGAAAAAAATAAATGAAGCAACAAGTGAACTTGGAGATGCACCAATATTTATTGAAGATACTCCAGGTATTACTATAGGTGAAATACGTGCTAAATGTAGACGTCTTGCAAGTGCTGGAAATTTAGGATTAATTGTAATCGATTACCTACAACTTATAAGTGGAGGTCCTGGTTATGGTAATAACCGTCAACAAGAGGTCTCTGATATATCCCGTAGCCTTAAAACAATGGCAATGGAATTAGGTGTTCCAGTTATTGCTCTTGCCCAACTTTCACGTAACGTTGAAGGAAGAGAAAACAAACGTCCGATTATGTCAGACTTAAGAGAATCAGGTTCAATTGAACAAGATGCCGATATAGTTTCATTTCTTTATAGAGATGATTATTACACTAAACAAGTCGATAATCCGGATGGGGTTTCTATTTCGGAACTTATAATCGGTAAGCATCGTAATGGTGCAACGGGAACAATTGAATTGTTATTTGAAAAGAACATAAGTAATTTTAGAAATTATGTTAAAAATGTAGAAGAAACATAGGTGGTTTAATGAAAGGAAAAATATTGGGGTTTATATTAACAATATTGGTAAGTGGTTTATTGTTCTTTTGTGGAACTAACGTTGATTTTGCATCGGAACCACAAGAAGTATATCAAGTTTATTTAAATGGTGATAAAATTGGTTTGATTAAATCAAAAGAAAAATTTTTAAATATGATTGATACTGAACAAGAAGCTTTAAGAAAACAATATGGTGTTGATAAAGTATACCCACCAGATGGTTTAGATATAAAAAAAATATATACATATAATGATGATATTTTAAAAGAAGAAGATGTGTATAATAGTATTAAAGATAAAGAACCTTTTATGATAGAAGGGTATGTTGCTAAAATTGTTTATACTGAAAAGAAAATTATCAATGATGATCAAGTAATTGAACCTGGGGAACCAGTTGAAATAAGCATGATGAGTAAAGATATCATGAAAGAAGCTTTATATAAAACAGCTGCGGCTTTTATTGGGTCAAAAAATCTTGATGATTATAACAAAAATACTCAAGAAAAAATTACGGATACTGGATCAATTATTAATTCAGTATATTTTGAAGAAACGATTACTATAAGAAAAGGTTTAGTTTCAACAAATAACATAATATTTAAAGATTCTGGCGAACTTTCTAAATATTTATTGTATGGAACTTTGGATGAACAAAAGACATATATAACAAAAGTAGGAGAAAATTTGGATGCTATAGCTGATGCTAATAACTTAAATATTGAGGAGTTAATGATTGCAAATCCTCAATATACTAAGTCAAATGTATTACTTGCAGCAGGTGAAAAAGTAAATGTAGGACTTATTTCTCCATTAGTAAGCGTAGTTTATAAAAAGACTGAAGTAAAAGATATCGAGGTTCAATATAAAACAACATACATTGATGATAAAAATAGATATACTGACTATAAACAAGTAACAACTCAAGGTCAAAATGGAGTTAAAAGAATTACTCAAGATATAAAGTATGTTAATGGAGAAATAAATTCATTAGTTATAAGCAAAACTGAAACTATTAAAGATCCAGTTAATGAAGTTGTAACAAGAGGAATTAAGAAATCAGCAAGCAGTGGAAGTGAATTCTATCATTCTCCTCAAGGTAACAGTGATTGGAGTTGGCCAACAATATCTCCTTTTGTAATTACTTCTAGATTTAAGTGGCGTTGGGGTAAACAACATCAAGGAATAGACATTTCGGGATGTGGATATCGTTCTCCAATATATGCTGTTCAAGATGGAACAGTTTATAAAGTAAACTATAATTCTAGTTTAAATGAAGGGTTATCTATCTATATAGATCATGGTAATGGTTATATCACTCAATATATGCATTTAGCTGCTATCTTAGTTAAAGAAGGACAGATGGTTAAAAGAGAGCAAAAAATTGCATTAATGGGATCAACTGGTTTCTCAACAGGAACACATTTACATTTAGGCGTATTTAAAGGTAAACCATATCAAGGAGGAGTTGCACTAGATCCTTGTGCATCAATATTCAAATGTTAGTTTCCGTATTGGCAAGTGGAAGTGAAGGAAATTCCACATATTTAAAAATTGGAAATAAAAATATTCTAATAGATATAGGTATGAATAATAAATATATCGCGACTAAATTAGGTGAGTTGGGTGTTGAAACAAAAGATATTGATTATGTTTTTATAACTCATACTCATACTGACCATACAGGTGCAATGAAAGTATTCTTTAAGAAAAATACTCCATTTGTTTTTGTTGATGAAAAAATGATGATTGAACTTCCTTTCTTAGAGGATTATCCAAATTTATGTTTTGATTCAGATGAAATGGATTTTGGTGATTTTAAAGTAGAACCATTTAGGACAAGCCATGATGCTCCAGGTTCACGAGGATATATTTTTAAAGAAGGGGATAAGAGTTTTGTATATGTAACCGATACGGGATACATAAACCATAAACTTTTTGATAAACTAAGCAATCATGATCTATATGTATTTGAAAGTAACCATGATGTTGAAATGTTGATGCATGGGCCATATCCACCATGGTTAAAAAAACGTATTAGAGGAGATGAAGGCCACTTATCAAATAATCAATGTGGTTTTTATCTAAGTAAATTTATTGGGCCCAAAACTAAAGAGATTGCTCTTGCCCACCTTTCTCATGAAAATAATTCTCCAGAGCTTGCTATGAAAACAGTAAAACATGAATTAGAAGAAAACGGCATTGAGTTTAATAATATAATAATAGCTAAGCAAAGAGAAAGAACGGATTTAATAAAATTATGATTAAGGTAATATGTGTAGGTAAGATAAAAGAAGAATATTTATCTTTAATGATAAATGATTATTATAAAAGAATAAATAAGTACCATAAATTAGAAATAATTGAATTAAAGGATTCCAATATGGAAGCTGAAGGAGACTTGATTTTAAAAAATTTAAAGCCAACTGACCATATTATTACTTGTGAAATAGATGGTAAAAATTTAAGCAGTGTAGAACTTTCTAATAAGATTAATGAATGGTTTATAAATAATTCTAATTTGGTTTTCATAATTGGCGGATCCGATGGAATTGATGAAAGAATAAAGAAGATGAGTAACTATAAGCTATCATTTGGAAGAAATACTTTTCCACATGGAGTGTTTAGAGCAATTCTTTTAGAACAGTTATATAGGTCATTTAAAATACTTAATAATGAGACATATCATAAGTGATGTGTTCTTTTTTTTACAATCTTTTTAACAAATTGTTAAAAAGTAGTTGACAAATAAGCTTGTTTTTAATATTATGTTAATAACAAGAGAAAACATCTCTTGATAAATTATGAATTTTGATATTAACAAAATGTTAGAAAGAGGATTTTATGGAAAAGAAAAAATTAGAAGATTTTGAAAGATGCATATTTAATATTGATATGGTAGAGGGTTTTGTAAATATTGGACCAATGTCCAATAAGAAATATAACTTACTTGTTCCAGCTCAAAAAGAAATTATGGATGATATAAGAAAAGATGGTGAATTAATCACTTTTATTGGAGAAGCACATTCAGAAAATGCTTCAGAATTTAAAAATTATCCGCCCCATTGTGAAGTGGGAACTAAAGAAGCTGAATTTATAAGTGATTTTAACGAATATTTAGGATACGTTAATACATTAATCTATCGAAAAAATTCAATTAATGGAATGTTAAATCCAAAATTGCTTGAAGATTTAAAGATGATGACAAATTTAAAAGAAGTTATTTTTACTGGCGTATGCGAGGACTTATGTGTTATGGATTTTGCGCGTACATTTGCAAGATATATGGATGAACTTAATAGAACAGTAAACATGTTTGTTTCTTCTAATGCTGTTGATACGTTTGATGCTGAATATCATAATCGTGAACATTGGAAAAGTGTTGCAAAAGAAGTAATGGAAAGTGCTGGAATCAAATATGTAGAAAATTTTGAAGAATTAAAAAAAGAAGAAAAAAAATTAGATTTGAGGATGTGTGTTTAGTATGAAAATAGAAAGATTACCAAGAAATTATACATTGTTAACTGATGAGTACGAATTTACAATGTCAGAAACTTATTTTAAAAATGGAAAGAAAGATGAGATAGCCGTATTTGATGTTTTCTTTAGAAAAGTTCCAACAAATGGTGGTTATGCTATAATGGCTGGACTTGATAAAGTTATTGAATATATTAGCAATCTACATTTTGGAGAAGAAGAAATTTCTTATTTAAAACATGGAGGATATGATGAAAATTTCATTGAATATTTAAAAAATTTCAAATTTACAGGAAATATTTATGCTATACCTGATGGTACTCCAGTATTTCCGAATGAACCAATAATTACTGTTGAAGCTCCAATTATTGAAGCTCAAGTTGTTGAAACGGCAATTTTATCTCTAGTAAATGGTGCGATGGAACATGCAACCGGTGCAAGAAGAATAGTTGAAGCAACTCCTAAAAATGTACCAATTATGGAATTTGGCAGTAGAAGAGCTGATGGTTTGGAGGCAGCAATAGATGCTTCTCTTTATGGAATTATGGCTGGGTGTTTAGGAACAAGCAATGCATACGCTGCTAATATGCTTGGTATTCAAGCGTTGGGAACTCAAGCTCATAGTTATATAGAAACATTTGATACAGAGTATGATGCTTTTCTTGCTTATGCAAAAGCGTATCCAAATAATTGTTTATTATTAGTTGATACAATTGATACATTAAAAAGTGGAATTCCAAATGCGATTAGAGTGGCTAAAGAATATTTAATTCCAAATGGATATAGATTAAAAGGAATTCGTATAGATTCTGGAGATCTTGCTTATCTTTCTAAAAAGGCAAGAATGATGTTAGATGAAGCTGGACTTAATGATGCTCAAATATGTCTAAGCAACGGCTTAAATGCTAATACAATTAAATCACTTGTTGATGAGGGCGCTTGTTTTAATTCTTTAGGAGTAGGCGATAATATTTCTAAACCTGATGGTCGTATGGGTTGTGTTTATAAAGAAGTTGCTATAGTTAAAGATGGAAAAAGAATTCCTAAAATAAAACTTAGTAATGATATAGTTAAAACAATAAATCCAGATTTTAAAGATTTATATCGTGCATATGATAAAGAAACAGGTTATGCTCTTGCTGATATTATGGTAAGACATGGTGAAAGTGTTAAAGGTGATAAATTAATAATAGTTGATCCAGTAAACATTTTAAAACAAAGTGAGATTAGCAACTATACTTTAGTACCACTTCAAAAACAAATATTTAAAGATGGTGTTTTGGTATATGATGATCCAACAATATTAGAAAAGCGTGATTATTGTGAAGCTCAAATGAGCACGATTTATCCAGAAGTAAAAAGAGAAGTTAATCCACATACTTATTACGTTGATGGAACACAAGAATATGTTGAATTTAAAAATAATATGATAAAAAGTTTAAGAAATAAAGAATTAGGAGGAAAATAAAATGTTTAATGCGAAGAAAGAAACAAAAAATATTATAAATTTTATTAGAAAATATTATGAAGATAATAACTTAGGTGGTTGTGTTTTAGGTATAAGTGGAGGAAAAGATTCTGCTGTAGTTGCTGCTATTATGTGTGAAGCAATAGGAAAAGAAAATGTTTTAGGAGTAACACTTCCATGCCATTCAAAAGAAAGTGATAAAAGTGATGCCAAACTTGTAAGTGATGCATTCGGTTTTGAACTTGTTGATTTAGATTTAACTGATGCTTTTGAGGCAATAAAAGGGAAAGTTAATTTATTAGGAAACTTTACCGATGAAGAAACTCTCAATAGTGATATCAATTTAAAACCAAGATTAAGAATGAGTGCTGTTTACTATTTAGCTGCGTTGAAAACAGCTTTAACTCATAAAACTTATATAGTTGCTGGAACTAGTAATAAAAGTGAATTATTTGTAGGTTATTTTACTAAAGGTGGAGATTCTGTTCATGATATAGGAGTTTTAACTGATTATACAGTTGACGAAGTTATTAAAATTGGTGAAGTTTTGAATGTACCAGCCTCTGTTTTATATAAAGCCCCTAGTGATGGTTTATCAAATAAAACAGATGAAGATAAATTAGGCGTTACTTATGCTGATATAAAAAAATATATGAATGGTGAAAAATTGGATAAAAAGATAAGTGATAAAATCGAAAAACTTCATAATAATGCTTATCATAAATTTAATTTACCATATTATAAGAGAGAAGCATGAAAATAGGTATATTTGGTGGAACATTTAATCCTCCACATAAGATGCATTTAAAAATAGCTCTTTTACTAATAGAAAAAAATTATGTTGATAAAGTTATATTTGTTCCAACCGGAAATAAGTATGATAGAAAAGATTTAAACAATGAAATAGATAGACTTAATATGGTAAATCTAATGATTAAGGATTATAAAAGCTTGGAATCAAGCGATTATGAGCTTGGAAAGGAAAGAGTTTATACATATCAAACGTTAAATCATTTTAAAAAGTTATACAAAAACGATGAAATATATTTTATATGTGGAGTTGATAATATAAATG
>ERZ1034768.452-NODE-452-length-13994-cov-5.779826_pt1 | contig 13994 bp, 12 predicted proteins | sample MGYA00520691_ERZ1034768 | MGnify/ENA primary metagenome ERZ1034768 (study PRJEB33766, sample SAMN09781704) | gut metagenome | biome: gut microbiome | host: Homo sapiens | place: Madagascar | study: EMG produced TPA metagenomics assembly of the PRJNA485056 data set...
CAGGGTAGGAGGGATATTATTAAGGATACAATCGTTAAAGAGTACATAGGGAACCCGGAGATTTTTGCGGATGTCTTTAACTTTTTTCTTTATAATGGAGAACAAAAGATAAAGCCGGAGAATCTTACGGAGAAGGATGTTACGGAGTTGGTTACGTTGCCGGCAGCAACTGGAGAACATGGATCGTCTCGAGAAGTGGACATTAGTACAGAAGGTTCCCAAATGAAGAAGCGTACCAAGAAGAAAACGCACGACAGTAATTTGGCGCAGAAACATCGTGATCTGCTAAAGTTTGCAGCAATGATGCAGGACTCTCACGCAAACTATGTGATATTGGGGGTTGAGAATCAGATGGAGGTGCATTATGCAATGCCGGTGCGTAACATGGTTTATGATGCGCTGCAGTACGATAAACAGGTTGCTATGATCGCAGCAGCTAATCGAAGGAATAAGAGGTTTTCCAGTGGAACCATGCGAAATAACGGAGAGTTTTTGTCGGGATTTTTAAGGACAGATAAGATACTTCCTGTTATTACGTTGACATTATATTTCGGGACAGAACCATGGGATGGACCGCTTTCATTGCGGGAAATGTACGACATTAATGACAGTAAATTACTTGACTTCGTTCCTGACTACAGAGTACAATTAATTCAACCAATGACACTATCAGAAGATGATTTTGAGAAGTTTCACACAAGTTTGCGGGAGGTGCTGCAGACGATAAAGTATTCTGTGGACGCTCAGAAGCTGACAGAATATATAACGCAAAATGAACGGATGCATCGTCTTGATCTGTCAGCAGCTAATGTGATCAATACGGTTGCAGGGATAGGATTGGAAATTAAGCAAGACAGGGGGAAAGTGGATATGTGTAAAGCGATTGAGGATCTAAAGGCTGAGAGCAGAGCGGAAGGTCATACAAAAGGCCGTGCGGAAACTATAGAGCAGACGGTAGCCATGCTGAGAAATATGAAGATACCGAAAGAAACGATATTATCAGAATTGCAGAGAACATTTTCGCTTAGTGAGGAGGAAGCTGACAGAATATATAACGCAAAATGAACGGATACATCGTCTTGATCTGACCAGATAAGAGTGCATCATCTTGATCTGCCTAGATTTGACAAGTTTTATGTTATATGATAACCTTAATATAGATTTTGTCGTGAGGCAGAAGAAGGGGCATACCACCATCGGTATGGCTTTTTCTTCTGCCTTTTTCTTTTAAGGATAAGGATGCAGGATGATGCGACTTCCCTTGGTTGGCGTAAACCTTATGACAAAATAACATAGCATAAGAAAGATGAGGTATACAGATGACAGGCGATATTTTAAAAGACAGTGCAGAGATTTTTGCAAATATTCAGGAAAAAGCACCAGTGGTGCATAATATTTCAAATTATATTACGGCAACAGATTGTGCCAATATGACATTGGCGTGTGGAGGATCCCCAACGATGGCAGATGATCCGGATGAGGTTGAGGAGATTGCAGCGGCATGTGCAGGCAGTGTTATTAATATGGGAAATACAGCGGGACATTATCAGGAGAGTATGTTGCGCACAGGTATGGTTAATAACAAGGTGGATCATCCGTTGGTTTTTGATCCGGTTGGAGCAGGAGCGGCTGCACATAGAAATGCAGTGCTGGAAAATTTATTGGATAAAGTTCATTTTTCGGTAATTCGTGGAAATATTTCGGAGGTGAAATTTGTCGGAGATAAAAGTTCTAAGGCAAATGGGGTAGATGCAGCAGCGGAAGATCTTGCATCGGAAGATACAATTGATGGAATTGCTAAGTATGCGAAGAAATTGAGCGAACGATTGAATACAGTAATTGCCATTAGTGGCCCGATCGATGTGGTGGCGGATGCAAATAAGGCATATCTTATTCGAAATGGTCATCCAATGATGTCACGAGTAACGGGTACGGGATGTATGTTATCCAGTGCAGTGGGAGTATTTGCGGCTGCTAATCCTGATAACTTGCTGGAAGCGACGGCAGTTTGCATTAGTGCATACGGATATGCAGGAGAGCTTGCTTATGAAAAGGTGCAGAGCACGAATGGTGGTACGGGATCTTTCCGTATGTTTTTGATGGACGCAATGAGCAATATGGATAATGAAACCTTTTTGCAGGGTGCCAAAATTGAAGAAGTGTAAGAAAGAGCGTAGCGAATTCGTAGAAAGAATGGAGGCTAAAATGAAAGCGGAAGATTTGATGGTGTACGCAATTACGGACAGATATTGGTTGAATGGGGCTAAGCTGGCCGATCAGGTGGAAGATGTATTGAAAAATGGAGCAACTTTTTTGCAGTTACGCGAGAAATCATTCACACATGAGGAGATGGTGGCAGAGGCAAAGGAAATTAAAGCTATTGCAGCCAAATATCAAGTGCCTTTTGTCATTAACGATGATATTTATGCAGCAAAAGAGATTGATGCAGATGGTGTTCATATTGGACAAAGTGACATGGAGTATCGCAAGGCGCGTGAAATTTTGGGAGAGGATAAGATTATTGGTCTGTCGGCAGGAAATTTACAGGAAGCGATAGACGCTGAGAAGATGGGAGCAGATTATATCGGTGTTGGAGCGGTATTCCATACGGATACCAAAAAGGACACGACGGCGATGAGTTTTGAGGAGTTAAAAGAAATCACAGATACCGTGTCAATTCCGGTGGTTGCCATCGGTGGAATCAGTGCAGACAATTTGATGCAGCTTGCCGGAACAGGAATTGATGGGATCTCTGTAATTTCAGCGATTTTTGGTCAGGAAGATCCGGGTGCAGCAACAAAGAAACTGGTGGAATTGACTCGTGAGATGCTATCAAAGTAAAGTGTTGTAATGCACTGAAAAAATATTAGGTTATAGGTGAGGGCGAGATGATCAAATATCGAGCCTAAATTAGTATAACAGCTGATATAAAGGGCGGGATGATCGGATACAAAGATTGTATTAGTATAACAACTGCGTATAAAAGGGTGGTATATCCGATCATAAAACATAGAGAGGATTTCTGAATCATGGATAGGAATGATATACGTAAAGTGTTGGCGAAGGACGCAAAACTTTACATTTTTGATATGGATGGAACAATCTTGAATTCTATGGTAGAGTGGTTCCATCTTGGACGTAATTATCTGGTTGCGCAGGGAGTGGCGGTTCCGGATGATCTTGAGCAGCGGATAGAGACAATGACGATGGACGAATCGGCGGAATATTTTCAGTCGCTTGGAGTGGACAAATCTGTCCCGGAAATTAATGAAGGAATTTTTGCCTATATTCGAGAAAAATATCGTACGTCGATCCCGGCAAAGGAAGGAATGTTGGATTTGATCCGGCAACTGTCCCGAAAAGAGGACAGCATTCTTTGCGTTTTGACGACATCGGAGCGAAAATGTGCAGAGATGGCAATGGAGAGATTGGATGTTTTGAACTGTTTTCGGGATATCTTTGACAGCGAGCAGATTGGCTTGAATAAACGCAGCGGAGCAATATATCAATGGGTATGCGAACATTATGATGTTGCACAAAAGGATACGATAATTTTTGAAGATGCAATATATGCAGTGAAAGCGGCAAAAGAAACGGACTGTTATGTATATGGTATGAAAGATTCTTCCAATAGCACGGTGTGGAATGAAATTTGTGAAATGGCAGATGATATTATTTGCTAATATTCCAACAGTGATTAAGAGGCCCGTTTCCGTGTCCAAGATCAAGTCCGGTAGACATTGCGCCACGGACATATTCTTTGGCTGAGTATACCGCATTGGGAAGTGTTTTGCCTAGACAAAGGGCACTTGCAATGGCAGAGGATAATGTACATCCGGTACCGTGTGTGTTCGTGCAGTTTATGCGGGAGGCGTGGAACCAATGAACAGTTCCATTGTAAAGCAGATCGTCTGCATTCCCGGTGGCATGTCCGCCTTTTAACAAAATAGCACATCCATAATGGCGGTACATGATTTGTGCCGCTTTTATCATATCGTCAGCATTTGTTATCGCGCAAGGTTTTGGTAACGCATTGAAAATACGATTGCAGAGATATTCACTTTCGGGAATATTAGGGGTTATGAGCGTTGCCATTGGAAAAAGCTGTTCGGTCAGAACACGGATACCATCCTCGTCAAGTAAAGTTTTGCCACTGGTAGAAACAAGTACAGGGTCTATCACGATGGGGATAGTATTTGCATGAGATGGGATGGAAGAATTGGGAATAGCATTTTCGTGAGCTTGCAGGGAAGAAGGTGATTGCGTTGATGGTGAGAAAAAATTCTGTAGGTTTTCGGCAACAGCAGTGGCAATCTGTCCATTTCCTAACATGCCGATCTTGATGGCGTTTGGGGTGATGTCCGACAATACGGACATAAGCTGTGCAGATACGACGTCAGCATTTATTAAATTGTTCTGTGTAACGCCAAGTGTGTTTTGCGCAGTCAAGGCAGTGATAACACTCATTCCATATACGCCATAGGCGGTCATTGTTTTTAGGTCGGCTTGAATACCTGCGCCGCCGCTGCAATCAGATCCTGCAATAGTAAGTGCTGTTTTCATAATCCCATCTTCCTTTCTATTGAAAATGTGGCCTTCGCATCTGATGTTTTGTATGCGAAGGCCAAAATATAATCATTATAATATATAGCGCAATAGTTGTAATTGCTTCATCCGGCAATAGTTAATATTACTGTGATCATTTATTCCGCAGCTATAACTGCCGTCGATTATTCGTCAAAAATGGATACGATCTCGCCATCCAAAATGCGGTTCATATTTTTGACTGCACAGAAGTTACCACACATAGAACAGGTATCTTCTTTTTCTGGTTTTGCACCTTCACGGTAAGCCTTTGCCTTTTCCGGATCGATAGACAGTTCAAAGGTTTTGTCCCAATCAAGATCATGACGTGCGGCGCCCATTGCGTCATCCCAGTCGCGTGCGCCCGGCAGTCCCTTGGCAATATCTGCAGCATGAGCAGCAATCTTGGAAGCGATAATTCCTTCTTTTACATCGTTAAGATCCGGTAATCTAAGATGCTCGGCCGGTGTAACATAACACAGGAAAGATGCACCATAAGTAGCGGCGATCGCACCACCGATTGCGGAAGTGATGTGATCGTATCCCGGTGCAATATCAGTAACCAAAGGTCCTAATACATAGAATGGGGCACCTTTACAGATTGTTCTTTGAATTTCCATATTTGCCTTGATCTGGTTGAGCGGCATATGTCCCGGACCTTCGATCATTACCTGGACATCTTTTTCCCAAGCACGGGTTGTTAATTCGCCCAAAGTAATAAGTTCCTGAATCTGAGAAATGTCAGATGCATCTTTGAGGCAACCCGGACGGCATGCATCACCGAGGCTCATCGTGACGTCGTACTCGCGGCAAATATCAAGAACTTCATCATAGTATTCATAAAATGGATTCTCTTGTCCGGTCATTTCCATCCAAGCGAAAATAATAGAGCCACCACGGGAAACAATATTCATCAGTCGCTTGTTACGCTTAAAACGGGCAGCAGTTTCTTTGTTGACACCGCAATGGATCGTCATAAAGTCAACGCCGTCTTCTGCGTGCATACGCACAATGTCGAGCCATTCTTTAGCGGTGATGTCTTTTAATGCTTTGTGATAATAAACAACAGCATCATAAATTGGTACAGTACCGATCGTAGCCGGACATTCACTCGTCAGCTTGCGGCGGAATTTCTGTGTATCACCACAGGAGCTCAAGTCCATGATTGCCTCTGCACCCATGTCTACTGCACTTTTTACCTTTTCCATTTCCATGTCTAGGTCCGTCCAATCTCTGGAAGTTCCGAGATTTACATTGATCTTAGTGCGCAAGCGGCTGCCGATACCGTTTGGCTTCAAGCATTTGTGATTTTTGTTGGCAGGAATAATAACCTGACCGAGAGCGATCAGCTCACGAAGTTCGTCTTCGGCAATGTGTTCGCTTGCTGCGACCGCTTTCATTTCCGGTGTGATGATGCCCTGTCTGGCAGCATCCATCTGTGTTGTATAACTCATAATTTCCTCCTTGTCTGAGGGGCTGCATTGGCAAAAATAATAGCTGGAGTTTCCTATTAAGCAAAAAAGCACCTCAAAAAGTATCTGAGGTGCTTATTATAAGCGAAAGTACATATAGTCTGAAACACATTTCGGATAGAATGTGTGCCTTATATATGGAATCCATCTCCCTACGCCGGTATTAGCCGGATCAGGTATATGGGTCGGAACAGGTCCCTCTCAGCATAGGAGTAATCTCCTTAGCTCCCCAGATTGTATTAGTAATAACATTTATCAGTATAAGGTGGTTTGGCAATTCTGTCAATCATCAACCATATAGAAAAGAGAATTGCGCACAGTATAGAAAAGAGAATTGCGCGTGGCATAGAAAAGTGATTTGTGGTATGATGAAAGAAGTTATTTGCAGGACAAAGATTGTGTTTATTGAGAGATAGCACATGGAAAGGAAAGATGCGTATGGCAGATTTTGCAAAGTTGACCCATGTTGCCAGTGAAGTAGAGGGAAATATGCTGGTAGGACGATTAAAAGATGCAGGATTGCAAGCTTTTGTGCAGCCATCAGTCAGTCCGGTGCAGGGAAAGCTGTATACCGGCGAGTTGGGAATGGCGGCTTCCGGCGCAGATGTTTGTGTTGCTGCAGAGCGCTTGGAAGAGGCGAAAGGCTTGCTAAATCAGTGGAATGCAATACAGCCGGATGAAGCAGAGCTTGCGGCAGAGTCTGAGGAGACCGGAGAAATTCCGCCGGAAATCTTAGAATATTTGGAAGAGATCACAAAGGACAAGCAGCAATCAAGGTTAAATAGTATGCTTTGGATGGGAAGATCCAAAATAATTGCACGCATTTTTGCAGGAATTATGTTTATTATGGCTGTGATCTGCATCATATTAAGCGCGCTCGTGCAGTGATTCAAATGATGGATGTAAGTATAAAGAATCACTATCAATTGCCATGTTGAGCAGGGGCTGCGAAAGTGAATATAGTGATAGAAATTGTAATTCATAGCAATGAAAGAAATTGACAGAATATATGGGCATGGAGGTTTTGCGATGAAGAATAAGGAATTGGATCATGTAGACAGGGAAATATTGCGCATGTTGCAGGAAAATGCGAGAATGTCATTGAAAGACATTGCGGAAGCAGTGTTTTTGTCATCGCCTGCGGTATCGGTGCGCATTGACAATATGATTGAAGCTGGTTATATAGAGGGCTTTCACGCGACGGTTAATCCGGTCAAGATGGGCTATCATATCAAGGCGTTTATCAACTTGGAAGTATCGCCGATCGATAAGGAGCAGTTTTATCCGTATATTAAAGCCTGCCCGAATGTGGTAGAGTGCAATTGTGTGACGGGAGATTATTCTATGCTTTTGGAAGTGTGGTTCCCTAGTACACATGAGTTGGATCAATTCATTGGTGAATTGCAGCAATATGGACGAACCAAAACACTGATCGTGTTTTCTACTTCTGTAGAACACAGAGGGGTTCATGTGGATGGAGGTTTTAATGATGGAAAGGCGCGATAAAGTTAATTATTATTTGGATCTGGCAGATGTCGTGTCGCAGAGGGGAACCTGTCTGCGAAAGCGTTACGGTGCTGTCATTGTAAAAAATGACGAAGTAATTGCAACGGGATATGTAGGAGCACCGAGAGGCCGCAAGAACTGCACAGATATTAATCGATGTATTCGCGAAGAAATGAAAATACCGCGCGGAGAGCGTTATGAATTGTGCCGCAGTGTGCATGCGGAAGCGAATGCGATTATCAGCGCAGAGCGGGAAAAAATGATTGGATCGACGATGTATTTGTCGGGTCGTGAGGTGTCAACAGGAGAATATGTACACAATTCTAATAGTTGTTCGATGTGTAAGCGAATGATCATTAATGCGGGAATCAAGCAGGTGATCGTACGTGATGATGAAGAGCATTATCGGGTGATCGAGGTGCAAAGCTGGATAGACAATGATGAGTCCTTATCCGGGATTTCAGGATATTAAGATGTGAATTTTGCTGGGAAAGATGTGGAAATTGGTCCGGAAATGGGACAGGTTAATAAATTGGACAGAGGGCCGAAAACAGGGACAGACCAATAAGCCGGACAGTGTGTCGGAACAGGGACAGACCAATAAGCCGGACAGGGAGCCGGAAACAGGGACAGACCAACAAGCCGGACAGTGTGTCGGAATAGGGACTGACCATAATACAGGTCATTTGTCCGAAATTGTGGATAACTGTCCTGTTTTGCGGACAATTAGTGGATAACTCAATAAAAATGGGGAGAAATCCACAGGTTATCAAAGTTATCCACGAAAAATCAGTACATTTATTTTCTTTCTGATGACAGATTACAGAAAATTTGGTACACTTATTACAAAATATTATGAAGGATGTACGCTCAAAATTCTTCGCTCAGCAGATTCGGAGAGTACATAAGGAAGAAATGGAGGAAACTATGGCAAACTATATATATGGTATCGATATCGGGGGAACAACGGTAAAGATGGGGCTTTTTGATGAAGAAGGAACCATGATTGATAAATGGGAGATCGTAACGCACAAAGAAGATGGCGGAAAGCAGATTTTGCCGGATATTGCGGCATCGATCCAAGAAAAGAATGAAGAGAAAAATATTGCGACAGAAGATATTCTTGGAATCGGCATGGGTGTACCGGGACCGATCACAGAAGAGGGTGTTGTTTTGAAATGCGCAAATCTCGGCTGGGGAATCTTTTCGGTGGCAGATGAAGTAACCAAGTTGACAGGGGTTCAGAAAGTCAAAGTTGGTAATGACGCAAATGTGGCAGCTCTTGGCGAGCAGTGGAAAGGCGGCGGCCGCGGATTTAACAGCATTGTAATGGTGACGCTTGGAACCGGTGTCGGCGGTGGAATCGTTATGAATGGTAAGATTGTAACAGGTTCCCATGGTGCGGCTGGTGAGATCGGTCATTTGACGGTCAACCTGCATGAGACGAGAGTGTGTGGCTGTGGTAAGAGGGGCTGCTTGGAGCAGTATTCTTCCGCAACAGCAATCATGCGCAGTGCCAGAGAAAAAGTTGCCAATACGGACACGCCTTCTTTATTGCGTGATTATCCGGAGATCACCGGCAAAGAGATTTTCGATGCATACAAGGCCGGAGACGACATGGCAGAAGATGTGGTCAATGAATTTGCAGAGTATTTGGGACTTGGACTTGCTCATACAGCGCAGGTTATTGATCCGGAGGCATTTGTTATCGGTGGCGGTGTTTCTAAAAACGGACAGGTCGTAGCTGATATCACCAAAGAAAAATATGAGAAAAATGTTATGTTTGCGTTAAAAGATAAAGAATTTCGTCTTGCAGAGCTTGGAAATGATGCGGGAATGTATGGTGCAGTTCGCATGGTATTAGTAGATTAATCGCGGTTTCAAAAGATAGGTAACAGGGACGTCACACGTAATTGGTGACGTTCTTGTTGCCTATTGTTTTCTTATTTATTGGGATATTGCTGTTTTGCAATGTAGCTCATTACAAAATGTTGGTGTTGCTCTTACTTTTTAGGCAGTAGTATATGTTTGCAGATGGAGAAAGGGATGAGAAATTAGCATGAAATTATTTCATATATCAGACTTGCATATTGGAAAACAATTGTACGCGTATAGTTTGCGCGAGGAACAAGAAGATATTTTGCATCAAATTGTGGAACAGGCCGTAATTCACCGTCCCGATGCGATATTGATCGCGGGTGATATATATGATAAATCGGTGCCGTCGGGTGAGGCGTATGAGATCTTTGATCATTTTCTGAATGAGATAGCATCGTTGAATCCACAGATCCCGGTGTGTGTGATTGCAGGAAATCATGATAGTGCTCTCCGATTAAAATATGCAAGTTCTTTTTTGGAAAGACAGAAGATAGTCGTATCAACTATGATCCCGACGACAGAGGAGGAACATCTGCGCAAAGTGATCTTGCGGGATGAGTATGGAGAGGTGGCGGTATATTTACTACCTTTCTTGAAACCGGGTCAGGCTAGAGTCCTTTTTCCGGGACAGGAAATTACGGACTATGACATGGCGGTCCGTAAAGTGTTAGAACGGGAAGAAATCGATTTTACGAAAAGAAATATATTGGTGGCGCATCAATTTTTTGTGGGTGGTAATGGAGAAGTTGAGCGCTGCGATTCGGAACTAATGTATTTGTCAGTGGGTGGTATCGATAGTGTTCATACTGATATGGTAGAGGCGTTTGATTATGTTGCGCTGGGACATATTCATGGAGAGCAGCCGGTGGGCGAGGCGCATATTCGTTATAGCGGAACGCCGTTAAAATATTCTGTCAGCGAAGAGCATCATGAGAAAGGAATTACTATGGTGACGCTGGGCGAAAAAGGGGACAGTCCGAAAATAGAACGAATACCGCTGCGACCGCTTCGGGATGTCTGCAGTCTGCGGGGAACTTTGGAAGAGGTAATTCAGGGTGCCGAGGCGCATCGAGACGATTATGTGAGCATTGTTTTGACGGATGAAACAGGTTTATACCGCCCAAAAGATCAGCTGGATGAATGCTTTGACCGTATTTTGGAGGTACGGATAGAGAATACACGTACCATGGCAAGAATGAAACAGCAGGAAATAGAGAATACACAGTTAAGTCCATTAGAAGCATTCCGGGAGTTCTATCAGATGATGAATGATCAGCCGATGAGCGAAGAGGAAGAACTGGAATTACAGCAGATTATTACTAAGTGTGATGGAAGCAAAGAGGGTTGAGCTATGGCGTTGTGTGATGAGAGGAAATGAGTATGAAACCAATATATATTGAAATGAAAGCGTTTGGCTCTTATCGGGATGAAAAAATTGATTTCACCGGCAAAAGTCAGGGTTTGTTTTTGATCACAGGAGATACCGGTGCGGGAAAAACCACAATTTTTGATGCAATATGCTATGCGTTATATGGGGAAACCAGCGGTGGCAAGCGCAGCGGTGAGATGATGTGCAGTCAGTTTGCAAAACCCGGAGAAAAGACAGAAGTAAGATTTTGCTTTGACTACGATGGTCGGGAGTATTTGGTTACGAGAAGTCCGGATCAGCCCAAATGGAACAAAAAAGGGGAGCGGTTAAAGACAACGACGGGCACAAAGGTAAGTCTTATATTGCCGGATGGTACAGAATTTGCCGGGAAAACCAAGGAAACAAACGAAAAAATACAGCAGATCATTGGACTGGGGTGTAATCAGTTCACACAGATCGCAATGCTTGCGCAGGGCGACTTTATTAAGCTTTTGCATGCGACATCGGAAGAGCGCAAAGAAATTTTTGCGCGGATTTTTGATACATCGATCTATGAACAGATTCAGCGGGAATTGGCGTTGGAGGCAAAAAGCGTTTATGGAAAGCTGATCGGAAATCGAGAAGATATCATCAAAGAACTTGGGCGCATACAGGCGGTTGATGCGGTACTTGACGAGCAGTGGAATGATTTGGAAGTGCTATTTAGTGAGACACATCGCGATGAACTGCTTGCTCTGGCAAAGCGTATATGTGAAGACAGCAACCAGCAGCTTGGACAAGTGGAAAATGACAAGGAAAATGTAGGAAAGACATTAGAAAAAATATCGGCACAGATCGAAGCGGGCACCAATATCAATCGATTGTTTGAAGAGTTAGAACGCCACCATAAGAAAGCAGAACAGTTGTCAGTGCAGAAGGAAACAGTGGATGTAATGCGGCTTAAGCTGGATGCCGGTCGGCGTGCGATGGTTGTCGACAAGGATGCCAAAATTGTAACGGAACGCAGAAAAGAATCTGCAGATTGCAAGCAGCGATTGGAACAGTTAAAACAATGGTTTGAAGAAAATGTCCCGAAAATGGAACAGATAGAAAACGATTACCGGTCATTGGGAAAGCAATTGGAAACAGAAGTTCCTGTGCTGGAAGAAAAGGTACGTGTCCGTAAAGAGGGACTTATTCGGTTGCAGGAAATACAAAAATTACAGGCAGAGTTTATGGCGTGCCAAGGAAAACTGCAGGAAGCAGAGACTCTTTTGCAGCAAAGTGAACAGGAGTATGAGGAAATTCATGCCCAGATCATGGATAATCAGGCATTGCAATTGCGTTTGACGCTGGTGGAGGGGGAACCTTGTCCGGTGTGTGGAAACGTGCATCATCCGGTGATGGAACACGATGTGGATCATGATCATAAATCTGATAGGATGGGATCTGCGGATGCTGTGTTTGAAACAATGGTAGAGCAGGAAAGACGTTTGCAGTCGAAACGGGAACAGGATCAAAAACAGGTAGTGCAGTTGCAGCAAAAGTTGGCGGGGATACAGGGGAAATGGGAAGCCCTGCAGTCGCAACTACACGACAATGAGATGCCAACTGTTTCACAACGAACAATACAAGATGCCGTGTTGCAGGATATCCCGGATCAGTTCCAAAATGACCTTAATGAATGGCAGGCAAAGATTGCGCAGATCAAGCAGAAAGCAGCCGCTGCAGAAAAGAAGCATGAAAAATTTGCGCGGGAAAAGCAGGAACGAGAGGGAGAACGTAAGGCAGAGACTGCTCATTTAGAGCGTTGTGTTGAGGCAGTGGCGCAGGCAGAAACGGCGTATACACAAAGCTTAACAGAGCAGGACTTTGAAAATGAGGAAGCGTACCAAAATGCGCGCATGGACAAACAGCAATTAGATGCATTTCAGCAGCAGATTAATGAGTATGAGCAAGCGTGCAAGCTGACCGAAGAACGTGTCCGTGATCTGGAACAGCAGACCAAGGATAAGAAACCAATAGAACTACAGCAATTATTGCAGCAAAGAGAGGAACTTGGGCGCCGACAGAAATCATTAGAGGCACAGGTGAAAGAACTTTATCATGTGGCGAAAGAAAATGAGCGTGCATATGAAGCCGGAACGAAGCTGTACGAAAAAAGGGACAGCATGAAGCGGCATGCGGAGATATTAGCCAACTTAGATAATACTGCGAATGGAAGAATCTCTAAACGGCACGTTAATTTTCAAACATATATTCAGCGGCGTTATTTTGCACAGATTATTGACCGCGCTAATCAGCGTCTGGTGCGGATGACGAATCATCAATTCGAACTTCGATGTCGGGACCTGGAACATTTGCGGACCGTGGGACAGGTTGGTCTGGATCTGGATGTGTATAGCATCGTTAATGATCAGGTGCGTGATGTGAAAACGCTATCGGGTGGAGAATCTTTTGTTGCAGCGCTTGCGATGGCGCTAGGGATGGCTGACATGATACAGGACAGCCGAGGCAGTGTACATATAGATACGATGTTTATCGATGAGGGATTTGGAGCGTTGAGCGAGGAGACGAGAAACCAAGCGATTGCTGTGTTGAATGAATTGTCAGGCGGCAAGCGCTTGGTTGGAATTATCTCGCATGTCAGCGAATTAAAGGCGCAGGTAGGAACGAAGCTTGTCGTGACAAGAACGGACAAAGGCAGTCATGCGCACTGGGAGATGGATTAAGGGTTCAAATGTAGCACTTCTGAGGTGATGCGGGCCGCATCTATCGTCATCTGATGTGGGCAGATTGGGCTTTCTAATAATCCGTTTTCGATGCAGCGAACGACCTCTGCCACCTCATAAACAAATCCATTTTCTTCACCGCTGTCAAAGGAATCAATGCACTCATCGGCACTGTTATACAGTTCTGCCCTAGAACCAAAGTGCATTTTAGGAAGGCGAATATATCCGTCCTCGCCGTAAATGTAAGCATCTTCCGGCATTTTAGTGGTAAAAGAGCACTGTAAATTTGCAATACAGCTTTCGAGTTGAAGATTCATACTGACCAGATCATCTACACCTGTAGAATACCTTGCAACAAAAGCATCCGTATCCAGTATTTTTTCATCCACGAGATAAGGCAGCACTTCGAGTGGATAAATGCCGAGATCATACAGAGAACCACCGCCGAGTGCCGGGTCAAAGAGTCGTTTATTG
>ERZ1034768.457-NODE-457-length-13864-cov-7.015859_pt1 | contig 13864 bp, 8 predicted proteins | sample MGYA00520691_ERZ1034768 | MGnify/ENA primary metagenome ERZ1034768 (study PRJEB33766, sample SAMN09781704) | gut metagenome | biome: gut microbiome | host: Homo sapiens | place: Madagascar | study: EMG produced TPA metagenomics assembly of the PRJNA485056 data set...
AATTAATATAGTTATAATGGGTACAATATATGTAAATAGAGTGTATAATATTAGTTTTTTTAAAGCATTTATTATATAATAATATAAATGGTGGTGAGTTTATGCTAATTTTAGCAAAATCTATATTAGGACTAACTCTTGGGTTTGTTCTATCTATAATTATTGGATTAATGATTATTCCAGTATTAAGAAAATTAAAGGCTGGTCAAACTGTAAGTAACTTAATAAATAAGCGACATCAATTGAAAAATGGTACACCAACACTTGGTGGACTGATATTCATAATTCCACCAATTATTACTATGCTCATACTTTATCTTAAAGGAAGCATAACCCTATCAACGAACATCATAATTGTTATGTTTGTCTTTCTTGCTTATGCAATATTGGGATTTATCGATGATTTCTTGAAAATAAAATATCATAACAATAAAGGATTATCTACAATAACAAAACTTATTTGTCAAATATTTATAGCTGTAGTATTCTATTCAATCTATAAATATAATGGTGGTTCAACTTCACTAGAAGTAACATTACTTGGTATAAAATGGGAACTAGGTTTTGTTTATGGTATATTTATATTATTTGTTTTGGTAGGAACAACGAATGCTGTAAACATAACTGATGGATTAGATGGCTTATGTGGTGGGCTTTCTGTGATGGCTTTTTTAGCATATGGAGTTATCTCATGGGGAAGTAATTGGATACCAGGCTATGACACAATGGCAATTTTCTCATTTGTTTTAGTAGGCTCTCTTTTAGGATTTTTGCTATTTAATACACATCCTGCTAGAGTATTTATGGGAGACACTGGATCTCTTGCTTTAGGTGGAGCTTTAGCTAGTATTGCAATTCTTACTCATCATGAATTTTCACTTATTATTATAGGTGGAGTGTTCGTAATTGAAACATTATCAAGCTTTATTCAAATAATAGCGATAAGAAAGTTTAATAGAAAAGTATTTTTAAAAGCACCTCTTCATCATCATTTTGAAGAGTTGGGTTGGAGTGAGACTGATATCGTTAAAGTATTTTGGGTAGCAGGATTCTTACTTGCAATGTTTGGAGTAATATATGGAGTATGGTTGTAATACTCCTTTTTTTATTTCATAAAATGTATTATGAAAAGAAATTTAATAATAACAATTGTAACAGTTTTTTTAACTCTTTTTGGTGTAGTAATGGTTGCATCATCTTCAAGTGTATGGGCGGCTTATAAGTTCAATAATCCAAATAAATATATGATTCATCAATTGATTTTTGCAAGTATCGGTTTTGCTTTAATGTATATATGTAGTAAAACTGATTATAGGTTATATAAGCATCATGCTAATAAGATATTAATTTGCTCTTTTATATTGCTTATTTTGGTCTTAATACCAGGAATAGGTATAGTAAGAAATGGAAGTCGAAGTTGGTTTGGGATTGGTCCATTTGGAATTCAACCAAGTGAAATAGCAAAATTAGCAATGATTATATTTGTATCAAAATATTTATCTAAGTTTGATAGTTATATGGATAATATAAAAGAATATTCTATTCCTATACTTTTATTAGTAGTTGTTTGTTTCCTTCTTATTCTTTTAGAACCTGATTTTGGAAGTGGAGCTATTTTAGTTTTATCGCTTATCGCATTAATATTTACATCAAAAATAAAAATATCTTTTTTTGTAAAACTAGGTTTTTTAGGAGTTTTTGGAGTTGTAATGTTAATTATTGCTGCCCCTTATCGAGTAGCTAGAATACTTGCATATTTAAATCCTTGGAGTGATCCTTTAGGAAGTGGTTTTCAAATAATTCAAAGTTTATATGCAATTGGACCTGGTGGGCTTTTTGGTTTAGGACTCGGTAATTCTATTCAAAAACATTTTTATCTACCAGAACCCCAAACGGACTTCATTTTTGCAATTATTTCAGAAGAGTTAGGTTTTGTAGGAATTCTCATAATAACAGCTTGTTATATAGCTTTATTTTACAATGTTGTTAAGATTTCTTTAGAGACTAAAGATTTATTTGGAAAATACTTAGCTTTTGGTTTAATTCTAGAACTTATTTTACAAACTCTTTTAAATTTACTTGTTGTTGTTGGTCTTATTCCTGTTACCGGTGTAACTTTACCGTTTTTAAGTTATGGCGGCTCTAGTTTGCTTACGTGTTTAATAATGATTGGAATAATTTTAAATATATCAAAAAATAAATAGATATGCTATAATATGCAAATAGGGAGTGAAGATAATGAAAAAATATGAAAATATAATGGATACTTTAAAAAATAGTAAGACATCTTATGATGATACTGACTGTTTTTTCCAATTAATTGAAGGAGTAGATGCTGAGTCACTTGATAACTTAATTAATATGATGGTTGAATATTATGGTAAAGCTTTGACAAAAGAAAATTGTTATGAAATGCTTCAAAACAAACATTTTCCTAAAGAAACAAGAGAAGATATATTTAGATTAGCTAATGAATGTATTGATAAATATAGATATTTAGGAACAAAAATAAATGAATATGGAATTAATACAAGCAGTTGGATAAGTCATTCTATTCAAGAAGCAAGACTATGTTCACATATGGCTACATGTATACAAGTTGATCCTAATGTAGCTTATAAAATGGGGCTTTTACATGATTATGGAAGAAAATATAACCATGGTGGAGCACATATAATTTTGGGATTTGAAAAACTTTATGAGTTAGGATATATTGAAGAATCTATTGGATGTTTAACTCATTCCTTCCTAAATGGAAACTTTTTTGCTTGCTATGCTCCAAGTGATAAATATGTAGTAAATGAAAATTTAGAAGCGATACCAGTAAGTCCAAAAGTTATTGAAAATGGTTTATGTGATTTTTTATCTAAATATGAATATACAACATATGATTTAATTCTAACATTATCAGATTTAATGGCAACGGACCATGGAGTTGTATCTCCATCAGAAAGAATTGCTGATATTGAAACTAGAAGAAAAATGGAAGGGTTGCAAAGAAAATTTTTCTTAAACCAATTATCTATATCAATAAAATTATTCTTGGAATGTATGGGAGTAAAAAATATTGACTCTGATGACTATGAAACATTGTCAAACATGCTATGTGATAAATTATGTGTGTTTTCATCATCTAGCAAACAACTGAGTTTAACTCCAAAAGAGAATTAATCTTTTATTTTTAAAACCTTGATGTTATAATTTTGTTAAGGTGATGTGATATGAAAATAGCAGTAGCAGGATGTGGATATGTTGGACTATCCTTATCAACTTTATTAAGTCAAAAACATGAAGTTGTTGCACTTGATATTGATGAAAAAAAAGTGGATAAAATAAACAAAAGAAAATGTCCAATAAAAGACAAATTGATAGAAGAATATTTCAAAGAAAAAGACTTAAATTTAAAAGCAACAATAGATGCTCATGAAGCGATAAATAATGCTGACTTTGTTATAATAAGTACTCCAACAAACTATGATGATAAAACAAATTATTTTGATACTTCAGCAGTAGAAGACATTATTGTAAAAACAATTGAATTTGGTAATCAAGATACTACAATAGTAGTAAAGTCAACTATACCTGTTGGTTTTATAGATCATATGAAAGAAAAATATAATATAGATAATATTTTATTTTCTCCAGAATTTTTAAGAGAAGGTCATGCTTTAGAAGATAATTTATATCCATCAAGGATTATTGTTGGAAGTAAAAGCAAGAAAGCCAAACTTTTTGCAGAACTTTTAAAAGATGCCGCTTTAAAAGAAGATGTACAAGTTTTATGCATTGGAGGAAAAGAAGCAGAGGCTGTAAAATTATTTGCAAATACTTATTTAGCTTTAAGAGTATCATTTTTTAATGAACTTGATACATATGCAGATGTAAAAGGATTAAAGACAAAAGATATAATTGATGGTGTATGCTTAGACCCAAGAATAGGAAGTCATTATAATAATCCATCATTTGGATATGGGGGCTATTGCTTACCAAAGGATACTAAGCAATTACTTGCTAATTATGAAGATATTCCTGAAAACTTAATAGGTGCCATAATAAAATCAAATGATACACGAAAAAAATATATAAGTGACTCAATAAAGAAAAAGAAACCACTTGTAGTTGGGGCTTATAGATTAGCAATGAAAGCCGGTTCTGATAATTTTAGAACTTCAGCTATCAAAGATATAATTGAATCAATTAAAAATGATGGTATAAATGTAGTTATTTATGAGCCAACAATTGATGACGAAATGATTATGGATTGTCCAGTTATCAAAAATCTAAATGATTTTAAAAAAATGAGTGATATTATACTAGTTAATAGACTTGATGAGAATTTAATGGATTCTCTTGATAGAGTATATACAAGAGATGTATATAGTAATAATTAAAATCTGCATTTGCAGATTTTTTTTATTTAAGTATATTAATATAAAGAAAAACTTTACACATACTAAAAATAGAATATTTACTATACAACAGATAAATTGTATAATTTAAATATAATAAGTGTGCAATAAAAGAATGGTGTGTGTTTTATGAAAAAGAAAAGTGCAATAATGATTGCAATTATTTTGATGTCTATAGGTTTTGCTAGCATTTCAACAACATTAATAATAAACGGAAATGCAAAAGTAAGTGAAAACAATGAAGATTTCAGTGTAATCTTCACAGCTGCAAATATAGATGGAAAAGATGTATATTCAACAGTAGTAGACGATACAAAGAAAACAATAACATTTGAAACATCAGAATTAAAAACATTAAATCAAACAAGTATACTTACATATGAAGTGACAAATAATTCAAGTCAATATGATGCAGAAGTGAACGTAACATGCGTACCAAAGGAAGGAACAACAGCAAAATACACAAGTATCAAAAATAAACTAGATAATGATGCAACAGTTATAAAAGCAAAAAGTTCAATAAATGGAACATTAACAATAACATTAAACAAGACGGCAACAGAAGAAGTAAGTGAAGAATATATCTGTAAGTTAGAATTTAATGCTGTAGAAAGAAATGAATTGGGAAAACGCGAAAATGTCTTTGCTAGTGATAGTTGGAGTACAATAGCAGCAAATGTAAAGAACGGAAATACAAGTAAATATGATGTAGGTGATACAAAGACAGTAGATTTAGGTTCTTTAGGAATACACACAGTAAGAATATCAAATATGAGTGAATGTACAAACGGGGAAACCAGTGAAACAGCATGTGGATTTGTAGTAGAATTTGCTGATATAATAACAAAACAAAAATTTAATAGCACAAATACAAATATAGGTGGATGGAGAGATTCAGAAATACGTACATATATAAATGGAACAATATATAATGCACTTCCAAGTGAATTGCAAAATGTAATTATTTCAACCAAAGTGATATCAAGCCATGGAAGCACATCGGGCGAAACAAACTTTGAGACCCAAGATAAATTATACTTGTTAAATGCACAAGAAGTTTGGAACACTAATGATTATGATACATCAGTAGGAACAACCAAACAATTAGATTATTATAAGAATCAAGGTATAACAGCAATCAATTATGCTGGAGCAATTAAATCATATAAAGCTAATGGCTATTTTTGGTGGCTTCGTTCATCATCTTTTAATACGGTTTACTCATTGCTTGGTTCCGACTTTAATGGCGGTTGGAACAGTGCCAATGCAAGCAATTCATACGGAGTCTCTCCGGCATTTAGAATTGCTTAAATTAACATTTAGAAGTTTTTCACACAAACTTCTTTTTTATTTCATAAATATTACATTTAATGAATGTTTTCTACATGATTTTCAAAATAATTTAATATATTTATTTTGGGAGATGAAATAATGTATATATTTAAAAATGCGCTTACAAATATAAGCCGAAACAAAATGCGTAATATATTACTAGGTCTAATATTTATTGTTATTGCATCAATTCTATCTATTACTTTTGCTATTAAAAAGAGTGCAAGTAATATTGTTAAGTCTTATGAAAGTAAAAATAGTGTTGAAGCTAACATTAGCATGAATAGGGATAAACTTATGGAACATCTTGATGAAAGCGATTCTCAAGAGGATAAAATAAATGCTTTTAATAATATTGAATCAGTAACGCTTGATGAAATAAAAAATTATGCCAACAGTGTCTACGTTTCATCATATTATTACACATATAATTTAAGAGTAGATGCTGCATCTTTAACGGAAGCAACAGATTCGCTTGTTAAAGAAACAACTGAGACTAAGACTGAAACTAAGAGTTTTAAAAATGGCGGACCATTTGGAAATGCTCCACCAAATGAACAAACAAAAACAACAACTAAAAAAACTGAAAAAATCTATAATGAAAAAGCTCAAGATGGTGCTTTCTCTTTAACAGGTTACAGTGATTATGCGTCCATGAGTGAATTTATTAATGGAAAATATAAAATTACTGAAGGAAGTATATCGGAAGATTTTGAAAGTGATTCTTGTGTTATTTCAAGCGAACTAGCCGAAATAAACGGCTTAAGTGTTGGTGATACAATTACTATAGTTGATCCTAAAAACTCTAAAAAAACTTATAAACTTACTATAACTGGTATTTATGAAGAACAAAGTGATTCAGCTAATGATTTAACCAAAATGTTTTCCGATTCAGCTAATACAATAATTACTAACTCAACTGTTGTAAATAAAATACTTGATGGAAATAGTTCTTTAACTGCAACAATTACACCAACATTTATTTTAACCTCTAGCGATGCTATTGAAGCATTCACTGCTGAAGTAAGCGAAAAAGGTTTAAGTGATTATTACACAATAACTACAAATCAAGAAGAAATTGAAGAAAGTTTATCATCAATAAAAAATCTAGAAAACTTTGCAAATACTTTTTTAATTATAACAATGATTATTGGTGGTTCAATTCTTGTACTTATAAACACTTTAATCATCAGAGAAAGAAAATATGAAATAGGTGTATTAAGAACTATTGGTATGAAAAAAAGTTTAGTATCTCTTCAATTTGTTTTAGAAATATTTATAGTTGCTATATGTTCATTTGTTATTGGAACAGGTATTGGTTCTACATTAAGTGTAAATGTTGCTAATAACTTATTAGAAAATGAAATTACTGAACAAGAAAACTCTAACAATAAAGTTAATGATAATTTTGGTAATCATGGAAAACAAGATTTTAAACCAAATCAATCAATTGCTAAAGTGGATTCGATAAAAGCTGTTGTAGATATTAAAGTAATAACATCAATGCTATATTCACTTATAATTTTAACGATAACTTCATCTCTTGTAGCGATCGTATCCATAAATAGATTTAAACCGCTTACCATATTAAAGGAGAGAGGATAATGAGTATACTAAAACTAAAAAATGTATCATATAGATATAAAGATGCCAAAAAGGGCGAATATGTTCTTAAGAATATTGATTATGAATTTTGTACAGGAAAATTATATGTTATTAAAGGAAAAAGTGGAAGCGGTAAAACTACATTCTTATCTCTTGTAAGTGGACTTGAAACCAATTATGAAGGAAGTATTCTTTACAAAGATAAAGAACTTAAGAAAACTAATTTGGATAAATATCGTAATACCGATATTGGAATTGTATTCCAAAGTTATAATCTTTTACCATCTTTAACAGCAATTGAAAACATTATGTTATCAATGAATATCAATGGAATGAAAACTAAAAAACGCGAGAAAGCCTTAGAACTTATGAAAAGTGTAGGATTAGATGAAAGTTATGCTAATAGAAGAATATTAAAATTATCAGGAGGAGAGCAACAAAGAGTTTCTATTGCTCGAAGCATTTCTTATAATCCGAGTATTATAATAGCTGATGAGCCAACAGGAAATTTAGATCCTCAAACTGAAAAAGATATTATGGAAATATTTAAAAAACAGGCTAAGTCTGGAAAATGCGTTATTATAGTTACGCATTCGGAAAATGTTTGCAAATATGCTGATTATATATATGAACTAAAAAAGAAATGATTTTTCATTTCTTTTTCAATGTGTTTAAAATTTTTGAAATTGCTAGTTGTATATTTTCGGTATACACTGTTGTATCGTTAATATAGTTAACTTTTATTATATAATACTTATTATCAACTTGGAAAAGATGCGCATAATAAGAATCATCTGCAAAAGTGATACTTTCAATTTCTCCTATTTTACTAGTTAAATGTTCGTTTAATTCGCAGTAATTATTGTATTCCTCAAATGTTATCTTATTAATTTCAATATTTATACTCGAATTGTCTTTAAGAAATATTACATTAGAAGCAACTCCAAAGTTATCTGGATATTCCATAATTAAACTATCATATTTAAACTTTTTTGTTTTCATTTCTTCCGTAGTAGTAGAACTAGTCATATTAGGAATAGGTTCTTTTTTTATATCTTTTATTGTGTAAGTTATTATTAAAGAGATTGTGACAGCAATAAATATTAATAATATCATAATAACTATGGAATGCTTATTTGTTTTCTTTTTTGCGGTTTTCATTTCTTTTAATTTATTATTTCCCTCTAAGGAATTGTCATAGCCACAATGATGGCAAATTTTTTTACTTTCATCAAGCAAATGATTACATTTTTTACAATACATAAGCACACCACCCTAAAACAATTATAAATGAATTTTATAGGAGTTAGCATTAACAACAATAGTGAAAACTCTTTATCTTTAGCTTATCCAAACAAAATAGGCGAGGTTTTGAATGTCAATTTAACTCAAAAGGGTGCAGCATTGTATGCGTCTGCAGCACTAAGTTCATCCGTAGAGACTAAAAACACAGTAAACTCTACTACACTATATAGAGATAAAATTGACAGTGTAACAATTAAAGTATCAAATGCTGATTATGCTGAAAATATCTACACATTGAAAATAACTGGACCTAATGGTGGAGTTGATACAAATAACTGGTCTGTTGTAGATAAATATAAAACAGGAAAAACATTATATATCAAATTAAAAAGAAGTGGAGATAATCCAAGTGTTGGTTCGTATAAAGCCACAATAACAAATAGTAGATACCCTTCATCAAAAACTTCAGTATCTTTTACTGTATATGGGTACTATAACTACTTTGAAATAACTGATCCAAGCATAACAAGCAACACACATGGATATTCAAATGAGGAAAACTGTTGGGAACTTGATTTAAAAGGCTTAGCAGACCAAATGTATAACAAAGTTTCGTCAAACAATCTTGATGATTTTAATGTAACTATAAAATATAATAATTCTAATGTGACAAATTCTAAGTTTACAATTACTAAAAATAAGGAAAAAATATATATAAGAAATAAAACCGGAATATTCAGTCGACCACGATCTGGAGTATATGAGGTAACAGTTACTCATACTGATGATGAATTCGAGCCATCAACAGTATCTAAAAAAACGAGTTTTACTGTTGGCCTTAAAAATATAAAATTAGTAGAAAAAAGTTCGGAATCTCATAGATATGTAAGACAAATGATGGATATAAATTATGTTTTAAACATAGAATCCATAAAAAACTCAAATGTTACGTATTCAGTTAATAATACTAAATATACTCAAAGCATAAATGAATTTCAAACTAAATATGAACGTGCAAATATCAATGATGTTGTAGTAAATGCTGATGGTCTTGTTATATATAACTACAGTGATTCACTTGTAATTACTGGCTATAACGGCCAAAATATAACTTATTCACTAAACGGAGTAAGTCAAACAGAAGATGTATCAACTTTCAAAACAAAATATGCGGATGCCTACACAAAGCTTACAACTAATTATGGTTATACGGCAGATGGAAATTTGATCTATAAGATGAATTGTTTAGTGGCGGAAGAAGTAAAAACTTTAAACAATAAAAATCTAACTATTTTCGCATTATCTGGTGGAATAATAACAAAAACATATACGTATGAAGGCGTTAGAGAAGAAGAATTTGAAAACTTCCAACCATATATCGTAAAAAATAATGATACAAAAACATGTGAAGGTGGTGTATGTGGAGAAAAGGATGGTTTCAAATTATCTTGTCAATACACTGCGACAAGTACATTAAAAGGAGAAATAAAATGTACGGTCGACTATGACAATACTCTTGAAAAATATACGGGCGTATATAAAATTGTTTTACCGTTTGAAGATTCTAGTGAACAAGCTATAAAATTTGAAATTTATGATCAAAATACTGATTATTATCTTACAAGTCAATTTGATAAACACTTGGATAGCAACGATAAACTAAGCTCCACAACATTACCACCAGGAAATAAAAGATATGAATACTATTTGGGATTATATTTGATTAAGGGTGGAAAAAAGGTTGAAACTAGAACTGAAGGTACACTTTCTACAAGAATCTTTGATCATCACGTTGATGTTGAAAAAGATCAAGATGGTAACCCTTTAGTGGATAGCAGTGGTAATGAAATACTTAAATATTATGATGTTAATTCTTATCAAATTCGTTTAAATAGTTATAATGCTGGAACAGGCAAAGTTAATTTTAACGTATCTATAAACGGAAGTGCATTTGAAACAAAAGAAATGACTTATAACGATTTTGCCACATTATATGAAATTGATGAAAAATTCCCAACTTGTGGAGGTTCAAACTTCCTAAGTTGCTATAAATTTGACTCCAATGGAAATTTTGTTAGCAGTGATGATAATTTCTTTCACACTGATAATGATGGAGCAAAAAACAAAATGTTAATTAAATCATTTAAATCAAATTCAGCAGGAACCGATATTGATGTTGTTTATGATCTATATAATGTTGATGGAACACTTAAAACTGCTAATGCAACAATGTCACTTACGGAGTTTAAATCGAAATATCCAGATATGTATGGATATCTAGTAACGAAGTTTGTTTATGATGCCAATGGAAACATAATCCGTGGAACTTTTAGTGGCGAATATAAGGTATATGAAATAAATGGTAAAAAAATAGAAGGTAAGGAATTAACAAAACTATTTGATATAAAAGTTGATTATGATAATTTAAACAATGTTGATCGTGCAATAACTATATTACCTAAAACTGAAGTTCCAAAAGGAACATATTATGTTTACACAAAATACGATACAATGGAAGCAATTGGATATATAAATAAAAATACAGTTGATCCAATAACAGGCGAAGAAGTAGAAGCTACAATTAGTAAAGACTTATACCCAGAAATGTGGCTACAAAATGTTCATATGACTTCAATTTCTTATTCTGAACCTGATTATGATTTAGAAATTAGCAACGTTGTCCAAAGCAATGTAAGAAATGATGAAAATAAAGCGTACTACAATGTAAACGGAAATATAGTATTTGATTTAAACACTAAATACATTTACAATGATACTGACTCTTCAGGCAATAGCCGTTTTAATGTTAAAATTTATCAAAAAAACGGAAATAATTATGTTGACGTGACTAGTAAATTTGATGTTGAAGAAGAATATAATATGCCTGTAGAAGCAACATCTGCTATCTCAAAAATAAAGTTAAATATTACACCTGGAAAGATTAGTGTAGGTGATTACAAAATAGTTATTACTTATACAAAAGATGGAATAACTGATACATGTGAAAAAGAATTTAACATTTCTGGAAAATACTATGATATTGAACTAGTAGATGACCAAACAATCATATATGCTAAAAACGTTGAAAAGACCGTTACTATAAACACTAACACATACTATGTAGATAACCCAAGCAATATAGTACCTAGTATTGTTATGCAAAGAGTTGGTACTACTAGTGAAAAATTAGTTTTAGATAGTCAAAACAAGACGTTCAAAGATTCAACTGGTAAAGCTATGTTTACTTATTCATATGAAATTAATAAAATTGATGATGAATTATCGGAATATCAATTCTTATTGACAAATATTAGAAATAAAGCAGAAGTTGGTCAATACGTTTTAACTTTATCATATCAAGATGGTGATAATGATTTAATTCAAAAAAATATTGATTTTTCTGTATCTGAAGAGGAATATACTTTAATATTAAGCAATCGTGATCCGAAAATAAGTGATGAGGGAATGTTCATAAACTATGACATTTCAACAAAAAACATCTTAGAAAATGAATTAGATAATGTTGAATACACTATCTACTATTATGATAAAACGTTAAGAAAATACGTTGATGTATCCAGTGAAGATGCTGAAAATCGTATGTTTAAAATTCGCGATAATTGGGATTTGACAACAGGACCAAATTATACTGGAAAAGTGATTATTGAACTTATTGATAACAAGGTAGATATGGATGGTGTTTATACTATAAAAGTCAAGTATCATTCAGCGGAAAGTGAATATGAACTAACGGATTATGGTAGATCATTAAAAAGTTTATTTAACTGGAAAATTGAAAACGTAGATATTAGTAGTAAATATAATGACAATGATACTATGATTAAAATAGATGGCTTTTACAATAATTTATCAGATGTAACAATAACAGCAAAAATCGATTCACCATTTGATAAACTAGCTTCATGGTCTATAAACAAAGATTGCATAAATGGAACATGTGATCCAACTATTGGAACAAATTACAATGATCGTTTTACTGCAACTAATGACACAAAAACTAGTGGTATTTTAAAACTAGCTTTAAAGAATAATTTAAGCAATGAAATGAAATTAAATGAAGGTACGTATTCTTTGGTTATTTATTATAGTAACACTGAATATCGTGTATATAATTTTGAGGTCAAAGGAGAATATGCTAACATCATTTTTGATAAACAAAACACTTTAATTTATTCAAAAATAAATGAAAATTTAGTGGTTGATAACTTGTTTACCAATAAAGTAGGAAAAATATATATACCGGTAAAAGTACAAGGAATTGATTATTCTAATGAAGATTTAAAAATAAAAATTACTAATGAAGATGGAACTATAGGTTATGAACAATACTTTAATTATAGTAGAAGTGATTTTAACGCTTCACATAATCTAGAAATAGATTATTCTGCTAGTAAAATAATTCCTAGTGGTAAATATATGATTACAATGGAATATTCTAATAATAAAACTTCTGTCAGTGATTCACTTGTATTTACAGTAAATCAAACTTATTTCAACTTCAATTTTAAAGCGCCAACTTATAACCCAAATCCGTTATATCCAAATACTGTTGGTAAAGTACAATTTGAAATAGAAACGGAAGATATACCAAATATTCAAATAAGTGATAGTCATATTGATGCTGATTCAAATAAACATTTATTCAGTAAAAATACAAGAATTTTTGATGAAGAAAACAATGATGTAACATCGTCATTTACAATTACTGCATCAAATAGTAAAACTTCACTTTTCAACTTGATGTTGAATATAAGCTATGAAAAAAATGCAGTTACACCAGGTACATATAAAGTTATTACTTATTATGACATGGACGGATATCGTCTAGAAAAAGAAACATCATTTGTTGTAGGAGACTATAAGAAAGACTTTACAATCAAGGAAACAAAGATTATAACTGATGCCGTAGATGGAAGATTACATAACAATGTCGATAGTGTTTTTGAAATCTATTATTCAAGTGATTATGATATTTTTGCATCAGATATGAATGTAGTAGTTAAGTCAACTGATGGAAAAGACGTAACAAACAAATTTACTATTGAAAAATATGATGATGTTATAAAAATAAAATACTATGGAAGAACAAATATAACTGCAGGTAATTATCAAGTAGAGTTAACTTATCAAGAAAATATAGACTACAAATATACTCAAAATGTTGATTATATTATGAATTCTAATTATAAAGAAATAAAACTATCTAATATGACAGCAAATAATTCTCCAATTTATGCTGATATGGATAATAT
>ERZ1034768.459-NODE-459-length-13830-cov-4.161742_pt1 | contig 13830 bp, 9 predicted proteins | sample MGYA00520691_ERZ1034768 | MGnify/ENA primary metagenome ERZ1034768 (study PRJEB33766, sample SAMN09781704) | gut metagenome | biome: gut microbiome | host: Homo sapiens | place: Madagascar | study: EMG produced TPA metagenomics assembly of the PRJNA485056 data set...
CTGCGAAGCTTTCGTGACCCGAGGCGGTCGCATCCCCGCCCCAATCCACAGCTTCAAAAACTAGCTTCTCCCTCCCTCTTCCCGATGCATGTTTGTCGCGTGCGATTCATTCTTGCGATTTGTGCTTGCGTTGGGTGCATAAGTTGCTGTAATGGGGAGGTCGCAGAAGAGCGGGATATTCTATTCGCGACACACTCAAGGCCGTTCGGCCAAGCTTACGGTCTCGAACAGAATATCCCGCTCTTCTGCTCGCTTCGTACATCTCGTTGTGTCTTGCAGAAAAAAGAAAACTTACTTAAGTTGAACTCAGCGTAGCGGGAGAGGCGGCGGGGTCTGTTTCAGACCGTAAAGACTTGGCCTGAGCGGCCTGGAGCGTGTCGGGGCTCTCCCGCGGAACTTGTTGTACAAAAGCAAGCAAATTATTGGAAAACCTAGAAGTTGGCAGGCAGGGGAGGGATCACTGGCCGCCGACGAAGCCTAGTTGGCGCCAGGCTTCGTAGATGGCGATGGATGCGCAGTTGGTGAGGTTCAGGGAACGCAGGCTTGGACGCATCGGCAGACGCACCTGTTCGGCCACGTGCGGACCGGCCATAATATCCATCGGATCGGGAATATTGCCCGGCTCCGGGCCGAACAGCAGAATGTCAGTCGGCTTGTATTCGATGTCGGTATACAGTTTGGTGGCGTGCGCGGTGAACGCGATGATGCGCGAATTCGGCATGGATTCCACCAGATTCTCAAAATTCGGGTGCAATACCACGTGGGCCATGTCGTGGTAGTCCAGTCCGGCACGACGCAGTTTCGTATCGCGCAGATTGAATCCGAGCGGCTCCACCAAATGCAGAATCGTGCCGGTCACCGCGCATAGGCGGATTGCCGAACCGGTATTGCCCGGAATGCGGGGGGAGTAGTAGCACAAGTGGGGCGTGGAGGTTTCGGCTTTGGCCGCGTCTTCGGCTGACAGCATCGCGTCGACCACGGAAATCGGATTGCCGTGCGCGTCGGTCACGAGTTCGTCCGGCCCATAATTCGACTTGCGGTAGCCGTATTCGAACATTTTCTCGACTTTGGCTTCCTCTGCGGTTGCGCCTTGCGCGTCATTGGTATGCTCTTCGTTCGTCATGAATGCAAGAATAGGTACGATGAACGACACGAACGAGCCTAATACCGAAATTGAAAACGCCGAAGCTGTGGCGGACGCGCTTGCCGAATGGTGGCATGCTTCGGCGCGTGACCTGCCATGGCGTTTCGGCCGCACTACTGCGTGGGGCGTGCTTGTCTCCGAAGTGATGAGCCAGCAGACGCAGATGAGCCGTGTGGTACCGTATTGGAACGATTGGATGGAACGCTGGCCTGATGCGGTCGCGCTTGCCGATGCCGCGAAAGCGGATGTGATCACGGCTTGGGGCAGGCTCGGCTACCCGAGACGCGCCTTGCGATTGCAGGAATGCGCCCGCGTGGTCGTTTCCGATTACGATAACAAGCTGCCGCGTACGTACGATGAGTTGCTGGCATTGCCGGGTATCGGCGATTATACGGCCAGCGCGGTGATGAGTTTCGCGTTTGGTGAGCGCATCGCGGTGGTGGATACGAATATTCGCAGGGTGCTTTCGAGGGTTTTTCTTGGCGAGGAGTCGCTTGGCGGCGCAGCAAGCCCTGCGGAACGTGCGTTGGCGAAGCAGATGTTGCCGCAGGATGATGCCTCAAAATGCAGACGGTTCGACCGTCCTTCAGTGGTGTGGAATCAGTCCGTTATGGAATTGGGTGCGACCGTCTGCACGGCAAAGGCTCCGTTGTGCGAGGCGTGCCCTGTTTCGGGACATTGCGTGTTTTTGCATAATGGTCATCCGGGATTGGGGGAACGTCGCACGCGGCCGCGTCAACGTTTCCAAGGTACGGATCGTCAGGTGCGTGGGCTGGTGCTGAATGCGCTGCGCAATCTGCCGGAAGGTGCGATCGCCCTTAATCGCAAGTCGCTTGAACGACTGTGGGACGACCATATCCAACTTGATCGGTGCATCGCATCGTTGGATGAGGATGGTCTTATCGAAATCCTGCCGAATGCGGATGTGCGTCTTCCGGTATGAAAGGAAGAATGCCGACGTTCTTTGGATGTGCGCACGCTAGACTGTGAAATCATGGCACAGAAGACGTCCTCGAAATCCGGCAAGAAACGTTCGAAAAAACAGCAGGCGATATTTCGTCGCCGTCGCATCGTCGTCGGCATCGCTGCGATAGTGCTGATTTCTTTTCTGGTGTTTTGCCTGTACTCCCTGTCGAGGGGGATTGTCGCGGTGAATCGTGAGATTCATCATGCGGACGTGTATGCGATTTCCCGTAAGGAAGTGCCGTCCCCGACCAAGGAGAAGAAAAGCGGTGTGCCGGATTGCGATGCGTCCAATGTCGCGCTTTCGTTGACTCCTGCGGCGTCAAGTTTCGGTGTGGGCGATTCGATGGATTTCACTACGGACGTCAAATATGACGGTTCCAGCAAGGTTGGTTGCTTGGTTGATGTGTCGGCTTCCAGCGTGGTGTTGACGATCAAATCGGGCGATGATGTGGTTTGGAAGTCGAATGTGTGCCCCGTTGACACCGACTATCGTCTGTTGGCGAAGGGCGACGAGGTCAAACAGACGATCATCTGGCCGGGAACGCGTACTGGCAGCGAATGCGTGGAGGATCAATCCACCCTGCCGAAGGTGGATCGTGGCGTGTATTCGGCGCAGCTTTCGATTGAAGGGCATCCCAAAGCGAAGTCCGATCCGGTCGGCGTCACTATTGAATAAAAATCTATAGGATATGTTATTCTTATGACTTTGCGTACATGCGTGTCATATAGCGGGCACGCTGACAAGGAAGAAGCGCCCGCGTACTAGGCATATGGTGGCCAATGGGAGCGCTTCCGGGGAAACATATCGAAACGATTTAGCGAGCGATAAGGAACGTCCATTGGCTGAGGCTACGACGAACACCACCACCATCATCGCACGCGCCGACCAGCACGATATTGATCTGCACAAGGCGTCGGACCGTGTGAACTTCGGCTCCATCCGCGAGCCCATTGATGTACCCTACCTGTTGGGTGTACAGACTGACAGCTTCGACTGGCTCATCGGCAACGAGCGCTGGCAGAAGCGTGTCGAGGAGGATCTGGCGAACGGCACCAACACCGTGCCCCACACCTCCGGTCTTGATGAGGTCTTCCAGGAGATCTCACCGATCGAGAACTTCGCTCAGACCATGAGCCTGACCTTCTCCGATCCGTATTTCGAAGAACCGCGCCACACCGTGCAGGAGTGCAAGGAGAAGGATTACACCTACTCCGCGCCGCTGTATGTGAACGCTGAATTCGAAAACGGCGACACCGGCGAAATCAAGTCCCAGACCGTGTTCATGGGCGATTTCCCGCTGCAGACCCCGCACGGCACCTTCATCATCGGTGGTACCGAGCGAGTGATCGTGTCTCAGCTGGTGCGTTCTCCGGGCGTGTACTTCGACCGCAGTCAGGATCGCACTTCCGACAAGGAAGTCTTCGGCGCGAAGATCATCCCGAGCCGTGGCGCATGGCTTGAGTTCGAGATCGACAAGCGTGACGTGCTTGGCGTGCGCGTGGACCGCAAGCGCAAGCAGTCCGCCATCGTGTTCCTCATGGCCATCGGCATGACCAAGGATGAGATCGCCGATGCGTTCAGGGATTACCCGTTGGTTATGGACGCGCTTGCCAAGGAGACCGTGCAGACCCAGGATGAGGCTCTGACCGATCTGTACCGCAAGATCCGCCCGGCCGACACCCCGACGCCGGAAGCTGGCCGCAACCTGCTGGATTCCTTCTACTTCAACACCAAGCGTTACGATCTGGCCCGCGTTGGCCGTTACAAGATCAACCGCAAGCTTGGTCTGGAAAAGGATGTCAACGATCGCAGCCTGTCTCGCGAAGACATCATCTCCACCATCAAGTACCTGGTCACCCTGCATGCCGGCGACACCAAGTTCCCGGGCAAGCGTGACGGCCAGGATGTGGATCTGCGCGTGGACGTCGACGATATCGATCATTTCGGCAACCGTCGTATCCGCCAGGTCGGCGAACTGATCCAGAACCAGCTGCGTACCGGTCTGAGCCGTATGGAGCGTGTGGTCCGCGAACGTATGACCACCCAGGATCCGGAGGCCATCACCCCGCAGTCCCTGATCAACATTCGTCCGGTGAACGCCACCATCAAGGAGTTCTTCGGAACTTCCCAGCTGTCGCAGTTCATGGATCAGAACAACCCGTTGGCAGGCGTCACCAACAAGCGTCGTCTGTCCGCTCTGGGCCCTGGCGGTCTGTCTCGTGACCGTGCATCCATGGAAGTGCGAGACGTGCACCCGTCCCACTTCGGCCGTATGTGCCCGATCGAATCTCCTGAAGGTCCGAACATCGGTCTTATCGGTTCTCTGGCAACCTTCGGCCGTATCAATCCGTTCGGCTTCATCGAGACCCCGTACCGTAAGGTCATCAATGGCCATGTGACCGACGAGGTCGAATACATGACCGCAGACCGCGATGCCGAGCACGTGATCGCACAGGCCAACCAGGAACTCGACGAGAACGGCAACTTCGTCAAGAAGCAGGCTCTTGCCCGAGTCGGCGAAGAGGAAGCAGTCGATGTGCCCGTCAGCTCCGTTGACTACATGGACGTTTCCCCGCGTCAGATGGTTTCCGTCGGCGCCTCCCTGATTCCGTTCCTGGAGCACGATGAAGGCCACCGAGCGCTGATGGGTACCAACATGCAGCGTCAGGCAGTGCCGCTGATCGAATCCGAGCGCCCGCTGGTGGGCACCGGTGCCGAATGGCGTGCGGCCGTCGATTCCGGCGACGTCATTCTGGCTGAGAAGCCGGGTGTGGTGACGTATGTTTCCGCCGACATCATCCGTGTGATGAACGACGACGGCACCACCAGCTCCTACAAGCTGGCCAAGTTCCTGCGTTCCAACCAGACCACCTGCTACAACCAGGTTCCGCTGATCCACGACGGCGAACGTGTGGAAGCCGGTACCGTGCTTGCCGATGGTCCGGCCACCCAGAAGGGCGAAATGGCACTGGGCAAGAACCTGCTCATCGCCTTCATGCCGTGGAACGGCTACAACTACGAGGATGCTGTGATCATCTCCCAGCGTCTTGTGCAGGACGACACCCTGAGCTCCATCCACATCGAGGAATATGAGATCGACGCCCGCGAAACCAAGCTGGGTGCCGAAGAGATCACCCGTGATCTGCCGAACGTCGGCGAGGACGCGGTGGCCAACCTCGACGAGCGTGGCATCATTCGCATCGGTGCCGAGGTCGAAGCCGGCGACATTCTGGTGGGCAAGGTCACCCCGAAGGGCGAGACCGAGCTGACTCCGGAAGAGCGTCTGCTCCGCGCCATCTTCGGCGAGAAGAGCCGCGAGGTGCGTGACACCTCGCTGCGCGTGCCTCACGGCGAAACCGGTACTGTGATCGCCGTCAAGGAGATCACTCGCGAGGATGCCGAGGAAGACGGCGACGAGCTGCCGAACGGCGTGAACCAGATGATCCGCGTCTACATCGCGCAGCATCGTAAGATCACCCAGGGCGACAAGCTGTCCGGCCGCCACGGCAACAAGGGTGTTATCTCCCGCATTCTGCCGGAAGAGGATATGCCGTTCCTTGCCGACGGTACTCCGGTCGACATCATGCTGAACCCGCTGGGCGTGCCTTCTCGAATGAACCTTGGCCAGGTGCTGGAACTGCACTTGGGCTGGATCGCGCACGCCGGCTGGGACATCTCCCTTGATCCGGATGCCGAAGCCGCTTGGAAGAAGTACATTCCGCAGGGCGCCGAAAAGGGCGAGCCGGGCACTCCGGTGGCAACCCCGGTGTTCGACGGCGTTCGTCCGGAAACCATCAAGGGCTTGCTGTCCTGCACCCTTCCGGATCGCGACGGCAACAAGCTGGTCGGCGACGACGGCAAGGCTGTGCTGTTCGACGGCCGTACCGGCGAGCCGTATCCGAAGCCGATCTCCGTTGGCTACATGTACATGCTGAAGCTGCACCACCTGGTCGACGACAAGATCCACGCGCGTTCCACTGGCCCGTACTCCATGATCACCCAGCAGCCGTTGGGCGGTAAGGCTCAGTTCGGTGGCCAGCGTTTCGGCGAGATGGAAGTGTGGGCCCTCGAGGCCTATGGCGCCGCCTACACGCTGCATGAAATGATGACCACCAAGTCCGATGACGTCGACGGCCGCGTACGTGTCTACGGCGCCATCGTGAAGGGCGACAACCTGCCGCCGGCAGGCATTCCGGAATCCTTCAAGGTGCTGCTTAAGGAAATGCAGTCCCTGTCGCTGAACGTCGAAGTGCTCAACGCCGAAGGCGTGGCCATCGACATGAAGGACGAGGACGACGATCCGTCTACTTCCTCCGACGATTTGGGCTTCAACATTGGCGCACGTCCTGACGCGGCCGCCAAGGAAGACCAGGTTGTGGAAGAACCTGAATTCCAGTGATCCCAAGGCTGGTCGCGTTGCCTGACAGCGCGGCGCGACCAGCCTGATGAAACGTGATTAAGCATTAAGAATCGATAGACAGGACAATAGAGTGCTGGACGTCAACGCATTTGACAAACTGAGGATTGGCCTGGCCACCGCCGACGACATCCGTAACTGGAGCCACGGCGAGGTCAAGAAGCCTGAAACCATCAACTACCGTACCCTGAAGCCGGAGAAAGACGGCCTGTTCGGCGAGCAGATCTTCGGACCTACCCGCGACTGGGAATGCGCCTGCGGCAAGTACAAGCGCGTGCGCTTCAAGGGCATCGTCTGCGAACGCTGCGGTGTGGAAGTCACCAAGAGCCGTGTTCGTCGTGAGCGCATGGGCCATATTGAGCTTGCCGCTCCGGTGACCCACATCTGGTTCTTCAAGGGTGTTCCGTCCCGTTTGGGCTACCTGCTGGACATCGCTCCGAAGGATCTGGAAAAGGTCATCTACTTCGCCGCCTACATGGTCACCAGCGTCGATGAGGAACAGCGTCATGAGGATCTTCCTGGTCTGCAGGACGAGTTCGACAACGATATCGCCAACCTGGAGAAGCGCCGCAACGCGGAAATCGAAGAGCGTGCCAAGAAGGTCGAAGCCGATCTGGCTGAACTTGAGGCCGAAGGCGAAGCCAAGGGCTCCGCACGCGCCAAGCTGCGCAACAGCGCCGAGCGTGAAATGGCCGCCATCCGCGTTCGTTTCGACGAGCAGATCCAGCGTCTGAGCGCCGTGTTCGATCGCTTCAAGAACCTGAAGCCGGGCGACATGGAAGGCGACATCGACCTGTGGCGTGAAATGGAAGACCGCTACGGCGATTACTTCGAAGGCTGCATGGGCGCCGAAGCCATCAAGAAGCGTCTGCAGGACTTCGATCTTGAAGCCGCTTCCAAGCAGCTGCGCGAAGAGATCGACACCGGTACCGGCCAGCGCAAGGCCCGCGCCCTGAAGCGACTGAAGGTTGTCAACGCCTTCCTGACCACCGGCAACAAGCCGGAGGCCATGGTGCTCGACGTGATTCCGGTTATCCCGCCGGATCTGCGCCCGATGGTGCAGCTCGACGGTGGCCGTTTCGCCACTTCCGATCTCAACGACCTCTACCGTCGTGTGATCAACCGTAACAACCGTCTGAAGCGACTGATTGAACTCGGCGCTCCTGAAATCATGCTCAACAACGAAAAGCGCATGCTGCAGGAAGCCGTCGATTCCTTGTTCGACAACGGTCGTCGTGGCCGCCCGGTCACCGGCGCCTCCAACCGTCCGCTGAAGTCCCTGAGCGACATGCTCAAGGGTAAGCAGGGTCGTTTCCGTCAGAACCTGCTCGGTAAGCGTGTGGATTATTCCGGCCGTTCCGTGATCGTGGTCGGTCCGTCCCTGCGCATGCACCAGTGCGGTCTGCCGAAGCCGATGGCTCTCGAGCTGTTCAAGCCGTTCGTCATCAAGCGCCTTGTCGACCTCAACTATGCCCAGAACATGAAGAGCGCCAAGCGTCTCGTGGACCGCGGCGACTCCGAAGTGTGGGGCGTGCTCGAAGAGGTCATCGCCGAGCATCCGGTGCTCCTGAACCGTGCACCTACGTTGCACCGTCTGGGTATTCAGGCATTCGAGCCGATCCTGGTGGAAGGCAAGGCCATCCACCTGCCGCCGCTTGCCTGCGCCGCATTCAACGCCGACTTCGACGGCGACCAGAAGCTCAGGCTGAAGCACGCTCCCTGATGATGGCTTCCGACAATATTCTGAAGCCGGCTGACGGCCACACCGTGACCATGCCGAGCCAGGATATGATCCTCGGTCTGTACTACCTGACCACCGTCATCGACGGTGCCAAGGGCCAGGGCCGCGTGTTCTCCTCGCTGGAAGAGGCCGAAATGGCCCTCGACAAGCATGAGATCGACATGCAGGCCAAGGTGCTTATCCGCCTTCCGGAAGACTTTGTGCTGCCGAAGGGCTGGGAGCCGAGCGAAATCGAAGTAGTCGATCCAGAACCGGGCAGCCCGGCCGTGGTGAAGGAAGAGCGCTTCCATGATGGTTCCGTGCTTTTCGCAACCTCCTATGGCCGTATTCTGTTCAACAGCACGCTGCCGGTGGATTACCCGTTCGTGAACGATCAGGCTCCGAAGAAGCGTCTGAGCAAGATCGTCGACGACATCGCAACCCGTTACTCCACCGCACAGGTGGCGGCAACGCTGGACGCGCTGAAGGATATGGGCTTCACCCGCGCACCGTGGTCCGGTGTGTCCTTCGCGTTCTCCGACGTTATCCAGCCGTCCGAGCGCGACGAGTACATCGAGAAGTACGAAGCCGAAGCCGAAAAGGTCAACGAGAACTACGAAATCGGTATGCTCACCGAAGAGGAGCGCCGTCAGGAACTCATCGACCTGTGGACCAAGTGCACCAGCGAGGTTTCTGAGGCGGTCGAGGAACACTTCGACTCCAAGAACAACCTGGCTATCATCGTGCAGTCCGGTGCACGAGGAAACATGATGCAGATCAACCAGATCGCAGGCATGCGAGGCCTCGTGGCTAACCCGAAGGGCGAGATCATTCCTCGACCGGTGAAGTCCAACTACCGTGACGGCCTGTCCGTGCTGGAATACTTCATCTCCCAGCACGGTGCACGTAAGGGTCTGGCCGATACCGCACTGCGTACCGCAGAGTCTGGCTACCTGACCCGTCGTCTGGTGGACGTTTCCCAGGACGTGATCGTGCGCGAAGAGGATTGCGGCACCAAGCGTGGCCTGACGATGAAGGTCGGCGAGCGTGATGCTGAAGGCAACCTGCATCTGGTCAAGGCCGCCGATGGCGGTCCGTACTCCCGTCTGCTCGCAACCGACGTGATCGATCCCGCCGACAGCGAGACCGTGCTGTACAAGGCCGGTGACGCGCTGTCCATGGACGTGCTCAACGATCTTGTTGCCCACGACGTGGAAGAGGTCAAGGCCCGTTCCGTGCTTACCTGCGAATCCAAGCGCGGCGTGTGCGCCAAGTGCTATGGCTGGTCGCTGGCCACCAACAAGCTGGTGGATGTCGGCGAGGCCGTTGGCATCGTGGCCGCACAGTCCATCGGCGAGCCTGGTACCCAGCTGACGCTTCGTTCCTTCCACTCCGGTGGCGTTGCTTCCGCATCCGATATCACCCAGGGTCTCCCTCGTGTTACCGAGCTTTTCGAAGCCCGTACTCCGAAGGGTGAGGCCCCGATCGCAGAGTTCGCTGGCGTGGTCAAGGTGGAAGACACCGAGCGCGGCCGTCAGGTCATCCTGAAGCCGGACGACGATTCCGTCGAGCCGATCGCCTACCCGGTGACCCGTCGCGCCCCGATGATGGTCAAGGACGGCGATCATGTCGAAGCCGGCACCCAGCTGATCGAAGGCTCCGTCGATCCTAAGAAGATCCTGCGCATCCTCGGCCCGCGTGCTGCCCAGGTGAACATTGTGGAGGAAGTGCACACCGTGTACCGCTCCCAGGGCGTGGATATCCACGATAAGCACATCGAGGTCATCGTGCACCAGATGCTGCGTCGTATCACGGTGATCGATTCCGGCGATACCGACCTTCTTCCGGGTGAACTGGTGGATCAGGCCCGCTTCAAGGCCGCCAATATGAAGGCCGTGAAGGAAGGTGGCAAGCCTGCTGCCGGTCGTCCGGAGCTGATGGGCATCACCAAGGCCTCGCTGGCAACCGATTCCTGGCTGTCCGCGGCTTCCTTCCAGGAGACCACCCGCGTGCTTACCGAAGCCGCTCTGAGCCAGAAGGTCGATGACCTCAAGGGCCTCAAGGAGAACGTCATCATCGGTAAGCTCATCCCGGCAGGTACCGGCCTTGCCCGTTACCGTAACGCTGTGGTCGAGCCTGACAAGGCCATTCGCGACACCATCTACCCGAACTTCGGTTTGGGTGGCGACGAGTCCGATGCCGCCTTCGGCGACGCCGATCTGTCCGAAGTCGACTTCTCGAACATCGACTTCGGAGATCTGAAGCTCGGCGACGACTTCAATCCGGATGACTTCCTGGACGACAATGGCGGTCAGATGGATTTGGGCGACACCCTGTGATCCGAAAAGCGATGATGGAATGGCATAACGTCTGAAATCATCTCAATACATGAATGGGGATTGGCTGGAAACAGCTGATCCCCATTTTTTTTTAATGCGGAACTGCAGTTGCTGCGATCCTTGCGACAACAGTCAACCTATTGCGGAACCGTCCGTATTACAGAGCGGATATCTTCATCGCAAAATCGCATGGCAAATTACAATGAAGGTATGAGCTTTCTTCCATATCCGCCTCCACCTGAACCAGGTTGGTATGACGATGATGCCACAGTAATGTCTTCTCTCGTTGAGCCCGCCATGGCGGAGGCTGCGCAGTCGCAGCCAACATCGCAGCCAACATACGAATCACCGGAATCCCAAGCATTCCAAGCATTGGAAAATGTGCAGGAATCCGCGGAATCGTATGCGGCGAACATACAGCCGGTGGAACAGGCTGCCGCATCGCTGGAACCGTCCGACGTCGAACCGGTCAATGACGATGATGACATCGACTGGGATGGCACGGTGCTGTCTTCGGCATTCACCATGAAGCAGCCGAAGCTGGAGTATGTGCTTTACAACGAGCAGACCGGCCAGGAAGTGATCGTCGATATGGGTGTGCTGCTGGGGCGCAAGCCGTCCGCTGAAGTGCCGGAAGGTGCGAAATCCGTGAAGTTGGAGGATCCGACGCGCACCATCTCACGCAATCATGCGGCGATCAGCTTCGATCAGGATGGCGTATTGTGGATCGAGGATTACGGTTCGCTCAACGGCACGTACATCATTCAAGACAATGAGGAGATCAAGGTCGAACGCAAGCCGATGAAGCTTGATGCGCCTTGCACGGTGCGTATCGGAGACCAGTTCTTCACTTTCGAACAGCGCTGATTTCCTTCGCGCCGCGATATACATGTTGCGTCGTCAATCCATAAATGAGGATGACGGCGCAACGAACATATTATGGTACGAAAGCTTACCAATGCAAGCGGCTTTTATTAGGTCTTATTAGGCCTTGTTTGGCGGCCTTCGTCGGGCTTTTGCCAAGTTCTACCAGGGTTACTGGCGCAGACGGATGGCTGCGTTGATGGCGGAATCATTGAGACTGGCAAGCCAGTTGAGCAGATCTGGGTAGATATGCGGATTGCGTGCAAGGAAGGGGTGCAGCTCCGGAGCTTTGCTTGCGATTTCGGCCATCAGCATCTGATCTTCCGTGGTCATGGCCAATTCTGCGGTGAAACCAGCGTTCGACGTGACTGGCTCCTGCGGCTGAATCGGCGAAAAATCAGCCACTTCAGACAGGTCTGCGGGGTTGGTATACGGGTCGACGTATTCCGTCGAAGCATCGTTCGCCACATTCGATGCAGGTGTTGCCGCAAACGGCTCAGGCTGGTATTGCACCTGCTCGCTTGGCATCTGGTATTGCACCTGCTCAGAGACCGTCTCGGCCTCCTGCTGCATGATTCCGTCCTGTGGAACCGGCCACCCCATCGCGACCAGCTGCTGACGTGCGCGTTCGTCGCCGAACTGGGCGACCCAACGCTTCAGGCCTGGGTACGCACGCGGATTGGCAACCACATTCGCGCCGAATTCCGGATTTTCGTAAGCGATTTTCGCCAGGAATACGGGATCTGCGTTCGGATCCTGCACGGCCGCGACCGCGGCATCGAAATCGACCATCATGATCTCCTTATCTCGTGGTCTGTAAATATTGTATTGAATACGCTGATATAACGTGACAAATCCGATTATTGACGATTGTCATTGCGGGAACATGCGCATTATTGGACGGCACGTAACGTTTGCAATGTGCTTTCCTGTAAATCGCCGATATCCTCGTGATCGTCGATTTTGCTGACGTTCCAATCGTCGTTTGCTGAATAATCCGATGATTTGCCGCATATATCAAGCACAATCACGGTGACGTTGTCGTTGCCGCCCGCGTTGAGCGCGGACTGCACCAGCATATCCGCGGCGACTTGCGGATCGCCATATGCGGCCGCCACATCGGCGAGCAGTTCCCGATCGATCTGCGCGTGCAGGCCATCAGAGCAGATGATGAAACGTCCCGTGGAGCGCGCCGCATACCAGTCCGGCTGAATGCCGTCAGGAGCGCCGACGCATTGGGTGATGATATTGCGCGGTATGCATCGGTTCGCCTCGTCCGGTAGCATTTCGCCGGTGTCGATGGCGTTCTGCCGTTCGGAATGGTCACGTGTGATCCGGGTCAGCGACTCCGCCATCCAATGGCCTTCCGCATCGGCGCGCATATGGTAGGTGCGTGAATCTCCGACATTGATGACGTAGCAGTACTCATCGATGGCTTGTTCATGCACGCTATCTTCAACGCGAGTCGGCAGCACCACGCCGGTGATGGTGGTTCCGGCGATGCCGCCAAGCTCCTGGCCAAGTTCGAGCACCTGTTGCTGCGATTGGCTCAACGCATGTTCGATGGACGTACGGTTGCGCGACGGCTGTTCGGCAAGCTGCGAGAAACATGCCGCCACCTGTGCGCTGGCCCGCTCGCCGCCTTTGCCGCCGCCCATGCCATCGCATACGACATATACGCCACGGCTGGCGAGAGCGTTGTCTTGGTTGTTTTTTCTTTTGCACCCGACATTGCTATTCAGGCCGGCCTCGATGCTACGGAAGATCATGAGTCCCGTCCTTTCTTACGATTGTGCTTCCGATCGCTGCCGTTGTTCCGCCCGCTGCGGTTGCTGCGGAAGTGGAAAACGTCGGCAAGCGAAAGCTTGGCACGCCATCGGCGTAACGTCGGCAATGACTTGAGCATGTACTTGCGTTCCTGCGCAATATCGTGCCAATACTGCTGCACATGCTCTTCGTTGACGAAATTACCGGAGAAGGCCGCGTAATCGGCTTGCGCGCCCAAAGCGAGCAAGGTCTCGCGGGAAATATCCATCTGATTCGCGATCGAAACCGCCTGTTCGCTGCGTGTGCCTCGAATGTCGAGTCCGCTTTGCCGTGCGAGCGCGGCGACCGATTGCCAGCCGGCTGCCACACGCTGCTGCGTGCTGCCGTGTTTTCTTGATCGTGCCAGTGCGATCGCTTTGATGGCGAGCAGGAGACCGCATATGATGAGCAGCGTCCATAGAGGGCTTCCGTAGATGGCTACTTTTCTTGCGATTCTGCCGAAATGCTGCCAGAACAGGTTGGCCGAGGTTTCGTCGGCCATGCTTCCGCCGATTGAGGACTTGCCTTTGGCCTGGGTGTCGTCGCGTAGCGGGTCGGTGAGTGGTACCGGGG